>OJSE01000549.1_pt1 | contig 55601 bp, 36 predicted proteins | sample 1599351 | NCBI WGS metagenome assembly OJSE01 (sample SAMN04168656, study PRJEB22393) | human gut metagenome | biome: human gut microbiome; feature: stool | host: Homo sapiens | collected 2014-03-17 | reverse complement strand
CCTCGTGCAGGCTCTCCATGGTGCCGGTGTCCAGCCACGCGTAGCCGCGGCCGAGGGTCACGACGGACAGCGTCCCCTCCTCCAGGTACATCTGGTTGAGCGTGGTGATCTCCAGCTCGCCGCGCGCGGAGGGCCTCACCTCGTGCGCCTTGGCGGCCACATCGCCCGGGTAGAAGTACAGGCCGGTGACGGCGTAGGAGCTCTTGGGCTCCGCGGGCTTCTCCTCGATGGACACGGCCCTGCCCTCGCCGTCGAACTCAACGACGCCGAAGCGCTCGGGGTCGTCCACGTGGTAGCCGAAGACCGTGGCGCGGCCCGACTCGGCGTTCTGGACGGCTCGCGTCAGGTGGCGCGACAGTCCGTTGCCGTAGAAGATGTTGTCGCCGAGCACGAGGGCGCACGGCTCGCCGCCGATGAACTCCTCGCCGATGGTGAAGGCCTGCGCCAGGCCGTCGGGGCTCGGCTGCTCGGCGTAGGAGAGGTTCACGCCGTAGCGCGAGCCGTCCCCGAGCAGGCGCTCGAAGTTGGGCAGGTCCGTAGGCGTGGAGATGACCAGGATGTCCCGGATGCCCGCCAGCATGAGGGTGGACAGCGGGTAGTAGATCATGGGCTTGTCGTAGACCGGCAGCAGCTGCTTGGAGGTCACGAGCGTGAGCGGGTACAGGCGGGTGCCGGAACCGCCGGCGAGGATGATGCCTTTCATAGAATTCCTCTCAGTTGACAATCGTTGAGCAAAAGCTGCTAATTGCAAATAACGATTAGACAAACATAGTTATTAAAATTATATGCGCCGGCAACGGCTTCCTCCTCATTCTCTTTAAAACGGACAGCAGAAACACGCATCTCTTTCTGCATTTATCGCGAGGTAGGAAATGAATTAGTACAATGAGCAGTGTCCAACAAATGAAAGGCAAACAATGCGAGTCGAAACAACCGGAGTATGCAGAGGAAACTGGAAAATCTACCAGCAACTTAAAATAGAAGGCATCCATGAAGGCTCCAGCATAAAAGCTCAAGCGGCAACGGATGACGACAGCCGCTTACCTTTGTCTCTTCTAAAATTCAAGGACAATAACGGCGAATCGAACTCATACGTTCTTGTAATCCCCGACCCCGATACCCGAGCCATTAAAATTGAGTTTAACGAAATCGGCAAAGACGGTTGCAACCTGAGCAGCGACTCCCTTTCGCTCAATTGCAAGAACATCAAATGGGAGTCGCGTCTTAACTACAAAATTAAACCTGACATGTGCAGCAAACTCCGAAATTACGATGACGTTTCAGAGTTTGAGATGGCGACGATTGATTTTTGGCAGTGCATCGAAGATTCAAACGAGTATATCCTGAGGTGCACGGTTAGAACACCGTACCGCAATGACTCGCAAATCAAACTTCGCTGCCTCGACCGGTTCCTCAATGAGGTTGGGCTGAGCATAGTCAATTTCGGTTCAAATGTAACGAGCGTTGGATTTACATCCGAGAAAAAGCAACTTGAAACGCAGCTCTCGATCCGCATGCCAAAGGCGTTTGATCGTTACTATTTTATTATTGACGATCAAAATCACCCATCATTCAGTGCATTTGACTGCTTAACGCCTGATAAATTAGGCTTGCTTCTTGAGGAGACCAACTTCCTCTTTACCCATGCGCAGTTTGACCCTGAATACCCCGAATGGTTTACAGAGCATAAGGCAACCATTGGCGCACTGGAAAAGCAAAGGAAAATTGTCTTTGCCAGCGCTCCGAAATTCAGCATCATTGTCCCTCTTTACAACACGCCCATTTCGTTTTTTAACGATATGGTCGAATCCGTAAAAAACCAGTCTTATGCAAACTGGGAGCTCCTCCTAGTTAATGCAAGCCCTGACAATCAGGAACTAAAGGCTCGCGTTGAGCAGGAGACAGCCCGCGACAACAGAATTAAGTCAATTAATCTTACCGAAAATAAGGGTATTTCCGAAAACACAAACGCAGGCGTTGCCGTAGCTTCGGGCGATTTCGTTAGCTTCTTTGACCATGACGACATTCTTGAACCGGACTTGTTGTTCTCATATGCCGAGGCAATTGAAAACAACAATGACGTCGATCTTCTATATTGTGATGAAGATAAACTCATGCCCGATGGAAAGCTAGCGCAGCCGTTCTTTAAGCCGGATTTCAATATCGACCTGCTCAGAAACAATAACTATATCTGCCACATGCTTACCATCCGTAAGTCCCTGCTAGACACTCTAGAGCCGAACACAAAAGAGTTCGATGGAGCACAGGATCATAATCTGACTCTCCGCGCCGTGGAAAAGGCAAGGAAAGTTCATCATGTTGCGAAGGTTCTATACCACTGGCGCCTAAGCGAGACCTCCACCGCAGCAAATGCCGATAGCAAGCCGTATGCCACTATCGCAGGTATCAAAGCGGTCCAGAGTCATTTGGACAGGCTTGGGCTCAATGCGAAGGTCGAACAAGCGCGTCGTCCCTTTACATATAAAGTAACCTACGCTGTGCCAGATTCCCACCCACTCGTGTCAATTATCATCCCGACTAAAGACCACGCCGACATTCTGAACAACTGCATTACATCAATTGTTGAGAAATCAACGTACGGCAATTACGAGCTCGTCATAATCGAAAACAACAGCACAGAAAAGGCGACGTTCGATTATTACGATAAGTTGCAAGCAAAATATCCTGACATCGTTCGTCTTGTAACTTGGGAACACGAATTCAATTTCTCCAAGCTCATGAACTTTGGCGTTGCTCACGCCAAAGGCGACTATCTCTTGCTATTGAATAACGATACTGAGGTAATTACGCCCAATTGGATCGAGACCATGCTTGGCATCTGCACACGTGAGGATGTTGGCGCAGTCGGTGCAAAACTCTACTATCCCGACAACACCATTCAGCACGCGGGCCTATGCGTCACTGGCGGCGTGGCGGGACATCTTTGCCAGAGCATGCCAAGGAATAATTGGGGCTACTTTGCACTCAACGATGCGCAACAAGACTTCAGCGCTGTCACTGCAGCTTGCATAATGACCAAGCGTAGCGAATATGAGAAAGTCGGAGGTTTCACCGAAGAGCTTCAAGTTGCATTTAATGATGTTGACTTTTGCTTAAAGCTACGCGAGATTAACGACCTGATCGTATACACGCCCGAAGTCGAGCTCTATCACTACGAGTCGATTTCTAGAGGCGTTGAAAACAATACGGAAAAGCAGATTCGGTTCCACAAAGAAGTCGCATACATGAATTATCGCTGGGCAAAATACTATGTCGAAGGCGATCCATACATTAACCCGAATTTCAGCGTGGGAGAACCCGGAAATCGCTACTATCATTTATAAAGTGTTAGCTTAATTCTGCGCTTTCTAATTTTAGCCTTATTAAAATGCGACTAATAGATAAGGGAATCGAGGGTCAACCCTCGATTCCCTTACTATGAATAATAGCATTCCATACATGATATACAGTTAAGAAGCGTTTGTGATTCGATACACAAGCAGGCGTTGATTCCGCATGCTGGCCAGAATCCGCATCATTCCAAAGGCGTATTTAAAACCCAGCCCCACTGTGGTATAGCGGTAGTGTGGTAGTAGTTCAGCCACCAAGCAAGTGATGTTGTCCTGATGTAACCGATGTTATCCATAACCATACCGTTTCCGATATAAATAGCAATATGGCCCCAGCGGGCACCAGCACTTGTATGAGTATGCGTAGGGACCGCAACGATCATTCCAACTTTAAGCTGAGATATATCTCGGCTGTAACACCAATTCCAGAACATGTCGCATGCGTCGCCGTTGGGATATGACCCCAGCACGGGGTAAAACACATGGCTAACCCACTCCGAGCACAGTCCCGCCCCAGGAGAAGGAACGCTATGGCAACGATTAACGATCTGGGACTGCAAGGAGGTGCGCGCGGAGTGCTCAGGCTCCACCCAAGCACCTGAGGCATTAAAGAAATACTCGGAGTCTCCAATTCTGTTCCAGCCATTTACCATTTGTCCAGAAGACATAAGGTAGTACCACGTTCCATCATCATCGAGGAACCAGCCAGTATTCATGGCTCCGGATTCGTTGTCGAGGTGATACCACCTACCGTCAATGAATCGCCAACCGCGCTGAAGAACCCCATCTGAGTCTGTGTAAAACCACACCTGTGCAGCTGAGGACCAATACCAGCCAGCGACAGGCTTTCCCTCGGGATCCCTGAGCTTAATTCCGCCCGCGCCGTCCTTGACGCCCGAAAGCACAATCGCACCACTGCTGCACGCATAATATACGTTTTCATCTTGTGAGAAGACCCAAGTGTTGCACTTTAATGCACCGCCGCTATCCGGATCCAAATAATAAATGGAGCCATTTACAGTTTGAAATCCTTCCAGCATGGCGCCATTATTATTGGGGTCTAGCAAATACCAGCTAGAACCATTGTAAAACCACCCGGTACGAATCTCTCCCGATGCGCTGGAGCAATACCATGCCCCATCGTTAATAAACCAACCGGAGCTCATAGAACCGGATTCGGAAAAATGATACAAAGAGCCGTTAACAAGCCTAAAGCCCGTAGCCATTAATCCAGAAGGCTCAAGCCAGTACCAAGTATTGCCAAGGAGTAACCACCCGGTCTGCATAGCGCCCGAACTGTCCAAATAGTACCAGCTATCATCAATTAAAACCCAACCGGTCTTCATTGAACCCGATGTCTCGTCAAGATAGAACCAGCGCCCACCGGTGGCAGCCCATCCCTTCAAATGTGCACAGGAATTAGAAAATAAATGCCAGCCATCGTTCAAGTATTTCCAGCCAGTAGCTGCATAACCTTCGGAATCAAAATAATACTCCGCCCCTCTAATGGACAGAAAACAGTTTGACGGCCAACCACCAGCCTCATATCTCCACCACCATTTACCGTTTTGGTAGGCCCAAGAACCAGGAAGAGCGATGTTATTATCAGAGGAACGAACGATCTGGAACGACAGTTGAGAGGTAACGCCGGCGTAATTCCCTCGCCCATTCACTCTTATAGTGGCGCAGCCAGGGGCAACATTATCTGAATACGTGACTTCATAATTGATTCCGCTTGCTAGCACAGAACCGCTGGCAGTCAAAACAGAGACATCAGGAGTAATCACATCGCCAGTATATTCATATATCGACGAATCGATAGATGCTTTGAAATTATCGGAATCCAAAGTCAAACGATCGCTACATGATGTCCCAAATGCTTCCTGACCCGATTGAACCAAAGAGCCATCAGTGCCTTCAGCCACGCAATCTTCAGTTAATGAAAATGCGATTGCGGGCCATAAAAGAGAGATGAAACAAATTGATGTTAGACAAACCACGCTGATTAAACTCAGATGTCGATTTTTCATCATTTTTCTCTTCTCGCCAAATCTAATTAACCTTTGAATATCCAGGTGCAGTCGACCCAGAGCTGCAATTCCCAAATTAATTAATATGCAAGACAACTCGCTTGATACGTTGCACCAGATAAAACGATAAGACACTCAACATAGGGATTGTCTATTTGTTAGACAATCCACAACCAGCAGTCGAGCGCGATCAATGGTGCACAAACTTAGGAGCCCTAATGAGGGATAGCCGAAGGAACTGAATCAAACCATGTATTGAGCTCATTCATGATCAGACCTTTTCTCAAGCTCTTTTTCGAGCAAGGCAATCCTATGAGTAAGGTTTTTGATCGCCAAAACATGACGACTCACGGCAACGCTAAGAGACAGAGAGATTGCAAGCAACAGCACGATTGCACCCAAAAAAAGGAAATTGGCCGGGTTGACAAACCCAATAGCTGTTGAGCAACTATAAATAATCTGAGGACATAAATCACAGATCAAGGCCGCCATACACATCAAAATCCACAGCAAAGAGTACTTAAGAAGCATCTTTCCGTTGGACACGAGACGTAAAACATAGACGAGGAATCCGCCGAAAAAGAGGGCCGCACCAATCCTCAAAATAAGATTCATTATTTGTCTCCCCTATGAACCCAGCACACAAGGACAATGGCTAACGTAACCTTGACCATATAGTAGACGGAAGAGAAGCCCCCGATAGATGAACGTCCACCTTGGCGCTCATTCATCTTTACAGGCGCTTCCATAACGGGAAGACCAAGCTTCATAGCCAAAGCAATCGACTCTGGCTCCGGGTAGTCATCAGGATAACTCTTGCAGAACAGGTCGATAGCATCTTTATTGCAGGCCCTAAAGCCAGAAGTGGGATCGGTGACCACCTTACCCGTAAGCAACTCGAGCAAAAATGAAAGCCACCTGATTCCAACACGACGCATAAAAGTTGATTGAAAACCATCAGTCTCAACCAGAAATCGAGAGCCTATCGCCAAACTCGCACCGCTCTCAATCAGCTTTACAAGCTCAGGAATATAAGAAGGATCATGTTGGCCATCGCCGTCAACCTGAATATCGATATCATAGCCAAATCTCTGGGCATATTTATGGCCCGCTTGGACAGCTCCACCGATACCAAGGTTCTGCGGCAGATCCAATATGTTGATACCATGCTCTCGACAAAGCTCAAGCGTTGTATCTTGTGAGCCGTCGTTGATTACGACATAGTCATAACCCGCAGCTTTTATAGCTGCAACGGTATTGAGAATGCACTCCTGTTCGTTATAGGCAGGAATTATTACGAGAACACGCAGATGTCCTTTTGAACATGTCGTTGAAGTAAAAGACAATCGAGATTCATCCATTCCAAAAACAGTTGGCTCTTAGCGACGCCCAAAGAATTTGCGACTCTTACAGTCCAACGCATAGCTTAACTCAGACTTAAGTTTACTGTATCCTGTCTAACCATTAGGAAGTTACATCTCAAGCTTAGATATTTAGCTTGCTCAACTAAGGCACACATGGAGTCCCCATCCATCACCGCAGGAAAAGGACCCCTTGCAGTTCTGCCTCAAATACGGGGCGCATGTCCTGAGCGAACCCTCAACGCCGTCCCATTCGATCCAATCGAATCCAACTAATTGCCCACTCCTACTATAACCATGACCTATATCGCTAATTTAGAAAAAACGGATATACAGAAGCTCGAACATCACAAAATACAGCAGCGCAAATGGAGCCCCGAGCATAAAGGCTGTAAATTTAGCCTTCTCCTCCTCATCGCAGCAAATAGGGAACCTGAGCAATAGACAGGCAAAAGGTATTATCAAAGGTATGAGATATCGCGCTTGGACACCCGCAACTGTCTGGCTTCCAACTCCTGTAAAAGCGATGTATAGAGCCAAAGCAACTAGGTGGCAAGTAGCAAGAACCAGGAATAGAGTCCAAACAATTCCGCAACGGCTAAGCTTTATTTTAATATCTTTTTCATTATCAATAATGCAAATAGCTTCAAACAGCATGATGGGGAGATACGAAAGCCATGGGAACAGATTAGACACGTCCCCAAGATAAGCCATATTCGTTGATATTGAATTGAGAAACGCCGGGGTCAGCATCGATCCAAAAACGAAATTCGAGATTACAGCTATAGTTCCAACTGGATTTGCAAGCACTCCCGTCGTTTGACCAGCCGTAGAGACTTCGGAGCCACCACGTGCATCAGAAATATTATTTACGACAGATGAGAAATATGGCGTCAAGAAAGATAGGATCATAATGGCACAAACGAATAGAGCAGTACCAATCAAGATACGTCTTTGCTTGCTTGAAACATACTTATTTGCAGGAATTAAAAGCACAAGTCCAAATAAGGGAAAATAAATCGCTTTAGCTGCAAACCCGATTGCAAAAGATAGTAGAAATGCGAAGAACGTTTTAGCAGAAATATCCTCTTCAGAAATAAGCATCTTCAACAAAAGAGCTGTTCCTAGCAAACTGAACGATATCACACAGGGATCATACGAGTAACTGGCTGCCATTAACACAGCAGACGGGAACAACGCAATACAAGTGAAAAGACATTTTCTGCAAGGGGCTATACGAATTGCGATTCCGCAGATAACTGCATACGCAAACAAATTAAAAATTTTACCCAATGCAAATTTGATAGAGAATGGGAGATGAAGCAAGCGACCCAAACAAAGGCCGATAGATGAAGGAATATAGGCAATTTTAGAAAGAGCCACACTATCAAAACAATTAAAACGTTCGATACCTTCAGCTAAATCATTTTTATCAGCCTCTCTGACCAATTGCTCAACAGAGCCACGGTTAAACTCTCTTGTTTCATCTATTGGGTACTTACCCAAAGCTGCATCCAAACTAAAGCCGTCCCCCATATAAAACTGCTCGACTATCATTCGGTCAGAATTTGTTATTTCAGCATTTGTGAGGTAGGAAAAACTGTTTGCATTTCCATAGTGGACCTCATCATCCCATGTCAAAAAATTTGTAACGGGAAAGCAAATAATTACGGATAGACCAATTGAGACAATGCATGCGAAAGCGAACAGTTCGGGCTTCAGATAAGAAATGCCCCCATTAATAGCAATCAATCCGATCAAAACCGTAATGGGCAAAGCAGACGCGAACAACACCGTCTTTGACTTATCGAGCGGAATGCCAATAAAAGCGATTAAAACAGCAAAGCCAACAAAAACCGCCAAATAAAAGAAACACTTCTTAGCATCAGTTTTCTTAACCGAGGTTACGAAGCTCTTCATCAGGCCATAGCAAAGCTCAATTCCCTGGAACGCTAAAACTAAATGAAAGCATATAACCAGAGCTGAGATATTCCATGCACCAAGACCGAAGGGGCCAAACGTCTTCGCGCCAGCCAATATGATGAAAACTAGCAGAAGGCTGCTGAGGATACTGGACGCGACGAGAACGGTTATCTGACGAATAGCATCACCGCTCGACTGTGATTTCGGTTGCAAATATAAGCACGCAACAGCAACGACATCGCAAAAGAGTTCAAGAATGAATAGATTTAAATTCTTATAGTGCAATGATGTCGCGACAGCTAACAAAAGAAGTCCCAGCCCAAAGATGGCAAGCGCGTACTCGCTTTTCTTAATTGCAGGATTATTCAAAACGTGCATCTCCAACTAAAGACAAAATCGAATAGGGTAAGTCGACAATAACAAATTCGGGTCTTAGATCCAACTTCACTCAAAAGCTAAGTAAAAGCCAGCCAAGTATCACTTAGCAAATACAAAACGCCTTCTCGACATCTATAGCAGTGGCGTCCCAGCTATATCGATTTTCAACAAGGGCCCTAGAGTTTCGAGACTGTAGAGAAAGCAGCTTTCGATCATCAAAAAGCCTGCATAATGCCGAAACCACCTCATCAGATGACATGGACTGAATTATCGTGCCGTAGCTATCATCTGGAATAAGCTCGTGCGCGCCTCCCACATCTGTTACCACAGCGGGCGTTCCGCAAGCTGAAGCCTCAAGAAGTACCGTCGAAAAGCCTTCGGACCGAGTTGGAAGACAAAGCACATCTGCTTGCTGAAGTAAGGAGGAAATGTCCTCTGCGCTACATCTCCCAAGCCAAAACAAGTTCGACGAACAGGCTTCCTTGACTTCATTGGCCAGCGGACCATCCCCTGCAAGAACAAAACAAATATCACGCTTGGTAATATCCTTTGCGCGAGCCGCCTCAATAATTGAATAAATTCCCTTTTCAGGAATAAACCGCCCAACAAAAGCCACAACTAAAGATGACTGAGGGACACCTAATTCTGATCGGAAATCTCTACCCGAAGAGATGCTCCTATAAATTGAAGCATTGATTGAGTTCGATATTACGCCCTTTGCACCGATATTAAAATGCTGAAGCCATTCAACGCTTTTAGAAGAAATCCCATAGAAATCAGGTTCAAACGTCTTTACGCGATCAGTAATCCAATCCTCATATCGGCGCACAAAATAATCAAGAAATGGCTGATTGAAAGAAAGATACGCTGAACCATGGTCGAGAACGACGGCCCTAGTGTTATGATCCGCAGCAAACTTCAGCCCTTCGAGTGAGAGGGGGAAAAGCCTCGTGTTGATAAGTACGCCGTCCCACTCATAATCATCAAGGCTTTGCAGGAGCCGGTAATAATCGCCGGTTTTTTTGGGAAGAGGAAGCCTTCCATCAAGCAATGAAATACATGGAAGCCGAATTATCTCGAGACCGTTTTCGACTGAATGACCGACTCCTACGCGCATTGAATCATTAGTAACGATAACCACCCTGTCGCCGCGGGCAGCTAGGGCATGAGCGAGACCATCAACAAAATTACCAATTCCACTAAGTTGCGGGTGATAATGATGGGTGAAAATACAAATAGAAGAACTCATTACATAACCTCATCTGGTAAAGATTTCATATCCTTAATTCTGCGCAGTCCAGACTTCACCATCCCCAAAGTCAAGCAGAAGAGGAAGATGGGTATGTCGATTTTCCGGCTCCGGAATTTTCTTCCATTCGCCATACATCGTTGTAAGATATTTATCCGTCATACGAGGAACGGGGAATTCACTGCCTTCGAAAACCGCACTGCTCAGAGGGAAAATCTCTGAAATAGGCACTGGCGCCATATTCGGCCAGCTTAACGTCAGACAATAATCAGAGACCTCACCCGTATTTGAGTCGGCAATACAGGAGTCGAACAAATCCTGGTAAGAGCATGCGCCTCGAGAAACCAGTCGTTCCACTACGTGTATAGCAGAACAACCAATTTGCTCGAGTTGTCCAAGGAACCCTTTATGAGGGACAACAATGGAAGAAGAGTGATATAAATAAGCTCTTTTCTGTGCAATTGATGCAGTTCGGACTTGTTTTGCACGAAGGCGTTTATCTGTATAGAGCTGGTCATATGGAAAGATGTCGACAAAAATGCCCATCGAACTGGAAGCCTCTCGAGCCTCCTGATTCTCGAAGCGAGTTCCATCGCGATACACCTTAGCAAACATCGCAGCATAGCCAATAGTATTCCGCGATGTATGGAGCGAATATCCTTCCGGTAAACCATCCTCGGCTAAAGAGCAAAAGCAGTCATAGTCTGAACGCATCATTCCGATATCTATATCATCATCCCAAGGGATAAACCCCCTATGACGCATTGCTCCTAAACATGTTCCGCCATCAAGCCACCACCTGATGCCGTGCTTAGAGCAGAATGCAGCGACAACCTGAAGGATATCCAATTCAGTGTTTTGAAGCTTTAATAGCGCGTGAGCTTTAGACATCATCGGCCTATCTCTTTTCCCCGAACCATTCTTGCGTCTGTTTCCCCAAAACAAAAGACTGATAAATAAGGCAAATAGCATTGGATATAAGCGCCGTTACAGTAGGGCCATTTAAGCCAAACAACACTTGCGCGGGAGCCATGACAGCAACAGCACTGATTAAGGACAATATGCTGCCAACAAATACCCCTCGGTAATTATCAAGAGAAACCAGCAAATCGTTGACAAACCAAGCAATGCCAGTCAAAAAGGCACAAGCCAACATAGGCTGAAGGAGATCAGAATGTTTGGCTATTCCAGCGCCATAAAACAAAGACAGCAATAATTTGCCGAAAAAGAAAAGGGCAACTGCTGATATGACGCCGACAAATAAAATACCGGCAAGTATTTTACCTATAAGCGTAAAAAAGGACTTTTCCCTAGAATAGTAACGCTCTACTAAATAACCTAATAAAGGATTATAGATATACGTCGCACCCATTTGGATAATTGCCACGGGAGCAGCAACTGATGCATAAATGCCTAGAGCAGAATCTCCGAATGTATAAGATAAATACTGCCTTGGAATATTCGGCGCCGCAGAAGCAGCAATGCCGCCCAGAACGATGGGCAAACAGCCACATAGGAAAGCTCTGACCTTCGCTTGGGTAATTCCAAGCTTGATTGCAGAGATTCGATTTGATCTCGGATAATCGTAAATAACACCGATACCTATAGTCACTACCGTCATTAGCAACAATGCACCTTCGAGGCTATTTAACAGCCCAAAGACAACAATGAACGAAAGGAGAGAACCAATGCCCTGCATTATGAGGGATTTCCCAATATAGTCCATCCTATGGCCAACCTGATCATTGGCATGCATGACATCAATAACTAAGCCGGCGGTTTTATAGAGAGCATACAAAAGAACAGCAGGCACCGTATCAATACGACACGTCGCAATGGAATAGACGGCCAACATTGCAAACGCCATAAACGTAGTAAAGAAACGAAAAGTCAGGTATTCACCAGCAGAGTTTTTCCTTTCAACATCTGCAATTTGTACCGTGTACATCCTGTATTGGGCCAATTGAGAAAACATGTTGAAAATAGACATAGCAAGGGAATAAATTCCAGCAGCACTATATCCATCAGACAGTCGAACGACCAATATAGTAATTAGCCATTGACAGCCTAAATTCGTCAACGAGCCAACGGTATTCCAGAACATATTGTGTTTAATCGAAAGAGTCTTCTCTGTGGCTTCCACAAATATAAGCGCCCTTCTGAACAAGTCGCAATTCGGATACGAAGCTATCTTGCTTCTTTAATCATGTTTAAAATCAAAAGAAACAGCCAATTCGGTACAAGTCGCATAATGATTTCAGCTTTAGCAATGGACGGGCAAGCTCGTCGATATTTAAGCAAGCCAATTATGGAGCGTCGCTCTCTTGCATCGGCGAACCCCATTATTTCCTTTAGGTGCGGTGAATCAGGAAATCTTTCGGCAAATTGCTTAGCTGTATCAACCCTATTTTTAACTCTTGTTGAATACCAATCATCTTTTGAAGCAACACCCGCAAGGAATCCAGTTTCATTCCCGCCATGTCGACGATACTTAACCAAGGGAGTCGTTGTAAAACTGCACTTCCCCAGTTCACTGCAGCCCAATGTCAACCACAAATCATGTGCAGTGGATTCCGGAAAGGGAATCATCGACTTCGCCGCACTCGCATCCAACATGAGAGCCATACCAATTCCGTAACATACGCTTGCGGCCTGAACAGTAATATCCTCTCCAGAGCACCAATTTACTTCCGGCGAATTAGGATGAGCTTTTCTATAGCTCTTTACCAGAATATTTCCGTTTTCGTCAATTACCGATCTATCACAGACATCTAGAATTGAGCCTTCTTCTAGCATATGGTTGAGCGAAACTTGAACTCTGTTAGGCTCCCAAATATCATCTTGATCGCAAAATACTACGTAATCCCCTTCTGCCAAAGAGAGTAGTGCCTCGAACGATTTGACATAACCGAGATTTTTATCGCCATGATAATAACGATAGGCGTTTTTCTTTATATGCTCTTGGATAAACCCTTCTAAAGAGGCCGATTCGGGGCAGTCATTTCTGACCAAAAGCGTAACCGGAAACGTTTGTTCATCAATCGAATCAAGTTGAGCGGCAAAAAACTTAAGATCAGGTTTATATGCTGAAAGAAGTACGCATACGCCTGTACCATTTCCCTTTTCTATTTCCAAAAATCCTCCCAAAGTCATGTTTTCAAGATTAGCAAAGCAATCATTAGAGATTTAAGGTGTCGTTTATTACGCTCAAAAAAGACAGGAGAAGGCTCGGCCTTTAGATAATACATGGCGGCAAATTGAATGGTGCTCCCGTAATTTTTAACACCAACACCGATATCTCGCCCCCCTAGAGGGAGCGAGATGGTTGGCTTTTCAAAATAATCTGAAAAGGCAGCTCGTAGAGAATTAAAATCCTGCGCACCGGAAGTGCATACAGTTTATGACTGCCTACTCATGAAACCGTTTGCCAAATCAAAGCACCTCAATTGGAAAAGAGTCCCTTAAGAATCAGCGTCTTTCTCCCACCTTTAAAGACACTTGTCCAATATCAATAGGTAACAACCTTTGTTCCATAAGGAATGTTATCGTAAATCCATTTTGCGTTCTGGATCTCAAGACGCACACATCCAGCAGAGGACGGAACACCCATCGTGGGATCCATCACGCGATTACTGTTAACGTAATAGGGCGAGGAATGGAATAGGTAATCACCGTAGAACTGTGTGTAGTAATAGCAAGTATATCCATGCCCAAAAGAGTATCCCTTTCCGTAGACTTGGTACTCCCCTATCACAGTTGGCGTACTGGCTTTTCCCGTCGAACATACATATCGACGGTTTAAGGACCAATTATTCCATGACCCAGTGTAGATGCTCGTGATACAACGCGACGTATCGACAAGTATCAGCCAATTTGTATTGCTTGAATAACTTTGAGCTTTAGCGTCCATATAGTCTGACACCCACGCGCCGTTAGCCATGAAGTAATTCCAGGATCCGTCCACAACGCGCCAGCCAGTAGCCATAGCCCCACTAGCATCAAGCCAATACCAGGTGCCACCCAAATTGAGCCATCCTGTCTGCATATAACCAGACGGATTCAAGTAATACCAATATCCGTTAACGGCAACCCAACCGGTTTTCATAACGTAAGTGGATGGATCTAAATAGAACCAGGAGCCATCCTTGCTCAGCCAGCCAGATCGTGCATAGCCAGCGGTCTCATCAAAAAAGTACCATTTTCCGTTAACGTTCTGCCAGCCGACGCTCAAGGAGCCATTAGTCGGATCAGCATAGAAAATGCAGCCACCAAGCGTCACGAAACCGCGCGCTTCGACCAATTCGCCATCGCCGTTTGAAGTAAATAACTTCCCATTGCGCAATGTTCCGCACAACGAGCAGTCAGAACCCGCAAAGGCCTTAGAGGACTCCTCCGTAACCGAGTCCTGAGCATCTACCCATTCACGACAAGCAACAGTGCCAGAGGCTTTCGCATAATAGCTTTTCCCATATACAGAAAAATGACCAAGCAGCATTTTGCCGTCGACGGCAGGATCAAGATAATAGTATTGGCTACCGTCCTTCAGCCAACCCGTCTTTACAATACCCGATGCATTAGATGGCTCAGCGTAATACCAGTCTCCATCGCTCATAAACCAGCCGAGTGACAGCGCTCCCGTTGAAGAAAAATGATACCGATTCGATCCGATGGAAAAAAAGCCGGTAACCATTCTATTGTCATTTGCGATATCGAGCCAATACCAAGCGCCGTTCACCGAACGCCAGCCCGACGCAAGTGCGCCGGAACCGTCTGCGTAATACCAGTCCGTACCATCAAACGCCCAACCAACAGCCATTGCACCGGAATCCGATAAATAATAACGTGATGAGCCAACGGAAACGATTCCCCTAGACATAGCACCATCATTGGCGGGATCAAGCCAATACCAGTTATTGCCAGTTTGAAGCCAACCGGTTAAGACTTCACCATTGCTACCCCAATACCATAAACCGTTATCAAGACACCATCCATTAATCAGTCCATAGGTTCCAAGAAGATAAGGATGCCCATCGATAACACGTCGCCCAGTAACCATGGAACAGCCGTCAAGGGAGTTAAACCAGTACCATTGGCCTCCGATAAGCTGCCAACCATTTGCCAAAGCGCCTGATGGACTCGCGTAATACCACTTATTGTCAGTAAAAATCCAGCCGCAACTCATCGCGCCGTCACGAGCGGGGTCCAAATAAAACAACGAGCCGTCAACATTCTGCATTCCGGTCAAACGGCAGCCGTCAAGATAGTAATACCAGGACAAACCGTCCCATTGCCATCCAGATAGTTTTTCCGTCGTCGACGAGTCTTGGCTTTCGACAACCTGTGGATTCGAATCTTCCGCTGTTTTGCCAGCATAATCGTTGGAATCTTGAGCGAGACCGCCGCCGACAAAAGCACCCGACCCTTCCGTCGAGTCGCGCTCTACGATATCGTTATCCGCCCCCTCTTCCACGGCATAAGCAGTGCAAGAAAACGCGGGGGCGAAAACCGAGAGCGAGGCGGATAGTAGCACCAAGCCGATTGCTCGCCAGCAAATTCGATGATCAATCCGAGCATTCATTTCAGGCCCCCAACCGGTACCGACTGTCTTACAAAGAATCAATTAGATAAACGGACGGGCTGCGCCGATCACATTTCCCCTAGCACTGACGGGATGAATACCGACGCCCTGATGAGGCCAGGAGTCAATCATCGTACCGCCGCCAAGTGCGATTGCGATATGCCCGCGATAATAAATCACATCGCCACGTTGAATCGAATTCGCGCTCACTGGCATAAAGATGTTGCTTCGATACCAGTTCATCGAATTGTATGTTTGGCTTGGATCCCAGCGATGGTTATAAGGGTTGTAAACACCCATATCCATACCGGTGGCATACAGGCACTGAAGAACAAAGCCAGAGCAATCAACAGCGCCGCCAGGAGCAGTGGACCAGGGCTCAATATATTGCGTGCCAATATATTCATAAGCACGCTGAATAAAGGCATTCACGCAATCTTCCCGCGTTGCTTCGACAGAAATGCGAGAAGGAGTCACATAGGTAAAGTATCCGGTGCAGTAGCTAGGCAACTGAACAGTCCAAGAGCTGACCTGGGGATACTGCGGAGGATTTTGCCAGCCAACCTTGTCGCACTGGCCATCGCTCCAGAAAATTCGACGCACGCCATCGATGGTTCTTGCGCCTGTTGCCATAGCACCGCTGCCGTCTAGCCAATACCACTTACCCGAATCTTTAAGCCAGCCAACATGCATGCTGCCGTTGGAGTCAAGGTAATACCATGTTCCATTGAGGCATTTCCAACCAGTTGCCATTTTCCCGTCGGCGTTTAGGTAATACCATGCACCGTCAGTAAAAACCCATCCAGTTTTCATCACACCAGAATCGGCATCAAGCCAATACCAATCGCCATCAATCTGCAGCCATCCACGATGAGTGGCGCCCGTTCCGGGCTCAGCATAAAACCTTTGATTTGCAACATTAACCCAACCGGACGCAACCTGCCAACCATCAGCTCCAGCTGTTTTTAGGATAGTACCGTTTTCGCGGATCACATCTTTGCAAAGGTATCCATTGCCATCTGCATATCTTTCTATGCCGTCTTTAACGGTAATCCAGCTTGACACCACGAGTCTACCGCTCAGGTTTGCGAAATAATCGTTGCCGCCTACCTCAAATAAACCCGTTTTCATGAGATGGCTAGCAGGGTCCAGGTAATACCAACTCGCGCCCTCTTTATACCAGCCAGAAATGAGCGCGCCAGATTCAGAGGCAAAATACCAGCCGTCCTCGGACTGAGCCCAACCAATAGCCATAGCCCCATTGGAATTCAAATAATATGCTGCGTTGCCAAGGTCTAAATACCCAACAGACATTTTGCCGACGGAAGCCGGATCGAGATAATACCAGGTTCCGTTAACGAGTTGCCAGCCAGTGACCGCTATACCATTAGAGCAGTAATACCAATCTACTCCATCTTTGAACCATCCATTTGCAAGGCCATAGTCACCAAAAATGTAGGTACTTCCATCGATCTCGTGACGACCTTTGAACATAGCCAGCGTCTGAGGGTCAAAATAATAGCGAGTCCCACCTATCGTCTGCCATGACGAAGCAAGTGCGCCCGATGGATATGCCCAGTACCAATTCCCGTCTTGGAGAATCCAGCCGGTTTTCATAGCGCCAGAAGCATCTAAATAGTATTTCCCGCTCCCGAGGTTGACAAAACCAACCTGCATGACATGGGAAACAGGATCCAAGTAATACCATGTGCCGTTTTGGTAAAGCCAACCAGCAGCTAAATCGCCTTCAGCATTGGCATAAAACCAGTTTCCATCTGAGCTACGTAGCCAGCAGTTCTGATATAGCGCGCCATAAGGCGTTGTGGCATTACCATCGTTCGCATAAAACGAAGCAGTCGATCCGCCAGCATCGGTCACATTGAAATAGCCTGTCTGCATTGCGCCATCACTGGTTGGATCAAGCCAATACCAATAGCCGCCGCATTGCAGCCAGCCGGTTTGGTGTTTACCGTTTTTTCCGTAATACCAAACTCCAGACGACTCGTCCCGTTGCCAGCCATCTTTTACGACGAAAGAAATATCAGGTTGCAAATCATCGGAAACCACAGAAGGAAAATCCGCTTTTGACTCAATGCCCTGAGCCTCAACGGAGTCCTGTGCAAACGCGACATTCGCACTCAAGGGCAAGCAGCAAGCAGTGATTAATGATGCAGCGGCACAAACAAGCGCAGCCTTCTTTTCGAATCGATACATAATCAACCCTCCCAGATAACCTATTCTTTATTTTAATCCACATCCCAAGATTGATTATCGTTACTGTCTGTTCAGTCTGTGTAGATGAGTGTATTAAATTGAACATATCGTTCAATCACTCTATTCTTAAGCCAAGTAATGAACACCTTAATCGGAGGCCTACAGTGGAACTGACCAAGCGTAACTTTACAGTTCTGTACGAATACTTAAAGCACCCATATGCCAGCCAGCGAGAAGTTGCCGAGCGCACTGGTCTTTCACTTGGATCAGTAAACGCAGCAAATAAAGAGCTCACAAATGAGGGCCTTCTCGAATCGGACAGCCTAACCGACAGCGGTTACGAAGCACTTCACCCCTATAAGGTTGAAAACGCAGTGATATTGGCTGCGGGGCTTTCGAGCCGCTTTGCTCCTATTTCGTATGAAAAGCCCAAAGGCCTTTTAAAAGTACGTGGTGAGATTCTCATTGAGCGTCAGATCAGGCAGCTGCAAGACGCGGGTATCAGCAATATCACCGTCGTTGTCGGCTATAAAAAAGAGTATTTCTTCTATCTTGAAAGCAAGTTCGGCGTTTCGATTGTCGTTAATAACGAATACGCATCCAAGAATAACCACGCATCACTTATGTGCGTAAAAGAGCGACTTGGTAACACCTACATTTGCTCAAGCGACGATTACCTTCTCAACAATCCGTTTGAGGCATATGTTTGGAAAGCGTTCTACTCTGCTCAATATGCTGAAGGCTCCACCAAGGAATGGTGCATTCAAACGGGAGCAATGGATAGAATCACCGCTGTTACGATTGGCGGTTCCGATGCATGGTACATGCTCGGACATGTCTACTTTGATAAAACCTTCTCGCTTACGTTTAAGCAAATACTTGAGGCGGAATATAACAAGCCAGAAACGACGGACAAGCTCTGGGAAGATCTGTATATCGAGCACATCAAGGAACTCGATATGGTGATCAAAAAGTATCCTGAGGGCGAGATTAACGAATTCGATTCTCTTGATGAGCTGCGTGTCTTTGATCCACATTTTATCGAAAACGTTGACTCCGACATCTTCGACAACATCGAGCAGGTGCTTGGCTGCTCCAAATCAGAGATCCACGACGTTTATCCCCTCAAACAAGGCCTTACGAACCTATCGTGTCACTTTAGAACCAATGATGGAGAGTACGTCTACCGTCATCCAGGAGTCGGAACCGAACTCCTTATCAATAGAAATGGAGAAGTAGCCGCACTTAAAAAGGCCAAGGAACTTGGCCTAGACGATACGTTCATTCACGAGGACCCAAAGCGCGGTTGGAAAATTTCGAAGTTTGTTCCCAACGCTAAGCAGCCCGATCCGCATGATGCTGCTCAAATGAATCGAATGATGCAGATGTGTCGTTCGCTTCACGAGAGCGGCGCTAATGTCGAAACCGAATTTGACTTCTACCTCGAAGCGAAGCGCTATGAGTCACTTCTTTTAGAGAAGGGGCCCATCGACATTCCAGGCTACAGGGAAATGGCCGCCGAAATCGATGAATTGGAGCACTTTGTTCAGGCCGACAACGCTCCAAAATGCCTTTGTCACAATGACTTCTTTTACCTTAATTTCCTTATCGATGAAAACGACAAGTACTATCTCATTGACTGGGAATATGCTGGCATGAGCGATTACGCGAACGATTTTGGAACATGCAGTGTCTGCTGCGAGCTTTCCGAAGATGAAGTCGACCGCGCGCTTGATGCATATTTTGGGCGCAAGGCAACAAACAACGAAGTTGCGCATAACTATGCGCATATTGCCCTTGCAGGATGGTGCTGGTACCTCTGGTCTCTTCTTAAAGAAGCCGAGGGTGACTTCGTTGGAGAATGGCTCTATATCTACTTTAATTACGGTGCCAAATACCTCAAAAAGGCACTGGAGATCTATCGGAAAGGTGAGTAACGATGCAATTCGGCTTTTTTAGCGGTCTTCTTTGGGGCCTTGATACAGTAATTCTTGGAATCGGCTTGGCGCTCGCGCCCTATATTGGATCGACGGAAGCACTTGCATGCGCCTCCATTGCAGGTTCATTTCTCCATGATGCTTTCTGCGCAATCTGGCTCTTTGGCTACATGGGAGTTCGAGGCAGGTTAAAAGACACACTCGCTGCGCTTAAAACTCGTTCGGGCAAGGTCGTCATCGCCGGTGCTTTGCTCGGTGGACCTATCGGAATGACCGGCTACGTATTGGCAATTAATAACATCGGAGCCGCCTATACGGCAATTATCTCCGCCTTCTATCCCGCAGTCGGAGCATTTCTTTCTTTCCTGCTGCTGAAGGAAAAAATGAGCAAAGGCCAGATTCTTTCCCTTCTTGTTGCCCTTTGCGGCGTAATGACGATGGGCTATCTATCCGCCGGATCGAGCGAAATCGCAAATGCCCCCCTCGGATTGCTAGGAGCCGTGCTCGCTGTTATTGGATGGGGATCTGAGGCGGTACTGTGCGCATGGGGAATGAAAGATGACGCTGTTGACGACGAAACTGCTTTGCAGATCCGTGAAACTGCAAGTGCGCTTGTTTATGGAGTACTCGTTCTCCCCCTCTTCGGCGCCTGGCACTTTACGATAGGGGCCATCCCGAGCATGCCGACATTGATCATTGCACTCGCCGGGCTCGCAGGAACGGCTTCTTATCTGTTCTATTACAAGGGCATTGCCGCTATTGGAGCAGCACGTGCAATGGCTCTGAACATCTCCTATTCGGCGTGGTCTGTAGTCTTTGGCCTGATCTTGCTTGGGACAATTCCCGACATGGCTTCCGTAATCTGCTGCGTAGTAATTGTATGCGGAACAGTTTTGGCAGCCAGTAACTGGGACGAGCTATTTGGACGAAATAAGACAGCGTAGCTTGATTAACAATGAAGTAAAAAGGGAGAGCTCGTCGAGCTCTCCCTTTTTTAGCATTATGACTATTCAATTACCACGGCCTGGCTATCCATCTGTTGCCACGTGCCGAAGAACACCCGGGCATTTCGCGTAACATTGCCGTTAATCGAATCCGAAAGATAGACAATTCCCTGTTCGTCATCATAGCCTTTAAGGACTACGGCATGATTACCGCCCCACAGGCCATAGGAATGCCCGTTATACCAACGCGCTGCATAACGACCTCCCGGCCAGCTTCCCCACTCGGTATTCCACATCTCGACAGGTTGTCCACAGGTCAGTCTGTTCTTAATGGAAGAAATTGACGAGAAAGAGACGTCTTTTGCCTGTTTGCCGCTTCCAGCAGCGCGCAAAAAGTTATTACCAGCAATAGTAATCGCAGGGGCGACGCATCCCATGAGGCCCCCGCTGCTACGCCTTGGGTTGCCATCAAAGGCGGTAACAAAGTTGCCACCGCTTCCCTTGGGCAAATAGTAATCCGCAATAATCGTCTTTCCCAAACGGAAACCATAGTAATTAAGCAAATTTGTTAGGGCAACCGATTCGCATCCAGTAGGAAGTTCCGGATATTGAGAATAACAAGGGACATCGACCCAGGCACCGACCATTGCGCCAGACGAGCTGAACTTGTAGTCAGTAGAGCCGATCCAGTACCAACCATTGCTCAACATAACGCCGCCGCGCGCAGCATCAAGGTAATACCAGGTGTCACCCAGGGAAACCCACCCTGTTCTCATTGCACCCGAAGCGGAGTCTAGCCAATACCAGTTGCCACCGACATTAAGCCAACCGGTCAACATTCGACCGTCCGAATCGAAGTAATACCATGTCCCGTCTATTTGCTGCCAACCAGTCGAAATAATCCCATTAGCAGAACAATAATATCGAGACCCCTGGCTCTCAATCCAACCAGTTCTGACATTCCCCTCATCGTCACGCAACTGGATTCCCGAATCAGTCATGATTCCCTTGAGGTCGATTACTCCATTAGATGACGAGTGATATACGCATGACCCATCGCCATTTGACCAGCAATTGGCCATCATCTTGCCAGAACTATTAAAAATGTAGTCGTATGATCCGACAGCCTGAACGCCCGTCGCCATGGCGTGCGTCGAGGGGTCGAGCCAGTACCACGTACCGTTTAGGTTGAGCCAGCCGGAGGCCAGCGCGCCTGAGCCCGTCGCGTAGTACCAGGCACCGCCGTCGAGCACCCATCCGGTCGCCATCGCGCCGGAGGCGTTGAACCAGTACGCTGAGCCGTTGCATGCGTGAAGGCCAGTCGCCATGGCGCCGCCCGCCTCGGGATCGAGCCAGTACCAGGAACCGCCGGTGTAAAGCCAGCCGGTCGAGGCGATGCCGTTCGCAAACCAGTACCAGGAGCCGTCGACGAGGCCCCAGCCGTTAAGGGGGCCGCAGCTGCCGAAGTAGCGGCGGACGCCCTGCGCATCAGTCTGGTAGCCCGTCAGCATGGCCCCCGTCCGGGCATCGAAGCAGTAGGGCACGCCGCCGACGGATACGGGGCCGCGCGCCAGCGCGCCGGATCCCGTCGCGTAGTACCAGGTCCCGCCGTCGAGGACCCACCCGGTCGCCATGGCGCCGGACGAATTAAAACAGTACAGGGAGCCGTTGCACTCGTGTAGGCCCGTCGCCATGGCACCGCCCGCATCGGGCTCGAGCCAGTACCAGGCGCCGCGGAGGTACAACCATCCGGTATATGCCTTACCGTCAGAGTTTGCGTAATACCAGGTATTATCTTTTAACTGCCAATAATAGAGAGAAACATCTACATACGCATAATTCATATCAACATTGCCGTTGATGCCAGAGACTGTTCCGTTGCTCTTATACTGCCAAATACTGTAATTACCGGTGTAGTCACACTTTGAATTATATTGAGCGATCCAATGGTCCCAAGAACCACTCTTAAATACAGGGTCGGTCAATATATTGTTAAACCAATTTAGGTTTGCATAAATGCCTGGCTTATATCCAGCAGCAGAAATTTTATTACAGAATGTCTGAGCTCTAGATGCAATTCCGGATTGACGACCATCTGCAATAATTTTGTTGTCCTCAAGATCGTAATACACCGGTAGCCTAGGATTGTGCCCGGATAGGCAGTCAATCACCATGGACGCCTCATCGGCTGCCTGCTGATTATCAAAAGCATATGAATAGATATAGACGCCGTAGGGAATTCCGAGTCGTTCGCACTCAGAAATATTTCGATTAAATTGATAGTCAACTCGACCGCCGAAGGACGGAGCGCCAAACCCAACACGCAGAATAGCGAAATCGATGCCAGAAGCTTTAACTGCGTCCCAATCAATACGCCCTTGGTACTCGCTGACGTCAATGCCCTGAGCTGTAACCCCATCGGGAAGAGCGCCCATAGACAATAAGGCTATTCCGTCTTCTTCGGAAGAAGCATCATCTGAAACTAATTGTCCATCCTCATAACGCCAAGAATTCTCAACTAAGGATTGCGTAGCTTCCGCATTCAACGGTAACGCAAACACAAAAATGGAAGCAAGGACCATCAGCATCATTAATGACGGAAAATACTTAAGATGTTTGTTCATGTAGACCTCATCATTCGCCTGTATTCTGTCTAGCTTACAGCATAGCTATGAAAGTTATCCGAGTATCCAACGGGATAGGATGTCGTCTTAGACGAATAATATTGCACGCCAAGCAGCAATGCAAACAAGTGCTTATTAGCAAAGTTGGTACTCGAAGTATATTTCCCCCACCCTTGGGTCAACAAAGTTTGGCACCGAAGCAGCTTTCAAACCAAATGCCACACAAGAAGGGGGGGGGCTCGAAGAAGCCCCCCTTCTTGCTTAGAGTTCTAGCGAATCAAGATTACTTTCGATGGGCCCAAAGCGGTCAAACCGGAGATGCGATTTCCATAGCCATCGCTATGCCAGAACAAATTTTCGCTCGGCGAATTGCCCCAGAAAAAGCCAATATGGCTATCGTCCGCATAAGGGTTGTAAGGATTGAAGAATACAATGTCCCCCTTACGAGCCAGACCACTACGTAACAACTCATCAATAGAGTTGAAATAAGTCACGTTCGCGCACGTATCGATAGCGTAGCCGTACCATCGATACGCGTTAACGCAGCCGCCCCTTCCGGGGCCTCCACTCCAAGGGGAATGACTCTGCTCGGCGGCAATGGGAGCTAAATTACCGCCCGCTTTCATATATGCATGCGATACAAATCCACCGCAGTTCATGCCCGTATAACCATCCCAACGAGGATCCCCCTTTGGATACATGCATGTTTCCTGGCTAACGCGTGTATCGTACCGTGTTCCACAGTAATAGCCATCGTTTTCGTGGCCCATAAGCCAAGTTACCAGGCTGGATCTTTTTACGCCCAAAACAGACCCTGACATGTTCAGCCAAGCGCCATTTGAACTGAAGTAGTAGTCGACGCCACCGATTTTAAGCCACCCGTTAGCAAACATTGCACCTGAAGATTGAAGCCAGTACCACGTGCCGCGGTCATTGAGCCATCCAGTCTTCATCTTGTACGTGGAAGGATCCATCCAATACCACGCACCGTTAACATATTGCCAACCAGACTTAAGGACACCATTGGAAGATGCGTAGTACCAAGTATTGCCGCTCTCGTCAGAAGCGTCTTTCGACATAATCCAACCAGATGCTACATTGACGGCGCCGTTTGCATCCGCATAGAAAACTGCGTCTCCAATATGAATCACACCTGGCAATGAAGACGAGCCGACACGATCGGCGACTACGGGAGACCCATCAGATGAAGTAGGCAACGGCTCGCTCAGTGCTCCAGACGAATTCGCCCACGACACACCGTCACTCAAGTTGATCCAACATGAAGAGGCCATCGCACCGGAATCAAAAGAATAATAGCGCGTGTTGTCTACCGTATATTCACCAGTACGCATTGCGCCGGACACCTCATCAAGGTAATACCAAGAGCTTCCGGACTTTATCCATCGACCTTGTTGAATAGCTCCACTTGGCGCAGCGAAATACCAAGTACCATCATCAATTACCCAGCCAGTTGCCATAGCACCTGAGCTTGTGAGGAAATAGGTAGACGAACCCACTTGCGCAAAGCCGGTGAGCATAATGTGGCTTCCTGGGTCCAGATAATACCAAGAATTCCCCAGAAGCAACCAGCCTCCATGCAGCAAGCCGTTGGAGTCAGCGTAATACCAATTGTTGTCAACAAGTGCCCACTGTGAGGAAATCATGGCCCCTGAACCGTTAAAGATATAAGGGGTGCCGTTGCATTCATTCAACCCAGTGGCCATAGAGCCATCTGCAGGATCAAGCCAGTACCAACGGCCCCCATCCGAGAGCCAGCCCTTTACCAGTGAGCCAGAGCCGGAGAAATAATGCCAGACAGAAGCGTCGAGATGCCATCCGACCAGCATTGCGCCAGAAGAAGAGAATCCGTAGGTGGCTCCGCCAACCTGAAGCATTGCATCATGGGCCATCTTACCCTCGTCGTCTAGCCAATACCAGTTGCCGCCGTCCGAGAGCCAGCCTTTTGCCATAGCTCCAGAGTCGGAGAAATAACGCCAAGCAGAGTTAGAGTCCGTAGAATCCAGATACCAGCCGACACGCATTGCGCCCGAAGAGGAGAATCCATACGTCGTCCCCCCAATCTGAGCCAATCCGTCCTGAGCCATTCGGCCTTCGTCGTCGAACCAGTACCAGTTACCGTTTATATGTCTCCAAGAAGAAACTGCGAATGTTCCGTCAGACAAGCCCCAACGCCAAAATCCAGCCCCTTCTTCGGGCGATATCCATCCTTGATGCCAAGTTATTTGGTCCGAAGCCTCAGGAGAAGCCCCTTTATCTACCTGAGCGTTTGCCTCAACTATTGAAGTCGACTCGTCCTGAACACCAGCATTTGAGACACTTGAGTCGACATAGGTCCCAACCAGAGCGGATGATGAGCCGTCAACAGATCTACTAGTATCAAAGCCAAACGACGGCAAGGGCGAACCCAACAGGAACCCCAAAGAAGCAAGGCCCAAAACGGCCAGTACCCCAAATGAGCATTTCTTCATAACAGCACGGAATCCAATCAAACAGCGGCCCCGCCGCCTTAGGGCAACGGGGCCTCAATCAAACTAGTTCAGCAATGTACTAACCAATTTGCTGGCAGTTTTTGCACTCTCGTGAAGCGCCACGCCTCTGGGCCTCCTGAATAGAGATCTGCGAATAGCCCCTTGCGTCCTTGCCTACAGTGCGGCACTTATGCGTATGGTAGACCTCGCTACCGTTCTTATACCAAACTAGACTGTAGCCCGGAATCCACTTACCGTCCTCGCCGACATAATAGGAGCCGACCCAGGCATCGTGCACCATAGCGCCGGAACCACTGAAGTAATACCTGGCGCCGTCGATCTGACGCCAGCCGGTGGCCATCGCACCGGAGTTGTCGAACCAGTACCAAGAGCCACCCAGGCTGCGCCAGCCGTTAGCGACCATGGCGCCCGAGCCGTCGAGATAGAACCACGCACCGCCGATGTTGAGCCAGCCAGTGGCCATAGCGCCGGAGGCGTTGGCGTAGTACCAAGAGTCACCCACCTGGAACCAGCCGGTAGCCATCGCGCCGGAGTCGCTGAACCAGTACCAAGAGCCGCCCAGGCTGCGCCAGCCGTTAGCAACCATGGCGCCCGAGCCGTCGAGATAGAACCACGTACCGCCGATGTTGAGCCAGCCAGTGGCCATCGCGCCGGAGGCGTTGGCGTAGTACCAGGTGCCCGAATCGTTGATCCAGCCAGTTAGCATGACACCGTACTCATTGAAATAGTACCAAGTTCCACCGATATTATGCCAACCGGTCAACAGCTCGCCGCTGGAAGTCGCATAGAGCCACTTTCCATAGATGGAGTCATAAATCCAGCCACTATGCTGCATGCGGCCATCAGCATTGGCGCCAGGGGTGTTCAGGAAGTAGTTTTTGCCGTCAATCTGAACTCGGCCGTATGCCATATCGTGGTTTTCGGGATAGAAGTAGTACCAATCCCCGCCGATAAGCTGCCAGTTCGACACCGCGGTCCCGTCAGCGCCAAAATAGTACCAAACGGCTTCGTAATCGTTATACCACTGGTTCGTGACCATGGCGCCAGTCTCGGGATCAAAATAGCGAAGGCTGCCGTCCTCGCACCGAACGAGTCCGGTCTGCATTAATCCATCTTTGTCAAAATAGTATGTACCTGCGGGACGTGATGTAACTACAGAAGAATCGGTCCTCGAGGCGCTCTGATCAATAGAGTTTAGGCCTACTAGAAAATCTCTGTGAGCAGTCCCCCCGGCATTGCACTCGACGCTATACCGCGTAAGAGGGCCAAACATCTGCTCATTTTTAGTGCCGTTCCAACCGTCATATTCCCAGTAAGAAATCGGACGGCCGTCGGAGCACCTTTCCGTAATCGGTCCACCGCCTCCGCCACCGCCAGCAATATCAGCAAATGAGGGCGCCGGGGCAACCGTCATGCAGACAGCGGCAAATACAACAACTCCCAGCACTGTTAGTCCGTGCCATCTTTCTCGAAGGTTTTTCATACGACATCCTTTCTCCGAGATTTAAGGCTCTCTTAGGTCATTCTCAGACTATCAATTTAGTTTTTCAACAGGAAATCGATAAAAGGTATCTTTGTGACTGCAATTTAATGAGAGCCGCCACGTCCTTGCCGTTCCGTGCATTGCCAACAGCAACGTCTTATGGCGCAAACCGGCAATCCCTTTCGGCGTAAATCCTTTAAGCACGCGGCAAGCGGAAGAATCGTATAAGGCGGTTTTCTGCTGGCTGTCAGCCGCGGTATCCTCATGGAAACCTAATTGTCGCCGGAATTAAAGTCCCCGGTGTAGACTCACCTTATCTCCCCGGTGCGGGCTCGATATCCTCTCGGATATCTAATCGTCTTGGACTTTTACCTGCCCAAGCACAGTACAGCTTTTACGTGCCGCCACACGGAGCAAGGCTCAAAAAGTATTATCTAGAACGCAGACTTTTAAAGCAACTCAGGTACAAGACAATCGATCTAAACACTTCCGATAAAACACGCCATGGGCATTAATCACATACACAACAGGCCAATAATGCCCGTCTCGTATGCTGCGATATAATCAATTTCACCGAACACCAAACCAGCGACCCGAAGGGACCAACGTGTTAACAATTCACTATGGTGATATGGAAAACGTTATTTACAATACGTCGGTTTACTTCGATAACGTATATTCGCCCCAGTGGTTTCAAGACGCCTTTGCTCAAAGGATCATTAAATCAATCGATAAGGGCACCGTGGTAGGCCCCAATGCAATCGACACTAAAATCCTCGGCATCATCCCTCCTGAGAAGCTCTCGAGCGGTACCAAAACACTGCTGCTTATGTACTTCATGCCGCAAAACGTATATAACGCCTCAAACTGTGGTGACAATTGCGCTTATTGGATTCTGCGAATCGCCGCGCAAAAGGACTTAACAATCAATCTCTACCATATATTGGATTTTGGAAACGGTAAATTTACGGTGACCGTTGCCAACACGGGCGACGTGGTCCACACGATGTTTGACCTTGTTCCCATAGCTGGAAAATGCCTAAGGGAGAACTCCTGATGCGCGGATCATACAAGGTAGTTATTCAGAACAACCGCGTTCAGTTTAAACTGACCATCAATAGAAACTTGACCATCATTCAAGGCAACAGCGCCACGGGCAAAACGACGTTGCTCGATATGGTGGCTGCTCACGAAGAATTAGGGCCACAAAGCGGCGTAACAGTAAGTTGCAAAGTTCCCTGTAAGACAATAGCTGGAAAGAATTGGCGCAGAGACCTCCAAGAGATTTCCAGCAGCATTGTTTTTATTGATGAGGGTAATACTTTTGTTCGATCAAGAGAATTTGCCCATGAAGCAAAACGTAGCTCAAACTACTACGTAATCGTCGCCAGAGAGTCACTGCGCCAACTGCCCTATAGCGTTGATGAAGTCTACGGTCTTAAGAACACCAACCGAACCACAACGAAGTATCCCGTTTACTCTCGTGTCTACACTTCTACATATCGTATTTACGGTGATACTGAATTTAAAGGCGAGAGGCCCGAGCTTGTCATCGTCGAGGACACAAATTCGGGCTACGAATTCTTCAGTTTGCTATGCAAAAAGAGCAGTATTAGGTGCATCAGCGCGGGTGGAAAATCAAATATCTGCAATTGCATTACGGACGCACCAGAAAACGATATCCTCGTGATTGCCGACGGCGCCGCCTTTGGACCAGAAATTGCAGAAGCAACTGCACTACAGCGCCGAAAGAACATCAAGCTATTCCTGCCGGAATCGTTCGAATGGCTCGTGTTGAAGTCGGGATTATTCAACAGCAGACACATTAAGGAGATACTACTTAATCCCGCTGAACATATCGAAAGCTTAGAGTTTTTTAGCTGGGAGAAATTCTTTACTGCGGAACTCGTCGAATGCTCACGAGGCACACGTTTTCGATATGACAAGAGCCGCTTGAACGAGGAGTATTTGAACCCCACCGCCCTTGCGACTCTTGAGGATATTTTGCCGAATCTTGGCATCACTTCGCGCTAAAGCGAGAAGTACTCGTTCTCGGCAGATAGATTTGGCCCGAGTCAGGGGTCGCCGCTGAGGAAGAACTCCGGCCAGCGCTGCATGAACAGGGCCTGCTCGCGCTTCCAGCGGCGCAGCTTTTCCTCGTTGGCCTCTTCCCTGCCGCGCGAGGTGAACTCGTAGTGGTACAGCTCGGCATAGGGCGTAAAGATGGTACGGTAGCCCGCCTCCCAGACGCGCAGGCAAAAGTCTGCGTCGTAAAAGCCGACGGCGAATTCCTTGTTATAGCCTCCGACCTGCTCAAACACGTCGCGTCGGACCATCTGACAAGCGCCCGTTACGGCGCTGAAGTTGCCGGGGCGCACGGCGCGGGCAAGATAGCCCTCGCGCTTTGCAAAAGGCATCTTTGTGGCCGCAAATTAAAAAACGCAATACCATGCCCATATCGATACGTCATATTCGGCCAGCGCATTCTATTGATGTGGAAACCGGTTCGATTCCTTGATTTAAACCGAAGCCTCTACAGCAATTAATAGCGCCTCCAACAACACCAGCACCAGAAACATGCCAACCGAGCCATCATCGACGGTCTCAGAAAACTTCGCAACGGTTACCACGTCAGCCTTCGGCTCGATCGGCTTCTTAACAGCAGCCTCGATGATAGTCGTCTTAGCTGCAACAACCGTGGGCGATACTATGTCTATAACAGGCCTTGCGTGCCCACGACTCACTTTACTAGATGGTTATCGACCAACCCGCAACAACCAGAGAACACTAGTTCAGAATCCCAATCGTTCCACCACCAGCGTAGAGGGTTCGTCGGCAAATCACGCATGCGGTAGAAAATGGCAAGAGCCTAAATTTAGTTCGAAGCTTTATTTAACAAATCGAAAGGGCCGATAAAACGCATGATGAAACTAACCAAGAGCCTCCTGAGACCCTCCAGCATCAAGCAAATCGCAAACACAGCCGTTGGAACCAGAAGCACCTGCAATAATCCCAGTCCAACGCCGACACGCGTAAAGGGAAACAGCGAGCTCCAAAGCCAACTTCGGATAGGCGCATAGTCAGAAATAAGATAAGTAGCAAAACAAAGCCTCGCTACAGCGTTAACGAAACGGGAGGAAAAATGCGGCATCTTTAAATCGACCAACAAGACCGAAACTGCTATAGCTAACGAAAAAATAGACGCCGGTGAACCGAAAAAACCGCTATACAAATTCGCAAAGGTCGAGCCCAGCAAGCCATCAAAATGGAATTGACCGTAAAACGAGATTGCAACTCCCACAAAGGAAGCAATGCAGCAAGCAACCAGGAGCCGCATATCCACTATTGACAAGTCTACATACCAGCGAATATAGCAAACAACAACGCAAATTATAATAAAATCTACTAGTAGCCCGTCGATGGGAATCCAAAAGAGCGGCACATAACGCAGAAATCCAAAGACAGAGACCAGAAAAACTCCTAGATACAGATGTAGTTTCTGGCCCAACGCATGCAAAGCCGGAAGTATAAAGGGCAGCAAAAATACAAGCCAAGCATAGACGGTTACAAACCACCAACTAGAACCAGTAAGAGTTGGTGCAAAAATATCTATCAAATTGGTTGGACTTACTTGAATATCGCCGCGAAGCATGAAGAAAAAGCCCAGCGCAATACTATAAAAGAGAACCGTGCCTTCGATTGAAGCTATCTGTTTAACAGCCTTGTTTATGGAGTATTCGACTTTCCCCGCAACAAACCAGATTGTTATGGCAACAAAGCAGCCGACCGCAGTTCTTCCAATTGGATAGAAAAAGATATTGTAGATAAACCTAGTAAACGAATCAGGAAATACGGAAACAGAATCAGCGTTGTGAACAACAAAATGCTGAGCCATTACCGTCCACATAAGGACAATGCGAAGTAATTCGATACGGGAATCTCGCATTTTTACCATAATGCTCCCAAGTAAAATCAAAACCTAATAATACCTCGACCTAGAACCGTTCGAGAATCTCCTCGGCGTTCTCTCGTAGATAGATATCTAGGTCCGGCACGGCAAACTGTACGTAACCCCTCTGTGGTGCCTGAATAACCTCTCTTTGTAGCAATTTGGCCCTAATAGAGCTGATCTCATTGGTCTTTTTACCCATGCGCTTAGCAATCTCGGCTGATTTGGACTGTTGTTTATCCTCGCACATGGCCAAAAGGTATTTGATATCGTTGAGCCCCAGACCAGAAATCGCGGGCTCGTGAACAACATCGTGAAAACGAGCCTCTGCCAGCGCAATGCCTTCAGTGACGTCGCGCTCGCTCACAACGGCACTTTTGGCACGATGCAAGTTGGCGCGCTGCCAAATGGAATAACCGACCAGTTGCACCAGATAGGCATAGCCCTTAGTGGCCTTAGCGGCTCTCGACAGGAGATTGTCCTCTATGGTCAAGCCAGTCGCGACAAAGCTATCGCCCATAGAGAGCGCTACCTCCACCTGGTTGATAGGCGCCAGATCTTCGGGGAGAGCACGACGCAAGAACGTAAGCGCCTTGCCGTTAATAAGATCCATAACACCGGCGGGTAACCCGGCAAAGGCAAGTGCGATATCTACTTTTTCCCCTATCAAAAGCTGAACCGTAGACGCAATGGCACGCATATCGTCAATCGGAGCGTCCTGAACTTCATCGATGGCAATAAAAAGACCTTTGGATGACTTCGCTGCCGAACTCAGTAACTTTCTAAGGCTCGGCTCTTTGGGCGCAACGTCAACTTTCGCGGAAACAAAGCCGGCGTTTACGCCGACCGAAGCATTGGCCGCAAGGGAAGAATCAGCAACCTGATCCCACAAGTCCAGCAATAAGTTAGGGCCAGCAGAGACAATAGCGGTCTTCCATCCAAGCTCTCGAGCACGATCCCTAAGATCGCAGAGCAAAACAGTTTTTCCGGAGCCCCTCGGTCCAGCAATGCGCATGAGCCTCGCAGGTGCACCAATTCCCGCATTCAAGCTCTCGGTAAACTCAAGGGCAATATCATCACGACCAATTATGCGCGGAGGCTCAGCGCCGGCAGTGGGACGAAACGGATTATGGAATGCTGTGGCGCTCACTTGTTTGCCTTTCTAGGGAATCGATTAAAAGCCAATCATCGGTTAAATAATTATCGCAGACTATATCGAATAATATCGAGTTATATAAGGCTGTATAAACTTATCGCGGAAGTATCGAGCTTTCGTAATATGACTTAGTTAGTAGTCCACCATTGCTTTCTTCCAAGCTCATAGCGAAAGAAAGTTCAGGACTTCCTATACCCATTGCCTTAATACGAGAAATACTCGCTCTCGGCAGATAGGTTTGGCCCCAACCACGGATCGCCGCTGAGGAAGAACTCCGGCCAGCGCTGCATGAACAGTGCCTGCTCGCGCTTCCAGCGGCGCATCTTTTCCTCGTTGGCCTCTTCCCTGCCGCGCGAGGTGAATTCGTAGTGGTACAGCCTGGCATAGGGCGTAAAGATGGTGCGGTAGCCCGCCTCCCACACACGCAGGCAAAAGTCCGCGTCGTTAAAGCCGACGGCGAATTCCTCGTTGTAGCCGCCAACCTGCTCAAACACTTCGCGTCGAACCATCTGGCAGGCGCCCGTTACGGCGCTAAAGTTGCCCGGACGCACAGCACGGGCAAGATAGCCCTCACGCTTTGCCGAAAAATCCTGGTTGGCATGGGCAAGTGCACCACGCACGCCAACCAAAATGCCGGCATGCTGCACCAGATGATCGGCATAATAGAGTTTGGCGCCCACCACGCCCGCATCGGGACGTTGCAGATAGCCCATCATCTCTTCGATAAAACCCGGGCTTATAACCTCGGTATCGTTGTTCAACAGCAGCAGATAGTCGCCCTTGGCATGTTTAACGCCAAAGTTGATGATCTGGGAGTAATTGAACTCGCCCGGCCACCACTCAACGCGCGCCGTGCCCTTGCCACCAGATGCAGCCGCTATGCGCTCCAGAAGGGTTTCGTAATACGCAAACGTCTCCTGGTCTTCGCTGTTGTTCTCTACCAAGACGATCTCGTAGTTGGCATACGTGGCCTTCTGGGCGATCGACATCACGCAGGCGTCGAGCGTCTCGACGTGGTCCTTAGTGGGAATCACAATGCTCACCAGCGGCGCGGGATCCGGCAGCGCATAGCGCATACGGTAGACAAACGGCATCTCGGATTCCTCGACCGTTCCGCGAACGCCCAGCGCGTCAAAGTGACGCTGTAGTGCAAGGCGACCGGCCTCGATGGCGTATGGCTTGCTATCGGCAGAACCGTCAGCGGTAGAGCCGGGGTGCACGCGCCAGTGATACAGCACATGCGCAACATGCTCAAAGCGCGCACCCGCCGCAAGGCAGCGGAGCGTCAGGTCGTAATCCTGGGCACCCACGACATCTTCCGGCGACATGCCAATACGATCGATGAACACCTTCTCGACCATCAGAAAATGCGTCACGCAGTTATGGCTATAGAGCAGGTCGACGTTGAGTTTGGTCTTAAAGACCGGCTGGCCCCACTCCCCCGTTTTCTGGAACATGTCCTCATCGCAGAATAGGACCTGAGGGCGCTCGTCCTCGGCAGCCTTGTTCAGCGCGGCAACATAGTGGAACAACGCATCCGGCTCCAGGATGTCGTCGTGGTCCAAGAATGCGATGTAGTCGCCCGCCGCCTGCTGAATACCGGCTTTGGTGTTGACCACGATGCCGCCGTTACCGGGCAGCTCGATGCGACGGACGCGCTCGTCGTGAGCGGCAGCCGCAAGATTGACCACCGCATCCCATTCGGGCGAGGCGTCCATAAGCAGCAATTCCCAGTTGTCATAGCTCTGGGCAAGCACCGAATCCAGCAACTCACGCAGGTAAACCCGATCGGTCTTGTAGCACGGCACCACAATGCTCACGAGCGGCCTATAGGCGAATGCCGCCGCGGCGACGCGCTGACACGCCAAGTCGCCCGGCTTTGCGCGATGCTGCTCAAACCAACGGCGATAGGCTGCATCATCCGCGCGCGCATCCTTCATGCGGTTCCAGCTGTCATCGACCATACCGTTGTACAGGCGGCCATCCATGGCGCAAAAACCGCTCTGGATCTGACCCGCAGGATCAGTTGCAATCGCGACAAAATCACGAATGTCCTCGGACATCTCCACGCTCAGATACATTTTATTGACGCGGCATCCGTTCTGCTGTGGCACGTCGACCTGCGACTCAAACACATGCACCGTGGCGTCGATGGCATTCATATGCGTATCGAGAATCCTAAGCTGGGGCGTGCACTGGGGATCTCCCGCCCATGTGACCTCGTAGCGCCACACGGCGCCCGAATCGGCCGGTAGGTAACGGACGGCATCGATTTCGTAGCGGCCGCAGCGCTCGCCGCGCTGTGCGTCGCGGATAAGCGCACACAATGCGGGCTTTGCCTTGTAGTTGATCTTGGATTCCAGCTTAGCTTTACGGCTATCGAGGCGAATAGATCCAAGCTTTTGGCCACCGGATGCAAAGTCGACGTCGATCGCAGAGCCATCCAAAAACGGCAGCACCAAAACGGCAAGCTCGCGCTCGCAGCCCGCAACTGAAGGGCATAGCGCCAACACGCGGCCATGATCGATCGGCAGCGCCAACGACGGCACGCTGGCACCATTGGTCGTCGCGTGGGCAAAAGCCTGGGAGCCCTCGCACTCAATAATCTCCGCGACATCCTTGCCGGCAAAACGAAGCAGCACAAACAGACGGCCCTGGCTACGACAAAGCGCCAAACGCTTGATACTCATCTACACCTCTCGCTTTCCCAAGGCGTTCGCGGCCATGCGCTTGCACGCGCCCAGGCGCCCAAACCTTAAGACGTCGTAATCGAACATGAGCTTTTTGCACGCACGGGCGCTAGGGGTTTTATCGGCGAGCGCAGCGTGCACCATGGCGGCGACAGCAGGAGCGCATTGTGCGAGCGCGGCATCGCTACTTACAGCAGAGCCGTTAAGCACTGCCGCCACGGCAGCGATCACCTTGCCGCAGTCCGAACCCAGCAACCTGAGCGCGTCGTACAGCACCAGATCGCACAGGAAATATGCCAGGTCCTCGGCATGCTGAGCATCGAGACCGTCGCGCCGCCAGTCAGTCAGCACCGCGGAGTAAATCTTCACATGTTCCAGCAGACGCGTCTCGTCGTCGTAGCGCATGGTGTCCATGAGCGAACCCTTGCGCGCTACGCGATAGTCGTACAGCTTGTTCGAGATAAGCGTAGTCTTGCGCGAACGACCGTACACGGCAAAGTCGAAGACCTGGTCCTCGCCATACTTGACGGTTTCGTCGAAAACGATCCCGTTATTGAGCAAAAACTCGCGCTTGCAGGCGGTGCGCCATGCAAAGGGACGAGACGCTTCCTTAAACAGCAGCTCGGAGCTATAGCCCTCAAACGAAACATCGCGCGGGCTCAACACATAGTTAAGCCACGGATACCCCGCCTCCAGCGGATACGGGTTCGCGCCAAAGGTCAAAACGTCGCAGTCCTCGCGCTCAAAGGCATCGACGATCACGCGGCATGCATCGGGCGTAAAGCGGTCGTCGGAATCCAAAAACGCAACGATGGGCGCCGTGGACGCAGCAATGCCCGCATTACGCGCGCTCGACAGGCCGCCGTTCTCCTTATCGACCAACGTAAAGCGCGCATCCTTTTCGCAGTAGACAACCGCGATGTCGCGCGAGCCATCCGGCGAGCCGTCGTTGACCAGCACGCCCTCCCAATCGGGCATATCCTGCGCAAGCAGGGAGTCCAGGCACCATGCCAGGCACTCCTCCACCTTATAGATGGGGACGACAACGGAAATCTTAGGGGTAGCCATGGTCATGCGCTCCTACTGTGCCGACGGCACGTCGTCGGGATGCGGGTTATCGCCGTAGGTGCGCTGATACGTCAGTACGCGCCAGACCAGCGGCAGGCCACCGATCTTAAAGTAGTGCTTAAACGTATTGAGCTTGCCCGGCTTCTTAAAGTCAAAACGCGAATCGATATAGGCACGAGGCGATTTGACCATCAGGCGCAAGTCGGTCTCGCCACGCGGATCAAACAGCGACAGGTCAAAGCGACCGGCATCCCAATCGGCCTTGAGCTCGGGCGAGGCCTTCTCCCAAAACTGCTCGCGCAGCCCATCGACCAGGCGCTCGTCATTCCAGCGGTACGTATCGACCTTCATGCGCATTAAAATGCCCTGAAGATGAGCCTTAAGCTCGGGGCGTCCATCCAAAAAGCGCTGCATCTCAGCGTATTCGTCGCACACGCAAAACACCTTGTTGGGCGAATTAACGGAGCTCTTCTCGTTGTCCTGGCGATAGCACAAAATGGGATCAGCAATAAACGCGGCGCGCTCGGCGCACGCCCAAACCTTAAAGTTAAAGCCTGCGTCCTGATACGAGGCGCCCGGCGTGGGAAGAAAGCGAATCTGATTGGCGTTGAGAAACTCGCGTCGATAGATGGCCGACCAAATGGAAGGCTTGCGGTAAAAGATGCCCGGGCGGTCGACGGGGCGATACGCCGCACCCGTCATATACTCGTCGATAATCCCAAACAGTTCGCGGCGCTCCGTTGGTGTGGACCAATACAGGTAGAAATCGCCTTTGACCACATCGGCATGCTCGGCATCTGCCTTGGCAACCAGTTTTTGAAGCGAGTCCTCAAACATAAAGTCATCGGACTCCAAGATGCCTACGTACTCACCGCGCGCCATCTCCAGGCCGCGGTTCATCGAGTCGCCGTAGCCGCTGTTGGCTTTGTCGATCATCTTTACACGGGGGTCGCGCTCCATGTACTCGCGGATGATATCTGGCGAACTATCGGTAGAACCGTCGTTGATGCAGATGATCTCGATGTCCTTGAGCGTCTGCGCCACGGCGGAATCGAGGCACTCGCGCAGGTAGCGTTCAACATTGCAAATGGGGACAAGCAGCGAAACTTTAGGGGTATCAGAGTTCTGCAAGAGAACCTCCTGTTGAATAGCGTGTAACAGGGCTATTTTAGCAGCCGAATTGCGGCGGGCGGCAGCGCTTGGAATTAGATAAAGCGCTCCAGGCAGGCTTTGAGACCGCGAGTCGAAAGATAGAACAGCGCGGCGTCTGCCATCGAAACGCCCGAGGTCGCCGCAACGAGCTTGTGGGCAACACGGCGAACGGCGCCCTTAGCAGGCATATCCGCCCACTCAGTTCCCAAAAACATCGCGAGGTCCATGTTGACGCGAGCCGCCACGCGATGGAAGTCATCGGAATCCAAGCGCGCCAAATCAAACACGATAAGGTCCAAGAACCAGGTGATCAGCTCACCGGGACACAGGTCCAAAAGACCGTAGGCCGCCCAGTCCTCCAAGACCTCCTCGAGCATCCTCATGTGGGCGTCAAGCTTTTTGGCGCGAGCCTCGGCACTGTTGAACTCGTGCGTCGCCGATTCGCTCTCCATCACGTAGTGGTAGAACTTATCCGGCATGACGACGGTCTTGCGGGCAAGCGCATAAGCCGCAAATTGAAAGACGACGTCCTCGCCCAAAGCCAAACCGGGGGCGAAGCGAATGCCTTCGCGATAGAGCAGCTCACGCGAAAAAGCCGCACGGCAGGCATAGGGCTGCGCATTCGAATGGAACAGCAGTTGGGGATCGCGGGCGCCGAAGGTACCGGCTTTGGGGCTCATGAGTTGCTGGACGCGTTTGGGGGCAGCATCGGCAGGTTCACAGACGCCGCCAAAAACGGCGGCCTCGGCATCCGCAGACTCCATGGCATGCAACACGCGCTCGACCGTCTGGGCATCGATGTAATCGTCGGCGTCCACAAAAAAGACGGTCTCGCCCTCGGCGACATCGATACCGGCATTTCGAGCACACGAAACGCCCGCGTTTTCCTGGTCAATCACCAGTACGCGATCGTCGGCCTGCGCGATCTGGCGCAACACGTTCAACGAATCATCAGTCGAACCGTCGTTGACGCAGACAACCTGAATCGAACACTCAGACTGGACCAACAGCGAATCAAGGCATCGCTGAATGGAGCGCGACGAATTGTAGACGGGAACGACAATGGTCGCTTTGGGGGTCAAAGTCTCTCCCATGTCGACCTACCCCCTCAGCGATTCGATGAGGAAGGCAGCAACCACACCTGGGCCTCCAACCGAGGCGTAATACTTAGCACGCCCCAAGGCACCATCCGTCGCAAAACTCGGATGCTCGTCAACCCAGCCCTCAGGGTCTTTGAGGATGGCAGCGAGATTTGCGCGCTTCCACGGCTTGAGATCGTCAAGCGAAAACTCCCCCGCGTCCAAGGCCGCTTGGAACTCCTTGGCCATCTGAACCAGGAACTCCTTATAGAACTTAGGCGCCAGGCGCACGTAGTTCCACATGTACGAATCGTACTTAATGAGCTGATTGAACTTGAGCATGCGCGCGACATCGCCGCTTACGTGGTCGCGGGCATAATCCTCACGAATCCAACGCTCAATCTCGGCATACTCGGTATTGACGCAAAAGACCTTAGCCGAAGAATTGACCGAGGAATTCTCGTTGTCCTGGCGATACGACAACACGGCATCATGCAGATAAACAGCCTTATCGGCGCACGCGATCACCTTAAAGGCGAATGACGTGTCCTGAAAGGATGCCCCCGGAGTCGGCAGGAACTTAATGCCATTGCGCTCAAGAAAATCGCGACGGTACACGGCCGACCAAATCGACGGCTTTTGCTTAAAGAACTGTGTCGTATCGCTCGGGTGCACCGGCTTGCCGCAGTCCTTGGGCTTAAACATCTCGTGCAGCGAGCGGCGCTCCTCGGGCTTGGACCAGTAGAAGTCGAAGTTGGCCTTCGCAAAGTCAGCATCAAAGCGCTCGGCTGCCGACACGAGCTTCTCCAACGCGTCAGGCGCCATAAAGTCATCGGACTCCAGGATGCCCACGTACTCGCCGCGGGCCATCTCCAGGCCGTGGTTCATCGAGTCGCCGTAGCCGCTGTTGGCCTTATCGATCATCTTCACACGTGCGTCGCGCTCCATGTACTCGCGGATAATATCCGGCGAGCTGTCAGTGGATCCGTCGTTGATGCAGATGATCTCGATGTCCTTGAGCGTCTGCGCCACGGCGGAATCGAGGCACTCGCGCAGATAGCGCTGAACGTTATAGATGGGGATAAGCAGCGACAGAACAGGGCTGCCAGAGGCGTTAGTAGACAAATGTGCTCCTTAGGAAATACCTGTCGTTTCATGGTATCAAAGGGTCGGCACGCCGACGGGCGTTTATATAATCTATGGAGCCTATGGAGCGCACAGAGACGAAAGGAAGACATGCAGCCCAAAGCCGCACGCAATATACCCATCGAAGCGCTACGCCTCGTCGCGGTCGCTGGTATCGCAGTGTTCCACACGTTTCAGTGGACCTTCCGGGCAGTCTGCGCCGGGGTCGTGGAATACGCACCACTTGCCGCCTTCCCCTATTCCGGCGTCCTCGGTTTTATTAGCTTGCTGGGCTGCTGGGCCAACGAAGTCTTCTTTATGATCTCGGGGTATTTCCTCATCGCCTCGGCCACGCGGGCTTGGAATGAAGGGGCGACCTGGACGTCGCAGATGCAGCGGACGGTGCAGCGTCTTGGCAAGATTGTCTTTCCAACCGCGTTTTACTGTCTGGCGGCGCTCGCATGGTCCACGGTCGTCTCCCCCATTCCCGATGTAACCCTCGATACGCACTATTGGTACACCCTGGGGCTCGAGTTTATCTGGGTCTACACTGCCACAGTTTTCATGGCGCCATTGTTTGGCCTGGCCAAGAGCCGACTCTCTAAGAGGAGCTCCACGGCAGCGGTCATCATCATCGGCATCCTCGCATTTGTTGTGAACGGGTATTTGGCCGCCATGAGCTCAACAAACGGCGGCGAGTTTTCTTGGCTTCAGAAGATTATGAGCGCCGCCACGTACGTCGTTGCGCTTTTGGCGGGCGGGCTGCTCCGCGGCATTACCGACAGCATGGATTTGGATAGTGCGCGCACCTTGGGCAAGCAGACACTCATAGCGGTTTTGGCAATAGTCATCATCCTAGAGGGCGCATTTTCCCTCACTGGCAACCTCACAGCGATGGCGACCCTCTCCTACAAATCAACCTCGTTGATCTCGTTTATCCTTGCCGCCGCCTCCCTTCTCTTTGCGGCAACCCGACACAACGCTTCGAGCAAACCGCGAGTCGCACGCATCACCGTCACCCTATCGGCGGCCACGCTCGGATTCTATGTGATGCAGTCACTCACCAGCAGCCTTTGGCGTCCCGTCTTTAACGCGATGCTTGCAAACATACTGGTCACCCAAAGCAACCCTGCGTCCATATGCATTGCCACCGGAACGGCCATCAGCATCGTCTTTGCCCTGGCGCTTCTCGTAGTTGACGCAGCTAGAAGCCGAGTCGTCCGCAGTCTCAAACAGCAATAAGCGCGCCAACGACCAACGCTGCAGCCGCCATACCCGTGGCAGGTTCCTGCGTTTTATTCAAACCTTGCAAACAAAGTGCGGCGAGCCTTTACAATAGGACAGTCCAATGGACGTATTCGATAGCTTCCGCGTAGCACTCGCCCGCCGCGCGTGAAAGGATATATTGCCCCATGCCTTCAACCCTTCCCGCCCCCATCGACAAGCTCGCCATCGTCGTCGTCACCTATAAGCGCCAGGAACTCTTGGCCAATCTGTTCGACTCCATGGCCGAGCTCACGGCTGCGCCTTGGCGCATCGTGATTGTCGATAACGAGAATTCGCGCGAGACCGAGACCATGTGTTCCGCGTTCAACGAGCGCTTGGCGAACCTGTGGGGTATCGACGCCGAGCAGCCCGATGCACAGGGCGGCACCGATCGCGTCATCTACGCTCCGCAGCTCGAAAACGGCGGCGGTGCAGGCGGCTTTTCCGCCGGCACCAAGTGCGCGTACGACCTGGGCGCCCAGTGGTTCTGGGTGATGGACGACGACGTACTCGTCATCCCCGAGGGCATCGAGCGTCTTGCCAAGTGGACCGACCGCTACGACGTCATCCAGGGCTCGCGCCTGGACTTTGACGGCGGCGCGTTCTTTTGGCAGTACCAGCTCATCCTTTCGCTCGGCATTCCCAACCCCGTCGCCAAGTGGGACTTGGGTCCCGAGGGCTATCGTGCCATGAACCAGCTGTGCTTTGAGGGCGGCATGTTCTCGCGCCGCGTGGTCGACAAGATCGGCCTGCCCGACGCGCGCTTCTTTATCTACGGTGACGATGCCTGCTACGGCTATGTTGCCAGCCAGCACTTCCCCGCCGCCGTGGTTGCCGACGTGGTGCTCAAGCGCGCCCGCGCCGTCTCTAACTGGGATATCGCCGGCAAGCGTCAGCTCAACTCCACGAGCGACACCAACCGCTACTACATCATGCGCAACCGCGGCTTCTTGGCGCGTTACATGCAAATCTACGGCGACTACCACCCCGTGCTGTTCCGCTTGGGCAACGCCGCGACCTTCTGCAAGGAATTTATTCGCCTGGCTGCCGTCGACAAGTGCTTTAAAACCGGTATCCCGGCACTGCGCCGCGGCATGAAGGACGCCCGCAAGATCGTTAAAGATCCCAACTGGAAACCCATGCCGCCTATGAAGGATACCGAGTAGCGAAAGCTTTCTTCTAGCCCTTGCCCTAGCTTAGAGCCGCTGGCACACCACGGACACGTGCTGACCGTCAAAGCCGAAACCCCAGCGCATACGGCCGACGGCGGGCCGAGGCACGCGAACATCGTCGATGCCATTTCGTTCAATTTCCAGCAGCGCGTGAACTGCCAGCAGCTCCAAGCCCAAAGCATCGACGCCGGGGTCATACATCATGTTGATCGTGATGAGCGGGCGCTCATCGAGCATACCGAGCGTGTCGGCCACGTCAAGCACGCGACGGGCTGGAATCACCTGGATATACCAGCAATCCGGGCTGCCGTTTCGCTTGGAAGTGGGGTTGCAATAGCCGGGCAGCCCAAAGCAGAGCCCTTGGAGCGCCAGGTGATAAGCCGTACGTATATTTGACTGGTTTGCATCAAGACCCAGATCGCCGAGAACGCAGCTCAATGCTTGTCTTACAGCACCCTCATTGCCTCGGCACAGCCCGTCACGGAACGCGTCAATAGCCCCAACGTCCTCGACAGCACACTCAAACCACTCCAGAATGACAAGTCGGAGCGCCTGGTGCACCTCGTTGTTGGGCAGACGCAGGGCACGAAGACGCGCGCCATCCTCCGGTTGCTCCGTCATGTCCGTTGTCAGGAATCCGGATAGATACAGCGCAGTCCAGATATCGTCAGGCTCGGCGGTATCCGGCCCATCGGCATGCACATGCACTGACGCGTCAATAAATCCATGCGGCTCAAGCAAATCGAACAACACGGACAGGCGCATGAGATTCCAATCGTCGACACATGCGCTCAGACGATCGGCACAGCTATACAGATCGGCACGAACGGGCGCAGTGCAACCCCGACGCAGGAAGTCCATCACGCGCTCCGGACTCGAGCAATAAAAACTACCGAACCGGTATCCCTCAAGCCACTCTCGAGCGTCATCCAGACAGTCGTTGCGACCGATGCGGTCCAGCAGTATCTGGACTTCGTCGTCCGAAAAACCAAACCGCCGATCGCACCAGGTCGACAGCGGCGTTGCCAATCGATAGGAAACGCCGCGCTGGGCCAACGCCAGCTCGACCGGACCTGGACGCTCGCCCATCAGGCATGTCAATCGCAACGAGGCGCCGGCATGAGCGATCGCATCAAACAGCACCCGATCTAAGTGCTCGGCACAAGATGCATCGCGATGGCTCTTCATCTCCTTGTGGCCTGGCAACGCCGCATCGTACTCATCCACGAGTAGAACAACTTGTTCGTCGCACGACATCTCTAGCAGCGCTATGAGTGCGCCGAGCACAGAATCAATCTCGGCATCGTCAGCCACGCCACGTGCGACGCGTTCGACATGGCGCAGCTCGCTTCGAGGCAAATCCGGGGCGTCCAACAACGGCAGCAGACGGGCACACTCGCGCTCGAGGACGCCACGCATGGTTGTGGAGGCATCAGTGCCGCACCTCGCAGCCGCAGAAAAATCAAGCGTTATCACCGGGTAGCGCGCATACTCATCTCGATAACTACCGCCACCCGCCTCCCAAATCTGTGTGTCGGCGAATACGCTGCAGTCTGCTCGGCGGTGAGCAGGTCGCTCCAAATAACATTTGAGCATCGATAGGTTCATGCTCTTGCCAAAACCCTTGGGCCGGCAGCAGAGTGCGACAGATGTCTCGCAATCCAACATATCGGCAATAAACATGGTCTTATCGACAAGTACGCAGCGATTAATTGCCTCGGAGAAGTCATGTGCTCCGACCGGCAAAACCGTACTATCAGCATGGTTGACCAGTCGCAAGCCAAAAGCATCATTAGCTCTATAGTTCGCCTGTTCAGACACCGTAGACTCTCCTTCAAACGCAGCACGGCGCCTATTGTAACGAGCGGCTAAAGCGCAATGATATCGATGCGCAAACGTTTCGGGCAACGGTAGCAACAGACACCCCGAGGGGGCACAACAAATCGTTGCGCAACAAAAACGGGGCCCGATGCAGGCGCACCGAACCCCGTCCTAACTCGTATAGGAAACGATTTGGAAGATTACTCCTCAGAGCCGTCCTCCCCAGAAGCACTCTTCTGCTGATCGAGCTTGTGCTTACCGCTCACGATGGACGTAGCGCCCAGCGTGGCCAAGCTCGCGCTGGCAAGGCTCGCCATCACGATCAAATCGCCCGTCTTGGGCATGTTGCCGCCCGAGGACTTGGTCGTGGTGGTTGTAGTGGTCACCGTCTCGGACTTATTTTGATCCTTTTTCTGGTCGTCGGAATTGCCCTCGTCGCCGGTATCGGCGCCTTGCTTCTCGCCAGTCTCGGCCTGCTTCTTTCCGTCCTCAGTCTTATCCTCGCTCTTGTCCTTCTCCTCAGATTCAGACTTCTTGCCCTCGTCCTTCTTCTGATCGGACTTGTCGCCCTTCTCCTCAGAGCTAGAACCCTTATCAGAATCGGCCTTCTCGGAAGCCTCGCCCTTGGAGTCGGCCTTTGCGACATCAGTCTTTTCAGCGGAAACCTGATCAGAATTACCCTTGTTCGGGGTCGAGCCGTTATTGACGCCAGCCATCAGCGAAGAGCCCAGCGTGGAACCAAGCTGTCCGGCGAAAGAGGGCTTCTTGTCCGTCGAAGTAACGGGCGCGTCCGGTGCCTTATTCGAGTCGTCCTTGGAGGCATCGGAACCAGGAGCAACGTCAGAGCTCGATCCGGCATCAGGGCTAGAGCCGTTATCGGCAGAGGAATCGTTCGAGCCAGTGGAAGAATCAGACGAGCCAGTGTTAGTTGAGCCGGAAGTCGAACCGTCCGTATCGTCGGCAGAGCTATCTTTGCCGTCATTGGTCGAGGGCGCGTCAGTCGAAGGCGTATCAACCTTGTCGTTATCGTTCGCGCCGCCGTTCACCTCGGTGCTCGCACCAGGCGTTGGGTCAGCAGGTGTGGCGGGAGTCTGGCTCGGCGCAGGCGCCGGCGTTGGCTCGGGCTCCGCAGGCGTCGGCGTGGACTCGGGCTGCACGGGATTCGCAGGCGTCGAAGGCGTCGAGGCGGCCTCATCCTCGGCAATATAAGCCAAGCAGTCCTTCAGCTCGTTCTTATAACGATTCTTCCAGCCCTCGTGATACTGGGGCTGGCTCGAAAACTTGGTTGCAACGTTATTGACCACACTATTGGAGAGCGCCGTCACAAACTCGCGGTCGGACATATCGTTGGAAAGATTCGCCCAGCGGAAAAAGTCCCTGCAGCCACCGGTGCCGCACATGTTGGTGATGCTCCAGACCATGCCCTTGACGCAGTCGGCGCGGCCGGAGATATCAATACCCAGGCCGCTCTTGAGCCACGCCTCGGTCACCGCATAGTACGAGTTATACGCATAGGCATCCTGAAGCGCCGAAAACTCGGCAGGATCGGTATTATAGGCGCCCTGGAAAGCCTCCTGCGCGATACGGCCCAGCTCGGTGAGCTGACCGTTCTCGGACATGGCATTACTCGCGTTGGAAATCTCGCTGCCGCAATCGATCGCGTCCTTGAGCATGCTGTATTTTTCGGGGTTGTAGTTGTAGGCCTGCTTCATAAACGGGATGAGCGACCAACGGCGATCGAACTGGTAATAGCCCAGCGCGTTATAGCCGTCTCCATACGAAAAGCCCTGGTTGTAGTTGCCATGGCTCTCGTACTTGGTAAAGTACTTCATCTCGGTGGTGACGTTGACAAACGAAACGCCCTGGACCGACCTCAGTACGCCCGAGAAAGACTGCTGGGTGTAAAGACCCTTATCGATATCGGTGGCATCCGAGGCAACGCCCGGCATGGGCTCCTCGGCAGCAGCGGGTGCCGGTGCGGCGACGGTACCAAACGAAAGCGCCAGCGTCAGGCCCGCCACAATAGCGGAATGCTTGGGCTGCATAAGATCCTCCCTGCATTGGTGTAGTTAAAGTGCAGTTTGCAAAGATAAGAGTAAGTATTGCAGCTCGCCCGTTGTTGCACAACAACCCCTCGGTAAACGGCAACAACCCTCCGCGAAATCTTAAGGAATTAAACAAACTGGTCGTCAGGTACCAGAAGAAGCTCGCCGTAACGATCCATCAGGCCGTCTCTCAACCGACAGAAAGCGGGGATATAGACGCTCAAGATGTGTTTGATCAAATCCTGTGCCAACTTATTGTCATAGATATGAACGTTCGTATTGCGGTCTCTGAGCATATCTAGCCAGGCCGCCTCATCAATAAAGTCGTAGAATCGGTACGACTCCTTCAAGATGGCACGAGGAGACCCCGACGCGGCAAGCGTGGCGCCCTCATACTCGAGCAGACGCTTAAGGAGCGTAATTGAGATACCGAAAACCTGCTCATAGATATACGCACATCCGGAGACAACATAGTCGTTGTCGAAATCTTGGAATCGAGCTGTCTCTAGCAGTGCCAGACGCGAATCAAAGGCTTCGTACGACTTCACGAAAGCCAGCCCCTACAGCTTAATGTCAAAGTTGATTTCGGGGACGGTGGCTAGGTCGGCCAGTGTCACGCCGTCGACGTACTTTTCGATCACGTCGTCCAGGCCGCGCCAGAACTTGACCGTGGAACAAAGGTCGCTGCGGGTGCAGCTGTTGTCGATACCGTCGCACGCAACGGGTGCCGTGCTGCCCTCGACGGCGCGCAGGATGTCGCCGGCACGCACCTCAGTCGGGTCCTTGGCCATCATGTAGCCGCCACCCTTGCCGCGCACGCTCTTGAGCAGGCCCGCCTTCATAAGTGGACGAACCAGCTGCTCCAAATATTTCTGCGAGATATGCTCGCGGTCGGCAACCTCGCGCAAGGCAATCTTGCCCTCGGCGTCGCCCAGCGCCGCGATATAGATCATCAGTCGGAGGGCATAGCGGCCCTTGGAAGAAATGAGCATACCTACCCTCCCGTTGTTCCTGGGACAAAATCAGGCTTGTTAGTCCCAAATCCTATGCACGCGGGGCAAACAAACCTGATTATTATGTCCCACATCTAAAAAGTCGAGTGGATTAGTCGGGTTTTCCCTTGACTAACGCCGAACCCATAGTAACTTTATTCCGAGAAGATTCCTAGGGTTTAGTACACCTATGAGTACACCATATACAGAGAGGGACAGCATGAGCGCAAATCCGCTGCTTTCCATCGAAGGTCTGACCGCCTCCGTGGACGAGAAGACCATCCTTCACAACGTCAACCTTAACGTCGCCACCGGCGAGACCCACGTGCTGATGGGCCCCAATGGTGCCGGCAAGTCCACCCTCGGCCATCTGGTCATGGGCGACCCGGTCTACACCGTCAACGACGGCCGCATCGTCTTTGATGGCCAAGACATCACCGAGCTCACCACCGACAAGCGCTCCCGCGCCGGCCTGTTCCTGAGCTTCCAGGCCCCGGTCGAGATCCCGGGCGTGCCGCTGTCGAGCTTTTTGCGCGCCAGCATCGCCGGCCGCCCCGGCCTGGAGATGAAGGGCAAGGAGTTCCGCCGCCGCGTAAAGGAGCTCGCAGCCGAGCTCAACATGGACACCGCCTACCTCAACCGCGAGCTGGGCGTGGGCTTCTCGGGCGGCGAGAAGAAGAAGGTCGAGATGCTCCAGCTCCTGCTGCTGCAGCCCAAGCTCGCCATCTTGGACGAGACCGACTCCGGTCTGGACGTCGACGCCCTTTCCACCGTCAGCCATGGCATGGACGCCTACCGCAAGAGCTGCGACGGCTCCATGCTCATCATCACGCACAACACGCGCATCCTGGAGCACCTGAATGTCGACCGCGTCCACGTTATGGTCAAGGGCCACATCGTGCGCGAGGACGACGCCTCGCTCATCCCCTGGATCGACAAGAACGGCTTTGAGACCTTCGAGCGCGAGGCCGCCGAGCAGCGCGCCAAGGCCGAGGCCGCCGCTGCCGAGCAGCAGGCGTAAAGGGGCGACGCAATGACCAAGAACCGCACCGAGGTCGCGGACATCGACCGCAGCCTCTACGACTTCACCTATGGCGAGGAGGGATTCGAGCGCCTGGACGCCGGCATCACGCCCGACATCGTACGCGAGATCAGCGCCAAGAAGGACGAGCCACAGTGGATGCTAGACTTGCGCCTCAAGTCCCTCGAGATCTTCAACCGCTTCCCGGATCCGACGTGGGGCCCCTCCATCGAGGGCCTGGACATGGATAACATCGTCACCTACGTCAAGCCCAACACCGACCAAAAGCACGACTGGGAGTCGGTGCCCGACGACATCAAGAACACCTTTGAGCGCCTGGGCATCCCCGAGGCCGAGCGCAGCTACCTGGCAGGCGTCGGTGCTCAGTACGACTCCGAGCTCGTCTACCACAACATGCAGGACACCGCGTCCAAGATGGGCATCGTGTACTCCGGCATCGAGGAGGCCCTGCACGACCCGCAGTGGGAGCCGCTCATCCACGAGAAGTTCATGACGCTCATCCCGCCCACCGACCACAAGTTTGCGGCCCTGCACGGCGCCGTATGGTCGGGCGGCTCATTTGTCTACGTGCCCAAGGGCACCAAGTTGGACTTCCCGCTGCAGAGCTACTTCCGCCTTAACGCCAAGGGCGCCGGCCAGTTTGAGCACACGCTCATCATCGTCGAGGACGATGCCGACCTGCACTTTATCGAGGGTTGCTCCGCGCCCAAGTACAACGTGGCAAACCTCCACGCCGGCGCCGTCGAGCTCTTTGTGGGCAAGCGTGCGCACCTGCGCTACTCGACCATCGAGAACTGGTCCAAGAACATGTACAACCTCAACACCAAGCGTGCGCGCGTGGACGAGGACGGCGACATCGAGTGGATCAGCGGCTCCTTCGGCAGCCACGTGGGCTACCTCTACCCCATGAGCGTGCTCAACGGCCGCCGCGCCCGTTCGAGCTTTACCGGCATCACCTTTGCTGGCGCCGGGCAGAACCTCGACACCGGCTGCAAGGTCGTGCTCAACGCGCCTGAGACCTCGGCAACCGTCGAGACCAAGGGCATCTCCAAGAGCGGCGGCATTCAGACCTTCCGCAGCTCTATTGTGGCGACGCCCAAGGCCGAGGGCTCCAAGGCAACTGTGAGCTGCCAGTCGCTGATGCTCGACGACCAGAGCCGCTCCGATACGATTCCCGCCATGGACATCCGCGCCAAGAACGTCGACATCGGCCACGAGGCCACCATCGGCCGCATCGGCGACGATAAGGTGTTCTACCTGATGAGCCGCGGTATCTCGGAGGAAGAGGCCCGTACCATGATCGTCAACGGCTTTGCCAACCCGGTCTCCAAGGAGCTGCCGCTGGAGTACGCCGTCGAGATGAACAACTTGATCAAGCTCGAGATGGAAGGAGCGATCGGATAATGACACAGACCACGAACACCGCTGCTACCACCCTTGAGCAGGTCAACGCGATGCCGGCGGCCACTTGGGGTTGGCTCAAGATGAACCAGACCAAGCTCGAGCTCTCTGACGAGCTTGCCGCCGCTCCCACCGAGGCCGTTGAGGTCGAGGGCTTGGACGAGCAGTTTACTGGCGTGGCAGACGCGTTCGAAGCCGCCATGGACGCCATCGCCGAGCGCTTCCCCGAGCGCCGCGCCTCCGCCCCCGGCGATGCTGCCGACCGCGCCCGCATCACGCCCGAGACCGAGCTCGACGTGCCCGCCACCTCCGTCTACCAGGCCGGCGCCATCAAGCTCGAGGAGGAGCTCTCTCCTGCCGAGGCCTTCGAGACTGGCATGGGCGAGGCAGCCTACACCTACCTGGCCGACCACGCCACCAAGCGCATCGTCATCGATGTGCCCGCATACAAGCGCGCCACGGTTACCGTGCGCGTGAGCGGTGTCGATGCCGCCGCGGCCATCGCCGCCATCGACATCGTCGCTCGCCCGCAGGCAACGCTCGACCTGCATATTGCCCTAGACTCTCCTGTTACCGGCGAGGGTGTCGTGGGCTCCGTGCTACGCGTGTGCGCCCACGAGTACGCCACCGTCAACGTGACCTGCACGCAGACGCTCGACGATAGCTGGATCGCGCTCGACGACACCGGCCTGTTCCTGGACGAGGGCGCGCGCGTCAACGTGCAGCACACCGTCCTGGGTGCCGGCGCCAGCGCCACCGGCCTTGCCGGCGACCTGCTGGGCGATACCGCCAAGGTCACCATCGATACTGACTACCTGGGCGCCCGCGAGCAGGTGCGCGACTTTAACTACGAGCTGCGCCACCGCGGTCGCAAGACCGAGTGCGAGATCGACGCCAACGGCGTGCTGACCGGTACGTCCAAGAAGGTCTACCGCGGCACCATCGACCTCGTTCACGGCTGCAAGGGCGCAACCGGCACCGAGCGCGAGACGGTGCTCTTGGCCAACAAGGGCGTCGACAACAAGACCGTCCCCGTCATTCTCTGCGACGAGGACGACGTCGCCGGCAATCACGGCGCCACCATCGGTCACGTCCGTGACGAGCAGCTGTTCTATCTCGCCTGCCGCGGCCTTGACCAAAACGCCGCCGAGGACCTGTTCATCCGCGCCAAGCTGGAAGACGCCGCGCTTTCCGCCACCGACGAGCGCACCCGCGCAGCCGTCGTCCGCTTGGGCAACAACCTGATCGACAACTTTGAAGAGGAGCTCGCATGATCGACACCGAGCACGTTAAATGCGACACCTGTACTGCCCCCGAGCCCATGGAGCTCGACGCCAGCGACGAGGCTTCGCGCGGCTGGCCCACCGTGGACATCGAGACCAACCCCTACAAGGGCCAGTTCCCGCTGTTCCAGCAGCACCCCGAGATCGCCTTCCTCGATAGCGCCGCCACCGCGCAGCGCCCCGCCTGCGTGCTCGACGCCGAGCGCGACTTCTACCAGCGTATGAACGCCAACCCCCTGCGCGGCCTGTACTCGCTGTCCGTCGAGGCCACCGATGCCATCGCGAAGGTCCGCCAGCAGATCGCCGACCTCATCGGCGCCGCCCAGGCCAACGAGGTCGTCTTCACCCGCAACACGAGCGAGTCGCTCAACCTGGTCGCCAAGAGCTTTGCACCCACGGTGCTCGAGCCCGGTGACGAGGTCGTCATCACCATCATGGAGCACCACTCCAACCTGATTCCGTGGCAGCAGGTCTGCCGCGAGACCGGCGCCAAGCTCGTCTACCTCTACCCTACCAAGACCGGCCAGCTCACCACCGAGGAGGTTCTTGCCAAGGTTGGTCCCAAGACCAAGATTCTGGCCGTGGGTCAGGTTTCTAACGTGCTGGGCGTCGAGAACCCGGTCAAGAACCTCGGCAAGCTTGTGCACAAGTACGGCGGCTATCTGGTCGTCGACGGCGCACAGTCGCTGCCGCACATGCCGGTCGATGTGGCCGACCTGGGAGCCGACTTCTTTGCCTTTAGCGCGCACAAGGCCATGGGCCCCATGGGCATCGGCGTGCTGTGGGGCAAGATGGACCTGCTGAACGCCATGCCGCCCATGCTCACCGGCGGCGAGATGATCGATTCGGTCACCGAGCAGGACGCCGTCTGGGCGCCCGTCCCCGAGAAGTTCGAGGCCGGCACGCAGGACGCCGCCGGCATCTTCGCCACGGGCGCCGCCCTTAATTACCTAGTCAACACGGTGGGTTACGAGAACATCCGGGCCCGCGAGCAGGCACTCGTCCACTACCTGATGGGCGAGCTCATGCAGCTCGACTTTGTCCAGATCATCGGCTCCATCTATTGGGACAACCACCACGGCGTCGTGAGCTTTAACGTCAAGGGCATCCACCCGCACGACGTCGCGAGCATCATGGATATGGACGGCGTCTGCATTCGCGCCGGTCACCACTGTGCACAGCCGCTGCTCACCTGGCTGGGCGTCGAGAACCTCGCCTGCTGCCGCGCCAGCGTGGCCTTCTACAACGACAAGGCCGACATCGACAAGTTCATCGCCGGCCTGCATCACGTTTGGAGCACGTTCAATGGGTAATCTGTACACCTCCACCACATTTATGGAGCACAACTCGCACCCCGACTATAAGTACGAGATGGAGGCTCCCACGCACGAGCACGACGGCATCAACCCCAGCTGCGGCGACGAGCTCACCTTGCAGCTGCGCGTCGAGAACGGCGTGATCGAGGAGGCCTCCTTTACCGGCCACGGCTGCGCCATCAGTCAGGCCAGTGCCGACATCATGGCCGACCTCATCACCGGCGAGACGGTCGAGGAAGCGCGTCGCTTGGCAGGGCTCTTCCTCGCCATGATCCGCGGCGAACAGCTCTCCGAGGAGGACTTGGAAGATCTTGACGAGGCCGCCCAGCTCCAGGACATCTCGCACATGCCCGCCCGCGTCAAATGCGCCGAGCTCGCCTGGCGCACCCTCGACGGCATGCTCGAGGGGCAAACAAACCAGTAGTTTATGCCCCGAATCCAAGGTTTTTGATTACCGAGCCGCCCGATACGGGCGGCTCGGTTTTTCCTAATGAGCACGAACACACAAAATCAGCGCGTCCGGCGCCCCGTCTGTCATTTGCCACACGGCCAGACGCGAACACGGGCGTTTTCCACAGCACCAAAGGCCTGCGGCAGGGCCCCGGACCCGCCAAGCAAAACGCCAAGTCCCGTTCTGCTGAGCTCCGACTCGCTTCGCGCCTGCAGCAGAAGGGTCCCATAGGATGCGGCGTGCATTTTTGCGAGTATTCAGCACGCCAAGCTGTATGTATACGCATCGAAAGCGTTAATCAACGTCTCCAGGCGCATATATATATTGTGTTTTAGAGCAAGCATCGCGGTCTCAGGGATCACATACATGCGCTTCGGAGGCGCATCGAAAGGCATAAATAGCTTCGGAACCCGTATGTTGCAAGATTGCGGCAGTGCCGACAGCACCACGATGCTGAAAACTCCGTTTTTTGCACGGCGCAGACAGGGGTAGGCACGGGCAAACCCGGACTGAGCTGTTATTTTATGCAAGATGACGATTGTTCTATGCATATTAAGAAGTGCAGTTACCGTACCAAGCTTTTGAACGCTGGTTGCGGCGTATGGACGACCCCAGCTGCGGTGAACAGGCGACCTTACATCACGTTTCCGCCAGCCCGCATCGCCGTTCGCGCGCGGGCGTGCACGATACGAGAGACGGTACTTTTGCCAATCCCGGTATACCGTTCAATCTGGCGCACCGTAAAGCCGGCATTGTTCAATCCAACAATAACGGTATCGCGCTGCGCCGGCGGTGCAGTTTTAACCCCGTTGAGCGGAACCCCGAGGCTCTTCGTCAACTTGCCGGCAAAGGCATGGCGTTCCCACTCCGTCTCTTTCATATCGCACAGCGCTGGTTCACTGCCGTCGGGCGTCGAAAGCGAATAGGCAATAAAGCCCTCGGCAGAACCAAAGAGCTCAAGCACGCAAGAAGGATCGGAAAATCCCCTCGCGACATCAGCCGCGTCACCGTCGTAAGCGCACAAATGCTCCGCAAAGCTGCTCCAGGGATAACGCTCGATTAGGCTAACGCCCGCCTCCTGCGGATCGGCGTGTACGGAACGAATAGCCTCCATCACCTGCCAGTCGGTATCGAGCGAGCGCCGGTCAAAACGGTTCTGGAACAGATGGCCCGTGCGCCCCGTGTGTTTATTGAACCGCCGCGCATACGTCAAGAGCAGCCGGTGCATCGCAGCGCTCATCCTGTCCTCGTAATCTGCAAGCACCAAATGCACGTGATTGCCCATAAGGCACCAGGCGATAACCGTCACACCCTCCTCGCGGCAGCACTCGCGCATCAGCTCCAAAAACTCCCACCGGTCTTCATCGCCCTCAAAGATGAGCTGCTTGCCCGCACCGCGAGCACAGACATGGTAAAAGCCGGTAACCGTTCTCCAAACGCGCTGCATGGCGCTCCCTTCGCCGGGATCTGCTTGCCATCCAATACAGCACGATTGAAGCGTGCCATCAAAACATTCACGCAAAACAATACACTCGCGCGGCCAAAGGCAGTAAACAGGCGGCGAACGGCACCGTTGCAACAGATCAACCCCTGCAACACTTACAAGAGCCGACCAAAAGCTTGCCCAAGACGGACCCCCTCTACGGAAGTTCACGACCACAGAACATAGAGTTAAACCGTTTCAATTAAAACTTCCGGACTTCTCGCTACGAAAACTGAGCCGTTCGCCGAATATTCCGTGCATTTCGCGGTATTATAGGGGCTGCATGTCATGTCCCTTTCGAAGGGTCGCCCGGCAATCGCCAGCCACGACCCCCAGACGGGACGCCAACACGATAGAGAGGAGAGGCATGCAGTACTCACAGGAAGTGGAGAACATGTGCCCCGTTGCCAAGGGTGCATACCACGGCCCCGCACCCATCCCCGAGGAGGGCAAGTGGGTCCAGGCTAAGGAGATTTCCGACATCTCCGGTCTTACGCACGGTGTGGGTTGGTGCGCACCTCAGCAGGGCGCCTGCAAGCTCACGCTGAACGTCAAGGACGGCATCATCGAGGAGGCCCTCGTTGAGACCATCGGCTGCTCGGGCATGACCCACTCTGCCGCCATGGCTTCCGAGATCCTTCCCGGTAAGACCATCCTCGAGGCCCTCAACACCGACCTCGTCTGCGACGCCATCAACGTTGCTATGCGCGAGATCTTCCTGCAGATCGTTTACGGCCGCAGCCAGACCGCGTTCTCCGAGGGCGGCCTGCCCGTGGGCGCTTCCCTCGACGACCTCGGCAAGGGCCTTCGCTCTCAGGTCGGCACCATGTTCGGCACCAAGGCCAAGGGCGCTCGTTACCTCGAGCTCGCTCAGGGCTACGTCACCCGCATGGCTCTCAACGACAAGAACGAGATCATCGCATTCGAGTTCCTGAACCTCGGCAAGTTCACCGACGCCGTCAAGGCCGGCAAGACCCCCGAGGAGGCCATCGCTGGCGCTATGGGCCACTATGGTCAGTGGGAGAACGCTGCCAAGTACATCGACCCGCGCACCGACGAGGAGACTCACTCCGTCGCCAGCGTGTTCCCGGTTCACGAGTAGAAAGGGAGGGAAATAACTATGACTGTTACGTTCGAAGGTTACGAGCGCCGCGCTGACAAGATCAACAAGTGCCTCGCCGACAACGGCATCGCCTCCCTCGAGGAAGCTCTGCAGATCTGCACCGACAAGGGCTTCAACCCGCGTGAGATCGTCAACAACACCCAGTCCATCGCCTTCCAGAACGCCGAGTGGGCCTACACCCTCGGTTGCGCTCTCGCTGTCAAGCGTGGCGCCAAGTCCGCTTCTGAGGCTGCCGCCATCATCGGCGAGGGCATCCAGGCCTTCACCGTCCCCGGCTCCGTCGCTGAGGACCGCAAGGTCGGTCTGGGCCACGGCAACCTGGGCGCTATGCTGCTCTCCGACGACACCGAGTGCTTCGCCTTCCTGGCCGGCCACGAGTCCTTCGCCGCCGCTGAGGGCGCTATCG
>OJSE01000511.1_pt1 | contig 57875 bp, 49 predicted proteins | sample 1599351 | NCBI WGS metagenome assembly OJSE01 (sample SAMN04168656, study PRJEB22393) | human gut metagenome | biome: human gut microbiome; feature: stool | host: Homo sapiens | collected 2014-03-17 | reverse complement strand
AAACAACGGCGCGAGGGTTCAAATCCCTCCTACTCCGCCAAGAAAAAGCTCGATGATTCTTTGAAATCACCGGGCTTTTTCCATTTTCAGAAACCAAAAGGCCGCCTCCTCGGAATTCGTTCCGTGAAAGCGGCCTTTCTATTACAAGATCAGATTCGTCACCGCAGCCAGCACGCTCAGGTGCACGGGGTAGAACCAGTAAAAAGCCTTCTTTTGCAGCGGACTGCACGCGCCCCGCTGCCCGTTGTAGAACCAGACCAGCACAAAAGCCAGCGGGGCGGTGAGCTCGAACAAAAACAGCAGCGCTCCCACGATGCACTGCCGCTTGCGGTCGCCACGGGTCAGGTACAGCGCACAGATGATGAGCACACCGCTACCGTCGTAGTCCGTACAAGCCAGAAGCGCCGCAAGCGTGCAGCCTGCCGCACACAAGAGCCCTTTCCAGCTGGCAGAGCCGTCCGGCTTTTCAAAATGCTTCAGACCTGCCATGGCCAGCACGCCCAGCGCCAGCGTCCAGTAAACATTCTGATGGTCCAGTGCAAAGGGCGTGCGGAAAAACGCAAGGTCAAAGGGCACCTCACTGATGAGGGCAAACAGGAACAGCCTCCGGACGTATTTTTTCACATCGTGGGTATGTACAAAGCCCTCCACCAGCAAAAAACAGAAGATGGGAAAAGCCAGCCGTCCGGTGAAGCGCAGGACTCTGTCCAGCTGATACAACGAAATCTGATTCCATGCGCCACCGGAAACTTCTCCCGTTTCCAGCTCCGGCAGCAAAAGGCCTGCCTCGATACAGGACGCGCCGATGTGGTCCACCAGCATGGTGATGCAGGCAATGGTTTTAAGAGCGGTGCCGCTGAAACTGCAGCGCGGGGAAAGTGCGGTCATAAAAACACCTCGGTCAGTTTGTAAAAAATCGTTATAAGAACTATAACGGAGGAAAGGTGGCATTTCCTCCGTCTGTTGCGGCAAAATCTACACAGAGCGTGCACAAATCCGCCCAAAATGCTTGACAGGACGGGCGCGGGATAGTAAAATCAAGAAGATAATTGAACTATCTCAAACCAAAGATGAAAAAGATTCACAGAGGATCGAGCGTCTCCGAACCAGATCAGACCGGAAGGAGGCATTGGGAATGACGCTGTTTTCTTATGAGATTTTCGACGCAGTTGCACGGCAGGGCAGCTTTAACAAGGCGGCTCAGCAGCTGCATCTGACCCCCTCAGCCATCAGCCACGCCATCGCCGTAATGGAGGCTGAGCTGGGCTTTACCTTATTCAATCGCGGCAAAAACGGCGTTACCATGACCAGCTACGGCGCTTCGCTGTACCCCTCCATCCGTGCGGTGCTGAACAGCGACGAGGCCCTGCAGCAGAGCATTGCCCGCCTGAACGGCCTGGAAAAGGGCAAGGTCAAGTTGGGTGCCTTCAACTCGATCTGCTCCGGGCTGCTGCCCAGCATCCTCAAGGGCTTTATGGCCCACTACCCCCAGATCGAAGTCGAGGTCTATCAGGGCACCTACGATGATGTCAAGGAGTGGCTGCGCACCGGTCAGGTGGACATTGCCTTCCTCTCCAACAACTGCCGGGAGGAGTTTGTTCTGACCGAGCTGTTCCACGAGCCGCTGCTCTGCATCACCCCCATGGACTGGCCCGAGCCGCCCAACGGCGTGATGACCCCCGCCCTGATGAACGGGCAGAACTTTGTGGTGCAGTGGGATGCCACCGACGCGGAGATGCGTCAGTTCCTCAAGAAGTATTCCCTCTCAACGGAGCGCCGCTGCCATGTCATCGACGACCAGTCGAACATTGCCATGGTCGAGGCAGGCCTGGGTATTTCCATCATGCCCCGGATGCTGCTGCGCAACTGCACGGCAGCAGTCAAGATCTACCCCATCGAGCCCGAAGAGGACCGCGTGGTGGGTCTGGCCGTCCAGCGCCCCACCGCCATGGCTCCCGCCGTGGAGCAGATGTTCCACCACATCGTGGAGTACTGCAAGGATCTGGACTGAACAACAGTGTAACATAACGGGCCGGTGTGCGCAACACCGGCCCGTTTTTTGCCGCCCGGAAAACTTTGGATTGTATCCCCGCCCGGGATACGGTATACTAAGAAAAAATCCATTCTGGTTTTTGAGGGGAAAAATTATGGATCGAAGAAGTTTTTGCAAGGTGCTGGGGTTTGCGGCCGGCAGCACTTTGCTGCCCGGGCTGATGGTCCAGGCCGCCGGGCAGAGTTCCGTGGGCCATGCAGTGCCGGATGGCCGCTACACCATCGGCATCCGCAGCGACCTGAGCGGCTGTGACCTGACCCACGCGTTCTATTATTCCGACAGCTTTTTCGCCCACCCGGCCACCCAATATGACCACCAGCTGGCGCTGGCAACGCTGGGTCTGGTCTGCGCTGCGGCCAACACCGTGGCCAGCGATGCGGAATACTGGGTCAACGGCTCTGTGGGGCGGGAAGCCCACATTGCCGCCGCCTACGAGGCCCTGGGCTTTGAGGACGCGCTGTTCTACAATTACGATCTCGACACCGGCCGGGCCGGAGACTTTGTGGGCTACTCGCTGGCCCGCAAGACCCTGACCCTGAACGGCCAGCGTACCACCCTTGTGGCGCTTGTCCTGCGGGGCGGCGGCTATGGCGGCGAGTGGGCCAGCAACTTCCACACAGGTGATACCAGCGCGCACACCGGTTTTGTCACGCCTGTGGCGGCGGTGTTTGCGTCCCTCAAGGCCTATCTGGCCCGGGCAGGGCAGGGCGGCACCTTCAAGCTCTGGCTGGGCGGCTACAGCCGCGGTTCCATCATTGCAAATCTGCTGGCGGCAAAGATCGCCCGGGAGCTGCCCCAGCTGGGGCGGGAGAACATCTATGCCTACGGCTTTGCGGTGCCTGCGGCCCTGACTGCCGCCGACCGGCCTGACCTGCAGCAGGATTTCGATGCCAATCACGCCCCGGACGGAACCCTGCTGGAAAACTGGCCCGAGAGCAACATCTTCAGCATCATTTCCAGCGGCGACGCGGTGGCCCGGGTGCTGCCCGCTGCCTGGGGCTACCACCGCAACGGCTGCGACCGCTTTCTGCCCGCCACCCGGAATGCCGAAGAGCTGGCCGACCTGGACGCACTGGGGGCGGCATTCGGCCCCACGCCGCTGGTGATCAGCAGTCTTGCCACCGCCGAGGACACCAGTGCCCTCATCGACATCGTGGCCAAGTTCTGCGTTTCCCGGGAAAATTTCCACCAGAAATACGAAGCCGCCATCATGGACATGATCCAGTGTGCCTTTATCCGCTCCGAAAAAGAGGTGGTCGATGGCTACATCCTCAGCGACGGTGAGATCGTGGAGCGGCTGCAGAGCCTTTCCCACATGAAAGAGATCGATTACTGGCAGATCGTGGGCAGCGTCTGGGCCGCCTCCACCATGAGCCGCCCCATCCTTGAGCGGTACGGCCAGAACGTGCCCCTGCTGGCCCGGCAGATCCTTATCCCGGTGCTGGCGGTCGGCCTGTGCTACGGCATTGAGACCGATGTGGTGCAGATGGTGGCCCAGTACATCATCCGCCTGCTCACCGCCCGGGGCGAGCTGGACAGCGTTCTGCGCGCGGCGTTCTGCCACCACCCGGAAAACTACATTTCCCTGATGGAATACTACGCCCCCGAGGAGCACGGTATGGAGCCCTTTACCCGAAAGTGATTCACTTTTCTTCACCTTCCGCCTGAAATCTCTCCACCGGTGAAACGCCTGCGATTCGTTGAAATCCCGTTTTTTCTATGTTACACTTGATTTTATCAACTGGAAAAGAGGAAAAAAACATGGAAACTCAACACAAGCGCAGTGCGTTTTCCGGCAAACTCGGATTCGTGCTGTCCGCCGCCGGTGCGTCGGTCGGGTTGGGAAACATCTGGCGCTTCCCGTATCTGGCCGCAAAATACGGCGGCGGCATTTTTCTGCTCATCTACATCCTGCTGGCTGTCACCTTTGGCTACACCATGATCATTGCCGAAACGGCGCTGGGCCGGATGACCCGCAAAAGCCCGGTGGGCGCTTACAGCCATTTTGGCAAGGGGAAGGGGCTGGCGTTCGGCGGCTGGATCAACGCCGTCATCCCCATCCTGATCGTTCCCTATTATTCGGTCATCGGCGGATGGGTCATCCACTATCTGGCCCAGTATCTCACCGGCCACGGCAGCGCGCTGGCATCGGACGGGTATTTCTCCGGCTTCATCTCCAACGGTCTGCTGGCCGAGATCGCGTTCCTGCTGTTCACCTTTATCACGCTGGGCATCATCTTTGCGGGTGTGCGCAACGGCGTGGAGCGCGTTTCCAAGGTGATGATGCCGGTGCTGGTGGTGCTCTCGGTGGTCATTGCCGTCTACTCGGTCACACGGCCCGGCGCACTGGCAGGTGTAAAGTATTTTCTGGTGCCCAACCCGGCCAACTTCTCATGGATGACCGTGGTTTCCGCCATGGGGCAGATGTTCTACTCCCTCTCCATTGCCATGGGCATCCTGGTGACCTTTGGTTCCTACATGAAAAAGAACGTGTCCATTGAGCAGTCCACGGAAAATGTGGAGATCTTCGACACCGCCATTGCCATCATGGCGGGCCTGATGATCATTCCCGCCGTGTTCGCTTTTTCGGGCGGCGACCCTGACACCCTGCAGGCGGGCCCGGCCCTGATGTTCATTACCATCCCCAAGGTCTTTGCCAGCATGGGCATGGGCACTGCCGTAGGCGTGCTCTTCTTTGTGCTGGTGCTGTTCGCAGCCCTCACCAGCTCCATTGCCCTGACCGAGAGTGCTGTTTCTACCTTTGAGGACGAGTTGGGCTGGGACCGCACCCGCTCCACCATCCTCATCGGCTGTATTATGATCACACTGGGCAGCCTTTCCGCGCTGGGCTACGGCCCCCTTGCCAGTGTGACCGTGTTCGGGATGCAGTTCCTCGATTTCTTCGACTTCCTGACCAACTCGGTGATGATGCCCATTGCGGCCATTGCCACCTGCCTGCTGGTCTCCCGAATCGTCGGCGTGGAAAAGATCGAGGAAGAGGTCACACGGGAAGGTCAGCCCTTCCGCCGCAAACCGGTGTTCAACTTTATGCTCCGGTATCTCTGCCCCATCTTCGCGGCCATCATCCTGGCCAGCTCGGTCGCCAACGCACTGGGCTGGATCGCAATGTGACCCTGTTTTCTGCACGCAAAAAGCCCCCGGCCTGTATCCTCACAGGCCGGGGGCTTTTCGATCATTCTTTTTCAAACACGAGGAAGCGGAACGCGATGTCCGTGGTCAGCTCGGGCAGGGCGGCCAGGCGGGCCGCGCCATCCCGTGGCGTTTTCCAGTAATAGGGGGTCATGGCGAACAGCGCCTCCAGCTGCCCGGCAGGCACCGTGATGCTGCCCGAGACTTCCCGCTCCCCGATGGGGCGGAAGCCCTCATAGGCCACCTCCTGCACCGGGTTCTTGTAGGGCGTGTCGTAGAGGACAGCCTTCATCTGGTAGAGGTGCTCTGCACCGGGCACAACATAGATTATCCGTCCGCCCGGGCGCAGCACGCGCCGGAACTCTTCCTGCGCAAAGGGCGAGAAGCAGTTGAGCAGCAGGTCGGCCCATCCGGTGCGGACAGGCTGGGCAAAACTGGATGCCACCGCGTATTTTGCGGCAGGCAGTGCCTTTGCGGCCAGACGCACCGCAGGCTTTGCGATATCAAAGCCCGCCAGCTGCACCGACTGGCCCGCCTGTGCAAAGGCCTGTGCAATGCAGCGGTCGTACCAGCCCTCGCCGCAGCCCGCATCCAGCAGATGGAGCGGTGCATCTGCCCCGGCGGAAGCGCCGTACGCAAGGCACAGTTCCCCCAACGCCCGGCCGAAGATGCCGTAATACCCGGCGTTCAGGAAGGCACGGCGGGCGGCGACCATCTCTTTGCTGTCACCCGGGGCCTTGGTGCGCATACTCTGCACCGGCAGCAGGTGCCAGTACCCCTCTTTCGCCCGGTCAAAGCTGTGGTTCCTGCCGCATTTCAGGGCAGTGTCCCCGGTCAGGGGTTCGCCGCAGAGCGGGCACTGCCAGGGGGCAAACGGCTCAGGTTTCATCGGTGTGATCCTCAATGGGTGCGGTGGCACCGCCGTGGGCGGTCATATACTCTTCAAAGTTGGTGAACTTCTGCTGGGGCGGGCGGCGGCTGATCAGCATTAGGCCCGGGTCCTCGTCCCGTGCGGGGGCGGCGTTCCGGCTGCGGCCGCGGGGTGCCTCGCTCTTGGCGGGGCGGGCCGGACGGCTGCTCTGCGCCGCATTGCGGCTGCCCTGCTGGCTCTGGCTGTTCTGGGCCGGGCGGGCATTGCGCGCATTCCGCTCTGCCCGCTGCTCGGTGCGCGGATCATTGCGGTCGGTGCGCTGCTCGGCACGGGCAGGCTGACCGCCGCGCTGACGCTGGCCGTTCTGGGCCGGAGCAGTCTGCTTTGCGGCAGGCTGCGCAGCCGGAGCCTTTTTGACCGGGCGCAGTGGGGTAGCCTCCGGGGCGCTCACAAAGTGGGGGTCGAATTTGGGCTGGGCGTTGCTGCCGCGGTTGGCCGGCTGCGGGGCATTGCCCTCGCGGCGAGTGCGGCTGTTATTGGAGCGGCGGTTCTCACTGCGTCCGCCGGAAGTGCGCTTCTGGTTTTCCTCCATGGATGTTCCTTCTTTCGGTTCGGTATTCTTGGGGCTGGGCTGTTTTGCAGCCGCTTTTTCCTTCTTGGGGACAGCGGGCTTTTCGGCCTTGGCTGCCTTTTCTGCTTTGGCAGGCTTCTCTGCCTTCACAGGCTTTTCCGGCTGCTCTGCTTCCGCCTTGGGCTTTTTGCCCCGCACCGGGGGCGCAGCCTTGACAGGGGCAGGCACGCCGTCCCAGGGGTGGCCGGAGACAACCGGGATCTGGCGGCGGTTCAGCTTTTCGATCCCGGCCAGATATTCCTTTTCCTCCGGGGCGCAGAAGCTGACGGCAGTGCCGTCGGCACCGGCACGGGCCGTGCGGCCAATGCGGTGGACGTAGGTCTCGGGCACCTCGGGCAGGTCGTAGTTGAACACATGGGACAGCTCGCTGATGTCAATGCCGCGGGCGGCGATATCGGTCGCCACCAGCACCCGGGTCTTGCCCGCCTTGAAATCCTCCAGCGCCGTCACACGGGCGGTCTGGCTCTTGTTGCCGTGGATGGCGGCAGCGGGGATGCCCTGCTTGTTCAGGTCTTTTGCGATCTTATCGGCCCCGTGCTTGGTGCGGCTGAACACCAGCGCGTTCACCACCTCAGGCTTCAGGTTTTTGATGAGCCAGGGCAGCAGGAACTTCTTGTTGCCCTTCTCCACAAAATACAGGCTCTGCTGGATGCGGTCCACCGTGCTGGACACCGGGTCCACCTTGACAAAGGCCGGATCATGCAGGATGCCTGCGGCCAGCTGCTCGATCTCCTTGGGCATGGTGGCGCTGAACATCAGGTTCTGGCGCTGCCTGGGCAGCTTGGCGATCACCTTTTTCACGTCGTGGACAAAGCCCATATCCAGCATCCGGTCGGCTTCGTCCAGAACAAAGATCTCAATGTTGGAGAGGTCCAGCAGCCCCTGCCCCACCAGGTCGTTCAAGCGGCCCGGGCAGGCAATGAGGATGTCCACGCCCTTTTTCAGGGCTGCGACCTGCGGAGCCTGACCCACACCGCCAAAGATGACGGTGCTGCGCAGGGTCAGATACTTGCCGTAGGCTTCAAAGCTCTCGCCGATCTGCAAAGCCAGCTCCCGGGTAGGAGTCAGGATCAGGGCGCGGATGGCACCCTTTTTGCGGGGCGCGCTGGCAGTCAGGCGGTCGAGCATGGGCAGCGCAAAGGCAGCCGTCTTGCCGGTACCCGTCTGGGCGCAGCCCATCAAGTCCCTCCCGGCCAGCACCGGCGGAATGGCCGCTGCCTGAATGGGCGAGGGGGATTCATAGCCCGCCTGTGCCACAGCACGCAGCACAGGCGCGGAAAGATTCAGTTCGTTAAATGTCATTCTTCACCTAAAATGTTTCTGCATTCCATATAATAGCGCTTTTCCTCTGCGTGCCCCATGCTGAAGGTCTTGCGGGGCAGCACACCACCCATAACGATGCCCTTGAACAGATCGCTCTTCTCAAAGGGCGGCATCAGGAAAGCCACACCCCCCTGCCTGCACAGGGCGCGGACAGCGGGCTCATCGTGGACATAATCCACCCGGGCCTCGATGTGGCGGGCCATGAAATACTCAATGAATGCGTCAATGGTGCCCACGGTCAGCGGGGCAACGGGATGTTCAAAGCTGAGCACATTGGCCACATGGGGGCCTGCCAGCGTAAAGGACTGCTGTTTTGCATCGCCGAAGCAGATGCCTGCCGCGTGGGAATCGCTCCACGCGATGAGGGCCAGCAGCACAGCACCGCAGTCCACATTGAAGAGGACGCGGTGGATGGGCTCGATCTCAATGGCCGGAGAGTGGACATTGCAGACCTCAGCCAGGCACCAGCGGGCCGGGTGGGTCAGCTGCTGCTCCGGGGTCAGGGTCTTTTTCAGCTCCTCCCAGCAGGCCTTGGCGGAAGCCAGCGAATGGTTGCCGTCGCCCACGGCCAGCGTCAGGGGCGCGCCGCCCTTTGCCTGGGGATACCGGGCATCAAAGGCCTCCTGGCTGCCCAGAGCGTTCAGGGCGCTGTCGATCTGGGCCAGCAGGGCGGGATCTTCCACTGCCCAGCCGGCAATGTGGCCGCCGTTCAGCATCAGGTCGCCCTCGTAGACCTTGCGCAGCTGCTCCTTTTTCTCGCCGATGGGCTCGATGAGGGTGCAGCCGGGGTCATCGGCCAGCATCATAATATGGGGCGTTTCCAGCCTTGCCCCCCGGCGCACCGCCATGCGGGGCGGGATGCGGCTTTCCACGGTGTGCTCACTGGGGCGGATGGCAGGCACCGCACCCTCGGCATAGCTGTATGCCTCCAGGTCGATCTTGCCCACAAGGCCCTGCCGCACCCGGCCGCTCTGCTCGGTGCGCTCCACATAAATGAAGCCGTCCACCGCGCGGGTCAGCACGTTCCGGGTATAATCGTCCATGGCCGCATGGATGGCGCTGATCCTTGCATCCACGTCATCCTCTTCCAGATAGACCTCTGGCAGGATCAGGTCCAGTGTACTGGGGCCGCCTGCGGCGGCCTGCGCAGCCTTTTCCCAATAGGAGCGGTCACTGGTGAACTGATCGCAGGCCACACAGCCCCACTGCCCCACCGGGATCTGTTCCGACGGCAGCAGGATGTGCGTCGGGGAAAAACAGGGTGTTTTGTTCATAATACTTCCCTCCCTCTCACAAAAACGCAGGGATCACTCAAAATAGCTGGCGGCATCGTCCCGGATGACCACATGCTCCACACCTGCCTCGGTCAGGGAGAGGGTCAGCTCCTCCCGGGCCGCTGCATCCAACGTAGAGGAGGACGGGACCTTCACCAGCAGGTTCTTCACGCCCAGCTGGGCCGCAGGGGCTCCCAGCTGGCTGGAGGAGCCGGTCACCTCGGCCAGCGAATAACCGTACCAGAGCGTCACCGTATCTCCGAAGCGGGCCTGCCAGGCGGCGATATCCGCAGTCAGCTGCCCGGCACGGTCCACACCGTTGGTGGTGCCATAATCCTGCTTGGCGCTGGTGGACGAGGGGAACTGGACATTTTCCAGCAGCACCTGATCAAACCCGGCGGCGTGCACCTCGGCGATCAGATCACCGATATACTGCACGGTCTCCGCAGCGTAGGGGTTCAGCCAGGGGTTGCCTCCGGCGGAAGCCTTGTTGTCCAGCCAGAGGTACTCCTGCCCCTGATACCGGATGGCCAGAGCGTGGTCGGCCCGGGCACCGGCAGGGTCACGGAAGGCAGTCAGCGCAGCCACCGGCACCAGCCCCTCCTCCTTGAAGATGGATGCCACACTCGTCAGCTCGACCTGCATGGGGGCCGCGTTGGCGGCACCCACCGCCGTCTGGGAGGCGTAATACACCTGCCCGGCGGTGTCCTTCAGGGTCAGGATGGCATAGGTCATGCCCTGTGCCTTGAGCTGCCGGGCGGCGGAGCGGATGGCGGCCTCGTCGGTCAGGGTGGTCACATCCACCTCTGCCCACAGGCCCGTCACAATATCAGTGCCCTTGACCTCGGGCTCCGGCTCCTTTTCCGGCACCGAGGAAGCTGCCGGTTCGCTGGCAGCGGTGCTCTGCGTCCCGGAGGATGCACTCTCGCTGACGGCACTGGATGCGGAGAGGTCACGATCCCGCACCACGGTATACCAGGTGTGGGTGGCCCAGTCCAGCACATGGGGCGCGGCCACCCAGGCCGCTGCCAGCACGGCCACCACCAGCACCGCAATGCCGATGCCCTTTTTCAGCCGCATCTCGCGGGTGTAAAAGCTGCGCCGGTAGCGCTTGACCTTCTGGCGTTTGGGATATCTTGCCATAATCAACCACCCTCCTTGGGGTCAACTTACAGGATCACGGAATGGCCGGTAAAGCCGTAGATGGCCAGCGCCAGCACACCGATATAGATCAGGGTGATGGGCAGGCCGCGGAATGCTTCGGGGATGGCCTTGCTGCGCAGGCGGTTGCCCGCCTCGGTCACCAGCATCACAGCCAGCAGGTAGCCCAGGCCGCTGCCCAGGCCAAAGCCGATGGACTGCGCCAGCGTAAAGCTCTGGGTACGTTCCACCAGCACGGTGCCCAGCACGCCGCTGTTCACGGCGGCAATGGGCAGGATGCGGATGAGCAGGCCGCTGCGGGGGCCCTTGACCGCCCGCAGAATCGCGTGCTCAAAGATGCAGACCACCGCCACACAGGCCAGGTAGAGCAGCGGGCGGAGCTGGGCACGGTAGGGCAGGTTCACGATCTGGCTGCCCGCAAAATACGCCAGCGGAGCCACCAGCGTCTGGGTAACACAGAGCAGCAGGGCAAACCACCAGCTGCTGGTGCGCTCGTCACCCACCAGCTGGATCAGGCGCGACACGCCCAGACCACGGGTAAAGATGGCGTTCTGGGCAAACAGGGCCAGCACGGCGTAGGCAAAGGCCACACCGATGGTATTCATCACAGCACTCACTGATCCTGCACCTCCTTCCGGGGGTGCGCAGCCAGAGTGCCGCGCGCCTCAGTTTTCAGGTATTCCTTGTGTTTGCGGGCCAGCGCACGCCAGACGGCACACACCACGCCCAGCACGATGAAACCGCCTGCCGGCATGGATGCCATGGGCAGGACAGAGCGGCTGAGCTGGATCCCAAACACACTGCCCAGCGCCAGCCACTCCCGCAGGCAGCCCACGATGAACAGGATGAGCGCGTAGCCCACCGTGATGCGCAGACCCTTGGAGACAGCCTTGCGCATGGTTTCCTGCACACGGCCAAAGCGGTAGGTCAGCAGGGGCTCCACCACCAGCATGGGCAGGTAGATGCCCAGCATCAGCAGGTCGGTGCCGAACACAGCGTTCAGGATGGGATAAGCGGCAAGGTAGACCACCGCCGCACTGCCGCTGTACACCAGCGCCCGGGGCAGCAGCTTTTTCTCCAGCTCTTCCGGGGCGGGCTGCTCGTCCCGCAGGGGGAACAGGCGGCTGACCAGGCAGGCCAGCATCCGGGAAGGCGTGAGCAGCAGGGCCACAGCCACGGCCAGCATCAAAGCATTTTTGCCTGTGGTGGCAAGCACCACCAGCGGAGCCAGACCCATGCCCTGCATGACAACGGGATTGTTTTTGAACACCCGGTCATGGTGGGCGAACTTTTCAGGATCACGGGTGATCAGTTCTGCAATGGAACGTTTCATTCAGCGCCCTCCTTTCCGGCCGCAGGGCGGTGCATCAGCTGATACAGGCGGCTCTCGGTGCGGTCCATCCAGCCGGAAATGCTGTTGACCGTGAGCAGGGCAAAGCAGACACCCGTCTCGTACACGCCGTAATACCGGAAGCCCATGGTGATCGCACCCACCAGCACACCGTACAGGATGCGGCCCAGACGGTGGTGGGCGCAGGTGTAGGGCTCGTTGAGCAGGAACGCCGCGCTGAACAGCATGGCACCGGTCAGCAGCTCGTCCCGCACGCACTGCAGGCGCAGGGCGATGTCCACGCCGTTCACCCCCACCTGACGGGGGAAGAGGAAGGCGATGAGGGCACAGGTGACCACAAAGCTGACAGAAGCGCCCAGACGGACATCCTTTTGCAGCCAGAGGAAAAGCCCGCAGGCCAGAAGGATGAGGGCGGCACCCGTGCCCATGGGGGCGGCGTACTCGCCCAGCACCAGCGAAATTGCGCTGATGTTCAGGCTGCCGCCGCTGCGCAGGGTATCCGAGATGGTGCTGGACACCGGCACGTCTGTGGCATCCCACAGGGGGATGTTGGTATAGGGCTGGGGGTAGCGGAACACCTGCTCCGGCCAGGACACCGCCGCCACGGCGTAACCCACAGCAGCGGGGTTGAAGGGATAGCTGCCGTAGCCGCCGAACACCTCCTTGCCGATGAGGACACCGGCCAGCACCGCCATAATGACCACATACCAGTCCACCGTGGCGGGCATGAGCAGGGCGATGATGAGGGCAAAGCTCTCGTTGGAGAAATCCCCGGCCCGATACACGCGGCGGCGCAGCAGGGAGACCAGGCGGTCACACAGATTGCCGGTGAGCAGCGCCGCGCCGCAGAGCAGCAGGGGCCGCAGACCGTACAGGAAGCAGGCCATGCAGAGCAGCGGGATGGTCATAAAGCAGACGTGCAGATAGTACCGCCCCGTCTTTGCAAGCTCCTGCTCCTGCTGCTGGATCAAACGTTCATCCATGGTAAGGCACCTCTCACAGGGCGGCCAGACGGCGCACCGCCGCAGCCGGGTCGGCTGCGCCGAACACGGCACTGCCCGCCACCAGAATATCGGCACCCGCCTCCACACACAGGGGGGCGGTGGTGTCGTCCACACCGCCATCCACTTCCAGCAGGTAGCGGGCGCTCCGCTTTGCCCGCTCTTCCTTGAGCCAGCGCAGCTTTTCCAGCGCCGAGGGCATGAACTTCTGCCCGCCGAAGCCGGGCTCCACGCTCATCACCAGCACCAGATCCAGCTGGTCAAGATACGGGGCCAGCGCCTCCGGCGCAGTACCGGGCTTGATGGTCAGGCCCACCTTGCAGCCCAGTGCCTTGACCGCATCGATGGTCTGCTGGATGTCGTCCTCGCACTCGAGGTGGAAGTTGTACAGGCTGGCACCCGCCTTGATGAAAGGCTCTGCATACTGCAGCGGGTGGCTGATCATCAGGTGGACATCGTAGAATGCTGCGGGCATCCCCTTGTGCAGGCTTTTCAGCACCGGCACGCCAAAGCTGATGTTGGGCACAAAGTGGCCGTCCATCACGTCATAATGCAGCATCTGCGCACCGGCATCCAGCACCATGCGGCAGTCTGCGCCAAGCTGATTGAAATCAGCCGAAAGGATCGAAGGACTAATGATCGTCATTGTGTTTTATACTCTCCGTTATTTTTCAGAAAGATTACACCATCCGTTCTGCCAGAGCACCTGTTTTGGAGCCAGAATGCAGGGCGGGCATGGTTACTCTTAGTTTACATGAAAACACGCAAAAAATCAAACCCGGAGCCGTGTTTTTCACGGAAAAGTCTCAAACCTGCCCCCGGATACATCCAAAATCCATTCCAAAACCAAAAACGACCAGACCGCCCCGCCCGTTTCAGGGGGACAGTCTGGCCGCGGATTCAGTTGACAGGCTTCATGCTGGCGGGGTCCTCCACCGGCACGGGCTGACCGGATTCGTCCGGCAGGCGCTTCATGCCGCCGGGGTTGGGGGGCGTGGCGGGCAGGGTGAACACGAACTGGCACCACTCGCCCTGCTGGCTCTCCACACGGATCTGGCCTCCGGAAAGGTTGACCAGCACCTTGCAGATATTCAGGCCAAGACCGGCTCCCCGGGCGTGCAGGCCGCGGGACCTGTCCTCTTTGTAGAAGCGCTGGAACACATAGGGCAGCGCCTCGGGGCTGATGCCCTGACCGGAATTCCAGATCGAGATCTCCACCTCGGGGCCCAGCTTCTCCACATGGAACTTGATGGTGCCGCCCGCCGGGGTAAACTTGATGGCATTGTCCAGAATGTTATAAGCCACCTGATGGATGAGGTCGGGGTCCGCGTAGACCAGCACCTTTTCATCCATGGTCAGGCCTTCCAAATCGATCATGCCGTCGTTGATGCGCTGCTCCGCCGAAAGGGCCACACCGGTGAGCGTCTCCCAGATGTTGAACATCCGGGCGTTCACCTGATACTCGCCGCTTTCCAACTTGGAGAGATCGAGCATGTTCTGGATGAGCCGGGCCAGGCGACCGGTCTCCTCGCTGACCAGCTGCAAGTAGTGGTTCTGCATATCGGGCGGGATGGTGCCGTCCAGAATGCCGTCCACAAAGCCCTTGATGGTGGTCATGGGGGTGCGCAGCTCGTGGGCGATGTTGCCCATGAACTGGCCGCGGGAATTGTCGTTGGACTGGATGTTCTCCGCCATCTGGTTGAAGGTGTGGGCCAGATCCACCACTTCGCCCTCACCTTCCACGCCCTCAACACGGACAGAGAAGTCCCCGCCGCCGAACCGCTGGGCGGCATCGGTGATCTTCTGGAGCGGGTCGGTCAGCTTCCGCATCAGGAAGGAGGTCAGCACGCTGGCGCAGAGCAGCATGACGCAGGCCGAGAAGAAGAAGTTCGACCAGAACTCCTCCTTGAAGTCGGTCAGCCGCGCACCGGAGGAGCAGAGGAAGAGATAGCCGCTGTTGTTGCCCCGGGCATCCTGCATGTGCCGCACCGAGACATAGCTCTTCTCGGTCAGCACACCGTCCAGCGTGCTCAGGGTGTGGTAAGGCTGATCCCCGGCAACTTTTTTCATAAGCTCCGGCCCCACAATATCTGTTCCCACCATCTCGGGGTTGGAGGCAATGAGGATCCTGCCCTCTTCATCGGTGAAAAAGAGGTAAGCCTCGGCGCTCTCGCCGATGATCTCCAGCTTGGTGTTCAGGGCATCCAGCTCGGCCCCCTTGGGCAGAGCCGCCTGCTGCACGATATAATCCGCCGCGCGCTGGGTCACATCCGCCACGCTGTCCAGCGTGTCGTACCGCTCCTGGGCAAAATAGCGGCTGAACAGCAGCCACTCGGAGCAGCCCAGCACCGCCGTGCCCAGCACCAGCAGGGTGGCCACCATCGAAAAGAAGGTGACCGAAATACTTTTGCGCATTACTGACGCACCTCGAACTTATAGCCCACGCCCCAGACGGTCTTGAGCTCCCACTTGTCGGAAGCGCCCGCCAGCTTTTCGCGCAGGCGCTTGACATGGACATCGATGGTGCGGCTGTCGCCGTAGTACTCAAAGCCCCACACCTCGTCCAGCAGCTGGTCGCGGGTGTAAACGCGGTTCGGGTGGGAGGCCAGGCAGTTCAGCAGCTCCAGCTCCTTAGGGGGAGCTTCCACCACCTTGCCCTTGACCCGCAGCTCGTAGCTGTTCATATCCAGCCGCAGGTTGTCGAACTCGATCACGCCCTCGGTGCTCTCGGTCTGGGCGGTGGTGGTGGTGCAGCGGCGCAGCACCGCCTTGATGCGGGCCACGACCTCCTTGGTGTCAAAGGGCTTGACCATGTAATCGTCTGCACCCAGCTCCAGGCCCAGCACCTTGTCAAAAGTCTCACCCTTTGCGGTCAGCATCATCACGGGGGTGTTGCCCAGCTTGCGGATGCGGCGGCAGACCTCCAGGCCATCCATCTTGGGCATCATCACATCCAGCAGCACCATATCGGGCTTGACCTGATTGAACTTGTCCAGACCTTCTTCGCCGTCGTTCGCGGTGGTGACCTGATAGCCCTCCTTGGTCAGATAAAGCCGCAGCAGCTCGCAGATGTTGGTATCGTCGTCCACGACGAGGATCTTTTCGTTGGCCATAGTGGTTTCCTCCCCAATTCTGTATGTTCCGGCCCTTTCGGGCCTTGTGACAAAGTATTCCACTTCTTATTATACGGAAGAGTTATGACAAAATAAAGAAGGTTTTGTATGATTTTTGGGACGCAGGCTCCGCCGCTCAGCTCATCATCAGCCGGATGATCTCCTCATTGGTCTGCCGCATCCCGTCCTTGCCCAGACGTCCGATGCCCTTGATGGTGGTCTCGATGTCCTTCATCACGATGCCATCGCCGCCCTTGAACTCCTGATTGCACTTGTACATGTTGTAGCCCAGCAGCGCCGCATCTACCGAAGATGCGATCTTTGCGGCGCAGGAGGCCTTGGCTCCGTCGCACACGATGCCGGACACGATGGCAAGGGCATTGACCACCGTGTGGATGGCAGCCTGATAGCCGTCGCCGCACAGGTACACGATGCCTGCGCCTGCACCCGCACCCGCGCTGACCGCGCCGCAGTAGGCAGACAGGGTGCCGATGCCGGTCTTTTCGTGGATGGCCACCAGATTGGAGATGATGAGGGCGCGGTAGAGCTTTTCCTTGCCGCTGTGCAGCTCCTTGGCGTACTCGATGAGGGGCACCGAGCAGGTGATGCCCTGATTGCCGCTGCCGGAGTTGATGATGACCGGCAGCTCGCAGCCGTTCATGCGGGCATCGGAGCCGGCGGCGGCCTTGGCTTTTGCGCGGTTGGAGACATCGTTGCCGTAAGTGGTCAGCAGCACCCGCCCGATGTTGGCGCCGTAGTCGCCCAGCAGGCCCTCTTCTGCAATGGCGTTGTTGTAGCGGATCTGCCGTTCCAGCAGGTCTGCCACGTCCCGCAGGTCGGCGGTCTCGGCAAAGTCCCAGATGTCCTGCATGTTCAGCAGGCTGCGGTCGGCGCGGGCATCCTCCTGCACGGTCTCGTCCAGCAGGGGCACCTCGTACAGCACCGTGCCGTTCTTCTCGATGCGGCAGATGTTGGTGTGGTAGTCCGCGATGCGCACCCGGGCGTAATCCTGCCCGCAGCGCTCGGTGACGACAATGTCAAACACATGCCCCTGCTCGGTGTGCTCGATGGTGATGGGCACCGTCTGCAGATAGTCCCGGATGGCAGACTTCTTTTCCTCGCTGACCTCCGAGATGACCTCCAGCTCCTTCTCGGCGGAACCGGCGATGATGCCTGCCGCCACCGCCGCCTCCATGCCCTTCAGGTGCCCGGTGTTGGGCACGATGACGCTTTTCACGTTCTTGATGATGCTGCCGCTCACCTGCAGCTGCACGCTGTCCGGCAGCACCCCCAGCACCTCGCGGGCTTTTGCCGCCGCATAGGCCAGCGCGATGGGCTCGGTGCAGCCCATCGCCGGGATCAGCTCCTCCTTCAGGATCTCCACATAAGCCTGATAGCGCGGGTCGTTGCGTTCCATAACATCCTCCTGCCTTCCCTTCCGGAAATCGGTTCGTATTTTAAGAACAGTATAATATAGAACTCCCGCCGTGTAAATCCGTTGTTTTGCGCCCATCCCCTTGCGCTCCGGGTTTTCATCGCGTATAATGATAGTTGTATCGTTATGCCAAAAAACGTGTAAGGAGCGTATTTTATATGAAGTTAGGTATCGTCGGTCTGCCGAACGTCGGCAAGTCCACTCTGTTCAACGCCATCACCTCCACCAAGAACGCGGAAGCCGCCAACTACCCCTTCTGCACCATTGAGCCCAACAGCGGCATCGTGGCCGTGCCGGACAAGCGGCTGGACAAGCTGGCTGAGATCTGGCAGACCAACAAAAAGACACCTGCCATCGTGGAGTTTGTAGACATCGCCGGTCTGGTCAAGGGTGCCAGCCAGGGTGCAGGCCTGGGCAACAAGTTCCTGGGCCACATCCGCGAGTGTGATGCCATCGTGCACGTGGTGCGCTGCTTTGATGACGACAACATCATCCATGTGGTGGAGGACGTGACCAAGGCCGAGGCCGTAGACCCCATCGCTGACATCGATGCCATCGACTACGAGCTGATCCTCTCTGACCTCGAGGTCGTTCAGAACCGCGCGGGCCGGATGGCCAAGGCTGCCAAGAGCGGCAACAACAAGGGCGCTGCCGCTGAAGCCGCCTGGCTGCAGAAGCTGGCCGACCACCTGAGCGCAGGCAAGCCTGCCCGCAGCTTTGACTTTGACGAGGGGGATGCCGAGCAGCAGGCCGTGCTGCACGAGATGGGCCTGCTGAGCTCCAAGCCCGTGCTCTACGCCTGCAACGTGGGCGAGGATGACCTGATGGAGGGCATTGAGAATAACCGCTATGTCCCGCTGGTGGCCGCCCGCGCCGCCGAGGAGGGGGCCCGCTACATTCCCATCTGCGCCAAGACCGAAGAGGACATTGCCGACTACTCCCCCGAGGAGAAGAAGGCTTTCCTGGCCGAGATGGGCATCGAGGCCAGCGGCCTGGACAACCTGATCACTGCCAGCTACGACCTGCTGGGTCTCATCTCCTTCCTGACCGACGGCAAAAAGGAGTGCCGCGCCTGGACCATCCGCAAGGGCACCAAGGCTCCTCAGGCCGCCGGTAAGATCCACAGCGATTTCGAGCGCGGCTTCATCCGCGCCAGCGTCATCGGCTATGGCGACCTGGAAGCCAACAACTTCGATTATGCCGCTGTCAAGGCCAAGGGCCTGCAGCGCACCGAGGGCAAGGAGTACGTCGTGAAGGACGGCGACGTGATCGAGTTCCTGTTCAACGTCTGATGTATGATAAAAGTGTCTCCCGCGCGGCGCGCGGGAGACACTTTTGCCCAGGAGAAAGGACATCTATATGATTATCGGAATTATGGGCGCAATGCCCGATGAAGTCGATCAGCTGTGTGCAAAACTGGAAAACGTCACCGTGGAGCCCTACGGCGGCGTGGAGTACCACAGGGGCACGCTGGCAGGCAAGCAGGTGGTGGTCTGCTGTGCAGGCATGGGCAAGGCCAATGCCGCCGCCACCACCCAGGTGCTCATCACCCGATACGGTGCCGAGAAGATCATCTTCTCCGGCATTGCAGGCAACATGACCAGCAAGATCGGCATTGGTGATGTGGTCATTGGCAAGACGGTGCTCTACCACGATGCCCAGCTGGACATGATCTGCCAGAACCCGCCCTACCTGAAGGAGTACGCCGGTGACCCGGCCCTCATCGCCGCCGCTGAAAAAGCCTGCGCCGAGGCCGGGGTCAAGGCCCTGACCGGCAAGATCGCCACCGGCGACCTGTTCGTGGGCGACAGCGAGACCAAGGCCGCCATTGAGGCCAAATGCGCCCCCGACTGCGTTGAGATGGAGGGTGCCGCTGTGAGCCAGATCGCCGCCAAGAACGATGTGCCCTGCGTCATCCTCCGCGCCATGAGCGACAACGCCGACGAGGACGGCCACGAGGTGCTTGTGGTGAAGAAGTTCAGCATCGCCGAGTACGTGGCTACCGCCACCCGGATCGTGGCGGCCATGGTGGAAGCACTCTGAGCAGCCGGAGCGGCCTTTACAGAAACTGCTCCAGTTTCAGCCGGTTCTCTTCCTCCAGATCCTGCAGCTTCTGCATCAGGCGCTTGGAGCCGGGGGCCGCATCGGGATAATCTTTCTGGCTCTTGATGCAGTCCATCACGCCCTGACTGCTTCCCTCGCTGAGCATTTCGGCCAGATTGCGGGTGGATCTGTCGGTGAGCGTTTTCATGCCGATGCCCATTTTGGTGTTGAGCTTTGCCATGATGCTCTGGCCCTGAGCCGTGCCGCCGCAGGCCTCGATGGCGGTGTGGGCCTCCTGATTCAGTTCCCGGTAGAGGTTCCGCTCCCGCAGAAGCTCGGCCCGGAAGGCAGGGTCCTCGGTCATGGGCACGATCTGTTCCAGCGTGTTCTTGCCCATCTCCGTGTTCTGCACCACCGCTTCCAGCAGATTCAGGTTATCATTTTTCTGATTTTCCATACAAAAATCCCCCTTTGTGGCACTAGCTTGTACCGCAAAGGGGGATTTTATGCATTCGGTTTATTTGCTGCAGATCTGGTCGCCGCCGGCGGTCTGGGCCGCCTTCAGGCGCTGTTCACACAGCTGATACAGTGCGTCCCAGTTTTTGCCCCGCACCTCGCCGGTGCAGGCGCAGCCGATGGACTGGGTAAAGGGCACCCGGCGCATCAGGCCCACCGATGCTACGCACGCGCGGGGCATCTCGGCATAAATGCCGTTCAGCTCCTCGGCCAGCTCTGCGCAGTTCTTATCCGCGCAGCCGATGGCGAACAGCGTGTCCGTCAGGCGGCAGACCACCCGCTCTGCAGGGCGGTCGTAGTACTTTTTCCACTGGTTGGCCACAAAACAGACCAGCTGGTTCATCACGGCATCGCCCTGCCGGGCGCGCATCCCGTCCTCATCGTCCAGCGCCACCAGCGCCAGCGAAGCACAGCGGTGAGCATCCGTCCACTCATCCAGCCGGGTGCAGAACTCCGTTTCAAAATAGCGACGGTTGAACACTCCGGTCAGGAAATCGTGATTCATATCGTCCCGGCAGAGCTCCCGCTCCCGCGCGGTCATCCGATCCTCCGGCAGGTCGCTGCCCGCCAGCGGAGCCGTCATCTGCAGCTGCCAGAGCTTGCCGTCCGCCTCGATCAGGCGGCGCAGCACGCAGTCCACCTGCCCATTGCGCAGGACATAATCCACCTGCAGGCCATCGTCCTGCCAGGTGTCCGCGGCCTCCTCATCGGCTTCCGTCAGGGTCACGTCCTCAAAGGCGGTCTGTGCGTTTTCTGCAAAGGCGCGCAGATCCTGTTCCGTCCATTCTTTTTTCATGCGTTTTTCCCCATTATCCGGTGCCGGATTCTCTCCCTTCCGGCACAGCTTTGCCACACGGCCGCTGAAAGCGCAGCCTCATTACCGGAATTATACCATCTTGTGCCGGGCGTTTCCAGCAAAACGCACAAACTTTAACGTATTTTTTTACATTTTCGTCAAACTGCTAAACACACTCCGGGTTTCCGGCCCGGTTATGTACGGCAGTACACGGCGCACTCCGCCAGAATGCGCTTGGCCAGCGCGGCAGTGTCGAACCCATCGGCGGCGCGCCAGCTCCAGTTTCCGCCCAGCTTGCCGGGGCTGTTCAGGTGGGCTTCCTCGCCCAGGCCCAGCCAGTCGGCCATGGGGATGATGGCACGGTCGGCCACAGAGCCCAGCGCAGCCCGGAGCAGCGCGGTGCGGGCCGCCTCTGTTTTGACAGCGGCCACCTCCTTTGCGGTGGGCTGATAGCCGGTCAGATGCAGGTAGGCGGCGGCCGCAGCCTTCTCCTTGGCCGATGCGCTCTCGTCCCACCAGGCGGTCAGCGTCGTGTTGTCGTGGGTGCCGGGGTAGACCACGCTGTTCTTGACGTGGTTGTGGGGCAGGTACTCGCTGTCCCCGCCGCCGAACGCGAACTGCAGCACCTTCATGCCCGGGAAGGTGCTGTCTGCCAGCAGCTCCCGCACACTGGGGAAGAGCTCACCCAGATCCTCGGCGATGATGGGCAGCTTGCCCAGCGCACCTTCCAGCGCGTTGAACAGCTCCATCCGGGGGCCGGTCTCCCACTTGCCGGTCTTGGCGGTAGTGCTGTCTGCCGGGATGGCCCAGTAGGTATCAAAACCACGGAAGTGGTCGATGCGGAGCAGGTCATAGATGCCCAGCGCATGGCGGACACGCTGGATCCACCAGGCATATCCGGTCTGCTTATGGTAGGGCCAGTTGTACAGCGGGTTGCCCCAGAGCTGGCCTTCTGCCGAGAAGTAATCCGGCGGGCAGCCTGCCACCCGGGCAAAGCCGCCGTCTGCATCCAGCTCAAACAGCGGGCCGCCCACCCAGGCATCCACGGAATCTGCCGAGACATAGATGGGGATATCGCCCAGGATCTGCACGTTGTTGGCGTTGGCGTAGGCTTTCAGCTTCTTCCACTGGATGCTGAACTCGTACTGCAGAAACTTCCAGAAACCGATCTCTTCCTCGTTCTCTGCCTTAAAAGCTTCCAGCGCCTGCGGCTCCCGCTTGCGGTACTCCCGGGGCCACTGGGTCCAGCTCTTCATGCCGTTGGCGGTCTTGAGGGCCATGTAGAGGGCATAATCCTCCAGCCAGCCCTCGTTTTCCAGCGTGAAGGCATAGTACGCATCCGGATAGTAATGGGCACAGCCGTGCTGGCCCGCGCACTGCCTGCGCCAGGCGGCATAGGCGGCACGCAGGATCTTGTAACGGCTGGTGTACAGGGTGCCGTAATCCACGTTCAGCGGGTCCTCGCCCCAAGGCTCGGCCTTGAGCTGGGCGGCTGTCAGCAGCCCCTCGGCTTTCAGAGCATCCAGATCAATGAAATAGGGGTTGCCCGCAAAGGCAGAGCAGCTCTGGTAGGGGCTGTCCCCATAGCCCGTGGGGCTCAGGGGCAGGATCTGCCAGATCTTCTGGCCTGCCGCCGCAAGGAAATCCACAAATTTTTCTGCCTTTTTGCCAAAGCAGCCGATCCCGTAGGGGCCGGGCAGGCTGGACACCGGCATCAGAATACCACTTTCACGCATTGTAAATCCTTCCTCGTCTCAAACTTTTTGCTGGGGCTTGTCTGTTTTCTATCATAACATAACCGCAGACTATTTTCCACAGGCAAAAAACGTGGTATACTTGGTTTTAGACCATGAGCGAGCGTGTATCTGGGTAGGCTGGCCTTCGTACAACCTCTCCGTCATTGCTCCGCAATGCCACCTCTCCTAGTAGGAGAGGCCTTGGCAGTAATTGCAAAGTTTCCGTTTTTGCCAAGGGCTCCCCTACTAGGGGAGCTGCCGAGCGTCAGCGAAGGCTGAGAGGTTGGACAAAGACGGAACCTTTCCTTTGGAGGTTCTATGCAACGCACTGAGAAATATTTTGAGCAAAATGCCTACCGCCGGGAGGCGGTGGGGCATATTTTAGCCGCAGAGCCGGACAGCCGGATCGGCGGCGGGCGCATCGCGCTGGACGGCACGGTGTTTTACCCCGAGGGCGGCGGCCAGCCTGCCGACCGGGGCACCCTGACCCTTGCCGACGGCACGGTGCTGACCGTCACCGATGTCCACGAGCAGGCGGGTGTCATCTGGCACATGGTCAATTCCCTGCCCGCCGGGGCGGTGCCCGGGGCCGAAGCGGCACAGGCCATCGACTGGGCGTGGCGCTTTGATAAGATGCAGCAGCACACCGGCGAGCACATCCTCTCCGGCATCCTGCACAGCATGTTCGGGGCCGAGAACGTGGGCTTCCACATCGGCTCCGATGCCGTGCGGATGGACACGAACATCCCCATTTCCGCCGAGGGGCTGAAAGCGGCCGAGACTGCCGCCAACCGCATCATCTGGGAGAATGTACCGGTGAGCATCACCTACCCCACCCGGGAGGAGCTGGCCGCCCTGACCTACCGCTCCAAAAAGGAGATCGAGGGGCAGGTGCGGATCGTGACCATCCCCGGGGCGGATGTCTGTGCCTGCTGCGGCACCCACACCGCCTTTACCGGCGCGGTGGGCCAGATCAAGATCCTGGCCGCCGAAAACTATAAGGGCGGCGTGCGCCTGAGCATCGTCTGCGGCGGGCGCGCGCTGGAAGCCGCACAGGCCATGCGGGCACGGCAGGCAGAGATCGGTGCCCTGCTCAGCGCCAAGGCCAGCGAGACGGCCAACGCAGTGCACCGGGTGTATGACGAGTACACCGCCCTGAAATTCACCCACTTCGGGCTGTGCAGCCAGCTCTTTGAGGCGCTGGCCGCGCAGGTAACGCCCGGTGCGGATGCCATCCGCATCGTGCCGGGGCTGGACCCGGACGGCCTGCACCGGCTGGCTGTCCGCCTGACCGAAGCCACCACCGGCCTGTGCGCGGCCCTGACCCCCAACGAAAAGGGCACCGGCTACTGCCTTGCCCAGGCGGGCGGCGATGTCCGCGCCCTGACCAAAGCCCTGAACGCCGCCCTCAATGGCCGCGGCGGCGGCAAACCCGGCATCTGTCAGGGAAGCTGCGCCGCAGAGCCGGAACAGGTGGAGGAATTTTTGCGGGAGCAAGACCGGTAAGCATCCTCGCCCTCTCAGGCGCTGACGCACCAGCTCCCCCAAAGGGGGAGCCCTTGGCAAAACCGGTAAGTTTTCCGCACTGCCAAGGCCTCTCCCTTTGGGAGAGGTGGATTTGCGAAGCAAAGACGGAGAGGGCGAGCCACGTTAATTTTAAGGAGAATTACAAACTATGAGAATGCGTTTCAAACCCTACGCCCACGATGAGCTGATGGCCGCCGATTTCCACGTCCACGAGCCCCTGATCTGGGGCGGCAAGTGGCACGCACAGTATGCCCGCCCGGAGCAGCCCTTTGTGCTGGAACTGGGCTGCGGCAAGGGCGGCTTTATCTCCCAGCTGGCCTGCGCCCACCCGGAAAACAACTATCTGGGCATCGACATCACCGACAAGGTGCTGATCCTTGCCAAGCGCAAGATCGAGGCCGCTTACACTGAGGCAGGCCGCCTCATCGACAACGTGAAGATCATGAGCACCGACATCGAGCGCATCAAGGGTGTGCTCACCGCCGAGGATACCGTCAGCCGCATCTATATCAACTTCTGCAACCCGTGGAGCAAGAACGCTTCCTCCAACAAGCACCGGCTCACCTATCCCCGCCAGCTCATCCAGTACCGCGAATTCCTGAAGGACGGCGGCGAGATCTACTTCAAGACCGATGACGACGACCTGTTCCGCGACAGCCTGGAGTACTTCCCCGCTTCCGGCTACGAGATCACCTGGAAGACCTTTGACCTGCACGAGAACGAGCCGGAGTGGAATATCCGCACCGAGCACGAGGGGATGTTCACCGAGATGGGCATCAAGATCAAGGCCCTGATCGCCAGAAAGCTGCCCGGCGATGCCGCCGTGACCTGGATCGAACCCAAGGTCCTGAAAAAGAGGAAGGCTGCGGAGGAAGCCGCTGCCGCCGCAAAGGAGGAGTAAGATGTCCTTTTTTGTCAACACCATGGTCTGCGGCTTTTCGCTGTATCAGATCCTGGCGTTTTTCCTGATCTACTCCTGCCTGGGCTGGTGCCTGGAGGTCATCTATGCCGCCGTTTCCACCGGCCAGCTGGTGAACCGCGGCTTTCTGAACGGCCCGGTCTGCCCCATCTACGGCTTTGGCATGATCATCGTGCTGTTCACCCTTTCGCCGCTGGCAGACAACCTGCTGCTGCTCTATATCGGCGGCGTGATCCTGCCCAGCGTGCTGGAGCTGGCGGGCGGCTGGGCGCTCTACAAGCTCTACCACACCCGGTGGTGGGATTACAGCGACTTCCCCTTCAACATCGGCGGATATATCTGCCTGGAGTTCTCCCTTTTGTGGGGCGTGGGCACCGTTGTGGTGATGAAGGCCGTTCACCCCGTGATCGCCGGCCTTGTGGAGATGGTCCCCCAGATGGTGGGCTTCGTCCTCATGTGCATCCTGTACGCCTGCTACGCCGCCGATGTGGTGGTGACCGCCTTTGCGGCCTCTGACCTGGCCCGTGAGCTGGATGCCCTGGAAAAGGTGGCCGACAGTATGCACGCCGTGTCTGATGCCATGACCGAGCTGCTGGGTACCACCGCCATGGATGTGGACCAGAAGATGGACGAGAGCCGCCTGCAGCTCAAGCTGGCGGCTGCCGAGGCCCGGGACAATGCCGCCAGGCTGAGCCCCCGGGATGCCGCTGCCGCCCTGCGCGCCAAGGCCGACGAGGCCATGGAGGCTGCACGCAAGTCCTCGCAGGAGGCCCGGCTCAATGCCTCTGAGGCCGCCACTGCCGTCAAGCTGGCAGCCAAGGGCACCGCAGAGCGCACGGCAGAGCTGCTCCGTCTGGAACAGCTGGCCGAGGAACTGCAGGCCCGCAGCGAGGAGATGCGCGCCCGCACCCGGAGCTCCAAGTACTTTGGCAAGGGCCGTATGCTCCGCGCTTACCCCAAGCTGCGTCACGGCGAAAAGCACCGCTCTCTGGACGAGCTGCGGGAGCGCCTGAAATACGAGCGCAGGCACTGACCCTGACCCGCTGCAGCAACCCCAAATGCCCCTGACCGGCTTCTTTCGGTCAGGGGCATTTTTCTTGCACTGCATTCTCCATAAAATCAGGCAGATCTTGTTCTGCCGCACTATTTTGTTTTCGTCATGTTTTTCCACATTGTACGTTCCTTTTTTGTACACTCTTCCAAATCTATTTTCGTCATATTGACAAAAAAAAAAAGAAAGCGTATCTTGTATTGTGTAATATGCTATTTCCGCTAAAAACTGAAGAATCGGCAAGCCAGTCGAAAGGCTGCGACGCAAAGCTAAAAGGGCCTGTAATATGGCAGCCAGCCGCACGTTATTCTCTCCGGGTAAGGTAATACGAAACCTTGCACCTCCTTATGAAGATGCGTCGGTTCCCCTTCAGGAGAGCGAGCGCGCAGCGTGCCTGCAAGGGTTCAGAGCGTTGTACCAGCCGTTTGGCCGGTGCGGCGCTCTTTTGTTTTGACTGAAATAGAGAGAGTTTTGGGGAAAATCATGGAAAAGGAGTAAAAAATTATGAGACCCAAGCGTTTGATCAGCTTATTGGTTGCGGTCTGCATGATGATCACCATGCTGCCCCTGTCGGCAGTCACAGCATTTGCGGCAGACACGTCAACTGTACGTACAGCCATCGTTGACGGTTACAAGTATGAATATACGATAAATACAGAAGACGATACTGCAACCATCAAATATTTTCGTGGCCCTGTTGATTCAGAAGGCAATGTTGATTCAGCAAACAATGGCCCCTACGACATCGACATACCCTCAGAGTTGGACCACCACCCTGTAACCGGTTTGGGAGCATATTCATTTTCCGGCTATGCGAGTGCTTCTCCCTACCCCCACAACTCGTACCAAATTGGTCGCAACATTCGCTCCGTCGACATTCCACAAGGCGTTACTTCCATCGGCAATCATGCCTTTTTTGATTGCTTTGATCTGGAGAACATCACCATTCCACAAAGCGTTACTTCCATCGGAGACGTAGCCTTTGGTTGTTGTAAGTTTACAACGCTTTCGTTAGGTGAGAATATTGAGACGATCGGCGGGGGTGCCTTTTGGCATTGCTCCAACCTGAGCGAGATCACCATCCCGGAAAATGTAAAAGAAATTAAAAACGGGTACAGTGAGAATATTTACTATCGCAAAACCTTTGAAGGTTGCTCCCATCTGAAATGCATTATACTCCCTGCTGGATTTAAGTCTTTCGAAGCCAGTCTGAGAGATTGTCCGACTGATTGTGTCATCTACTACAACAACGACTGGGACCACGCAAAAGATCTGCTTGCAGACAATGATAACAGTTGGTACCTTTATAATGACAATGGTAAACTGAAAAACCGCAATTTTCTTTACCTCTGCAAGGTGACCTTTGATGCCAATGGCGGCGACCTGACCGGCAACCTGACCAACTACCTGACCGATAACCTGACCGACCACGCTGAGGTGCCGGTTTATACGACCGAAAAAATCACTGAGACCATAGCAAACGATCTGAATGCAACCGATCTGGATGCCATCAATGCTCCCAAACGTGCGGGTTACAAGTTCATCGGCTGGTACACCACCGAAGATGGCAAGCCCGAAGATGGCAAGTTTGATGTGAAAGAAACCGCAATTACGGATGACATCACCCTCTATGCCCGTTGGGAGTTCGACCCCAATGCTCTGGACTGCCACCCGCTGACCGTGACCGGCGGCACTGTTACTGTGAAATACGACGGCAGCGATGTGACCAGCGAGCTGCGCAGCACTGACGCAGCCACCGGCCAAAAGACCTACTCTGTACCGGACGGCGCAGAAGTGACCGTGACGCTGGACAAGAACCTGATCCCTAAGGGCAATGTATTTGACAGCTGGTCTACCGACAAGTTCTCCCTGCCGCAGGATCAGGATCACAAGGCTGAGACCATCACTTTCCCCATGAACAGTGATGCGGATATTGCCGCAGAGTACCGTGATGCCGCCACTGACCACACCCCCGATACCGATACCGCAGTCTGCCACCCGCTGACCGTTACCGGCGGCATTGTTACCGTGAAAAAAGGTGACAAGGATGTGACCGATACCTTGACTGTTACTACTGACGAGACCACCGGCAAAAAGACCTACTCTGTACCGGACGGCGCAGAAGTGACCGTGAAGCTGGACAAGACCCTGATCCCTGAGGGCATGGTGTTTGACATCTGGTCTACCGGCAAGTTCTCCCTGCCGCTGGGTCAGGACTATAAGGCTGAGACCATCACCTTTACCATGAGCAGTGATGCGGATATTGCCGCGCAGTACCGCGATGCCACCATTGAAGATGATGGGCCCAATGTGCTGGGTACTGCCGCGATCATTGGTACTGCCGCTGTGGGTACCGCAGTGCTGGGCTATCAGGCCTATTCTCTGGGCGCTGAATTTGCAGGCAAGCTGATGGCTCTGCCCTACTTCCCCAGCAACCGCAGCGCCCTTGCCATGATGCTGTGGGAGGATGCAGGCAAGCCCATGCCCGAATCCGAACTGCTCTACCCCGATGTAGGGCAGGAAGAGCAGGATATGGACCTGCAGCACGCCGCCCGCTGGGCCATGGAAAACGAGCTTATCCCTGACCTGAACGATGAGGGCACGGCTCCGGAAGAGATGAAGTTCTTCCCGGCCAATCCCGTAAGCAAGCTTGATGTGCTGAATGCATGGCAGAAGGCACAGGAGCTCAAGAACAACTAACGCCATCCCCGAATATTCCCAAATATACGTAGAAGCGCCTCATCCTTCACCGGATGGGGCGCTTCTGCGTTGTAATGAGTTAATGAGTCGCAGCGGGTGTGGTCAGCTTATCACGCCCACAGATCCTCGGGGTACAGGCCCTCCTGGGTTTTCTGGGCGATGGCGGCCACCACGGTGGGCTTATCCTCGCGGTAGGTCACGCCGTACCACTTATCGGTGCTCTTGAGCACGGTAACTGCCGCCTTGCCCTCATCGATGAGCTCGCTGGCCACGGTGGGCAGGAAATACTCGCACTTGAGGGGGTTCTTGGGCAGATTCTCACGCAGCCAGCCCGCAAAGCGGCGGTCGGCCTCGTCCAGGAAGCTCTTGCCGAAGCCCCACAGGTTCATGCTGACAGGTGCTTCCACCGGCAGGTCATCCGTGCCCTCACCGGTGAGGGAGGTGCAGCGGATGCCGCCCTCATAGGTCTCGATGCCGGTGCGCTCGGTCACGCTGTGCAGGGTGCCGTCCGGGTTCACCACGCAGACACCGCGGGAGACGGTGCCGTTCTCGGAGACGGTATTTTTGAGCAGATAGCTCACCATGCAGTAATCGTAAACTGCGCCGTCCTGATGGGTGGACAGATACTCATAGATGACCTTGAAGGCCTCGGGGCCGTAGTAATCGTCCGCGTTGATGACGGCGAAGGGCCCATCAATGAGGTCTTTTGCGGCCAGCACGGCGTGGCAGGTGCCCCAGGGCTTGACACGGCCCTCGGGGATGGTGAAGCCTGCGGGCAGTTCATCCAGCTGCTGGAAAGCGTATTTCACGTTCATGCCCTGAGAGACGCGGTCGCCGATGGCGGCTTTGAAGGCCTCCTCGATCTCGTGCTTGATGACAAAGATCACGGTCTCAAAGCCTGCGCGGTGGGCATCGTACAGGGAGTACTCCACAATGGGCTGACCCTTGGGGCCCACCGGGTCGATCTGCTTCATGCCGCCGTAACGGCTGCCCATGCCGGCAGCCATGACCACCAATACCGGTTTGTTCATTTTTCTTTCCTCCTGCGTCAGTGCGCTGTTCTTTGAGTCTATTATACTCCAAATTTTCCCGGGCAACAAGGGATAGCTTTTCCTTGAATTTTTGCATGGATTCTCACCCGCTGCCGTGATAGAATAGAGGCAATGGAGTTTCCGCAGAAAAGGAGAATGCTTATGTCAACCAAAACTGTCTGGATCACCGGCGCTTCTTCCGGCATCGGGCGGGAGTTTGCCCGCCGCTATGCCCGGCTGGGCTTCCGGCTCATTCTGACCGCCCGCCGCCGCGACCGGCTGGAGACCCTTGCCGCCGAGCTCCGGGCGAAACACGGCACCCTCTGCCGCATCGTACCCGCCGACCTTGAGCAGGATGCGCAGGTCACCGCCCTGTGCGAAGCACTGGCAGACGAACGCATCGACCTGTTCATCAACAACGCAGGCTTTGGTGCCTGCGGTGCCTTTTCCGAAACAGACGAGGGCAAGGAGCTTTCCATGCTGCGGGTGAACGTGCTGGCCATGCACCGGCTGTTCAAGTTCACCCTGCGCAAGATGGAAGCACAGGGCTATGGCACCATCCTGAACGTGGCATCCTCGGCGGGCCTGCTGCCGGGCGGGCCCTATATGGCGGGCTACTACGCCTCCAAGGCATACGTTGTCAGCCTGACCCGCGGCGTGGCTGAGGAGCTGCGGGAGCAGCACAGCCCGGTCTATGTCTGTGCCCTCTGCCCCGGCCCCGTGGACACCGAGTTCAACGACCGTGCCGACGTGGTATTCGCCCTTAAGGGCATCACCCCGGAGCTCTGCGTGGAGGAGGCCATGCGCGGGATGCTCCGCCGCAAGACCATCATCGTGCCCAGCACCCTGATGCGCCTTGCCACCACGGCCCAGAAGCTCGTTCCCACGCCCCTGCTCATGCCCATCGTGGCACGCCAGCAGAAAAAGAAGCTGGGCTGATGGCCGCTTGACAGCGCACCGCCGCTCATGTATCTTAGAGGTATCCGAAAAAACAGGAGGAATGTTCCATGAAAATTGCACTCATCAACGAAAACAGTCAGGCCGCCAAGAACGGCATCATTGAAACCGCCCTGAAAAAGGTGGTGGAACCCATGGGCCACGAGGTGGTCAACTACGGCATGTACACCGCCGAGGATGCCGCCCAGCTGACCTATGTTCAGTGCGGCATTCTGGCCGCCATCCTGCTGAACAGCGGCGCGGCCGACTACGTCATCACCGGCTGCGGCACCGGCGAGGGTGCCATGCTGGCCCTGAACAGCTTCCCCGGCGTGATCTGCGGCCATGTGGAGGACCCCGTGGACGCTTACACCTTTGCCCATGTCAACGACGGCAACGCCGTTTCCATGCCCTTTGCTAAGGGCTTTGGCTGGGGCGGCGAGCTGAACCTCGAGTACTGCTTCGAGAAGCTGTTCGGCTTTGGCCACGGTCAGGGCTACCCCAAGGAGCGCGTTGTGCCCGAGATGCGGAACAAGGCCATTCTGGATGATGTGCGCGCCTCCACCTTCAAGCCCCTGATCGAGTGCCTGCAGAGCATCGACCAGGACCTGCTCAAGGGAGCCATTGCAGGCGAGAAGTTCAGCAAGCTGTTCTTCGCCTCCTGCAAGGACGAGCAGCTGGCCACCTACATCAAGACCCTGCTGTAAGCGGAAGCAGCAGGATATATTTTCAAGCGCTTTGCACCCGAAGAGCCTTTTCTTTTTTGAGAAGGCTTTCCGGGTGTTTTTTTGTCATTTTTTACATTTCTCAATTGAAATTTTGTCGATTTCAACAATTGACGATATATATATATATATATAATGGTTATAGACAAAATTCATCGAGTTTCGACACTCTTTTGCTGCTTCATGGAGGTGAAGCCAATGGCCGGAAAGCTCTGCCCGAACTGCAAACAATTCACATTTTTCAAAACAGTTGGTGAAAACCGTGAGTGCACCAAATGTGGGTACAAAATGGTCGTTCCGATCCAAAGCAAGGGCCGCGGCGAACGTTGCCCCAACTGCGGAAAACTGACTGTACAAAATCAGGGTGGAAGGAAGTGCTGCACAAACTGCGGCGCAACCTTCAAAGGAGGAAAAAATGGCTAAAACCAAAGTTACAATGCCGGATGACCTGAAGAGCAAGTGCGCCGCTGTCATTCACACTGCCACAACAGCTGCCGCCGCTGCAGGTATTATCCCGATTCCTATGGCTGACACCATTCCCATTACTGCCGCTCAGATTACCATGATTATCGGCTTGGGGCATATCTTCGATATTTCTCTTTCCGAAACGGCAGCCAAATCCATTTTGGGTGGTACAATGGCAAGCCAGACCGGGCGTGCTGTATTTTCTGGCATTATCAAAGGCATTCCCGGTGTCGGAACCGTTGTGGGCGGTGTCATCAGTGCTGGCACTTCTGTTGCATTGACCGAGACCCTTGGCTGGATCGTTGCGGAGGATTTCTATAAAAAGAGCCTCGATCCGACAGCAGAGAGTGTTCTCGATACGGCCAATACAGTTATGAACGGTTTCAATGACTTTACCGGAAGCGTAAATTCTCAGGCTCGTGCATCTGCTGCGGCAAACGCTGCCGCCACTGCAAAAAAGACCAAAAAGCGCTTCTTCTAAGTACATCCTATAAGTAAAAAGCCGTAACGCAGTTTCGATTGTGTTACGGCTTTTTTGGCTTAATTTTTCTTCAATTGACTTTTCCCCGGAAACCGGATACACTAATCCTATCCAAACACATCCTGCTCACCCTGAAAAGGGCGGTTTATGATACGAAACACGAGGAAGTCTAATATGGCATGGTTATACCATTTCAATCAGATCGTCACCCACGGCATGGAGGGGTTTCTGGAGACGGCGGTGCCGCTGATCTCCGGGTTGGCTGAGATCATCGGCCTGTTCATCATCGTCACCAGCCTTGTCAAGGCCACCTACCACTATGTGCGGGTCACCTTTTTCCATGGCCAGCACGATTTCCTCCACGAGATGTCCAGCGGCCTGACCACGGCGCTGGAGTTCCTGATGTCGGCGGAGATCGCCAAGACCTTCCTGTTGCAGAATCTGGAATCGGTGGTGCCGCTGGCGGCCACCTTTGCCCTGCGGGCCATGATGAGCCTGATGCTCCACTGGGAGATGGAGGGCGGGCACCGCTCCGGCCGCAAAAAGGAAGAAACGCCCGCCGGTGAGGCCGAGAAAAAAGAATGACTTGTAAAGCTTTTCTCTTTTTTCTCGGTTCTGTGTTGTGTAAAACGTAAAAATCGCACCCCGGCTCTTGACAGTTTTGCACAAAGGGGCTATACTCGTGCCATCGAAAGCAAAGGCGCTGACGGAAGTGATTCCGCCAGCGCCTTTTGTGTTTTCGCTGGATATTGCTCGGGAGGAATAGAGGGCCTCCTGAACAAGGCTCCCGCGCACATTCGGTGCGGGGAGCGCATTACAAACCGGGGAGGTATTATAATGTTCAGTTCCATAAACACCTGTTGGGTGCTGGTTGCTGCATTCCTGGTCTACTTTATGCAGGCCGGTTTTGCGCTGTGTGAGGCGGGCTTTACCCGCGCCAAAAACACCGGCAACATCCTGATGAAAAACATGATGGACTTCTGCATCGGCACACCGTGCTTCTGGCTGGTCGGCTTCGGCATTATGTTTGCAGGTTCCGGCCCGCTCATCGGCGGCTTTGCCCCCTTTATGAGCGGCGACTACAGCGCCATCCTGCCGGAGGGCGTGCCCCTTTGGGTTTATGCCGTGTTCCAGACCGTGTTCTGTGCAACGGCAGCAACCATTGTTTCCGGCTCCATGGCAGAGCGTACCAAGTTCAGCGCTTACTGCTGCTACTCGGCCGCTATCAGCCTGATCGTTTACCCCATCTCCGGCCACTGGATCTGGGGCGGCGGCTGGCTGGCACAGCTGGGCTTCCATGATTTTGCCGGTTCCACCGCCGTTCACTTTGTTGGCGGCGTTACCGCCTGCCTGGGCGCCTGGATGCTTGGCCCCCGTATTGGTAAGTACGGCAAGGACGGCAAGGCCCGCGCAATCCCCGGCCACAACCTGACTGCCATGGCCTTGGGCGTGTTTATCCTGTGGTTCTGCTGGTTCGGGTTCAACGGTGGCTCCACCGTGGCAATGGCAAGCGATGACGCCATGGTTTCCGCTGGTCTGGTCTGCTTCAATACCAACCTGGCCGCTGCGCTGGCTACCGTTGCCGCGCTGATCACCAGCTGGGTGCGTTACGGCAAACCCGATGTCTCCCTTACCTTTAACGGTGCTCTGGCCGGTCTGGTTGCCATTACCGCAGGCTGCGATATGGTTGATCCGTTCGGCGCTGCCATCATCGGCATCGTTGCCGGTGTGCTCTGCATCTTCTCCGTTGAATTCTTTGATAACGTTGTCAAGATCGATGACCCTGTCGGCGCTGTTTCCGTGCACTGCATGAACGGCATGTGGGGCACCATTGCAACCGGCCTGTTCTCCACCAGTGAGGGCCTGCTGTACGGCCATGGCTTCCGTTTCTTTGGCGTTCAGGTTTTGGGCGTTATCTGCGTGGCTGCCTGGGTGCTGGTTTCCATGACCGTCATCTTTACCATCATCAAAAAGACCATCGGCCTGCGTGTGACCGAAAAAGAAGAGATCGACGGCCTGGATATCCACGAGCACGGCCTGGCTTCCGCTTACTCCGGCTTCTCCATCTCTGATCCGACTTACGCTGAGATGAGCGTGAACGAGAACACCGACCTGGGTGAAGACGACATCACCATGGCCAGCGAGGCCAAAATCAATGCCGCCGTCAAGGTCGTCAAGGAAGAACCCCTGCCCGCTGAGCTGGATTCCGGCATGCACAAGGTCGTTATGATCGTGCAGCTGGCCAAGTTTGAAGCTTTGAAAGCTGCCATGAACGCTGTCGGCGTGACCGGCATGACCGTTACCCAGGTTATGGGCTGCGGCCTGCAGAAGGGCAGCGGCGAGAAATACCGTGGTGCTGAGGTCGACGCAACCCTGATTCCCAAGGTCAAGGTTGAAGTTGTTGTCAGCAAGATCCCGGTAGACAAGATTATCGACACCGCCACCAAGGTCCTGTACACCGGCCATATCGGTGATGGCAAGATCTTTGTTTACAATGTGGCCAAGGTGGTCAAGGTCCGCACCGGCGAAGTAAACTACGCCGCTTTGCAGGACGTTGAATAAATATCTACCTATTATATAGGCAGTTGGCAAGCAGCTGCCTGTATCGGGTGACGAAAGCCTTCAATATCTTCCCATAATATAGAAGTCCGGCGCTCTGTATGTGCAGCAGAGCGCCGGACTTTTTGCTATGTCTATTATGATTTGTGTTTCAGCATCTGTACCTTGAAGGCAATGATTTTATTGCCGTACTTGCTGGTGAAAATGGCACCGACGATCAGCATGCCCAGTCCAATGCCCAGGCAGGCACCCTGGATGGCCTGCAGCACGGGCGAACCGGAAAAATCAAAGTGGTACATGACGATGTAGATAATAACTGTAATGATCGAGGTAAGGTACATATAGTGGAACCGGCGGGTTATCTTTTCCATCACGTCATTGCTGTAGTCTGCAACCTTGCGGGCGGTTTCTTCGGTGGCACTTTTGGTTTCGGGGGTGTTCATAGCATCAGGCTTCCTTTCTCCGTCTAACAGTTCACGCAGCTCCACGCCGTAAAAATCGGCAAGCTGAATGAGGGTGGGGAGGTCGGGCAGGTTGACACCGTTTTCCCAGCGGGAAACACTGCGGTTGGTCACGCACATGATTTCAGCCAGGTTTTCCTGGGTGAGCTGGCGCTCCTGGCGGAGCTGCTTCAAGAAAGTGCCGATTTTCTGTTGATCCATTGGATTCATCCTCCCTATAGCTGCATGATACCACAGCCGAAGCAAAAAACACCACGACACAGTGCGGGAACCGGGGCAAAAATGGCCGGATATGGGGCGTCGGGTTGGGAAGAGTATAGCATAAATGGGGGAAAGATTGAAGTTAGGAGGGAAAACAGTTAGGAGTTAGGAAGTAGGAGTTAGGAGTTGAATGGGGCGGGGCGAGTGGCAAATAAAAGAGCCCGGCGCGGGGCCGGGCGGGATTAGACGTTGAGTTTGACGGTGTGCTTATAGACGAAGGCAGCGGCGAGGGCACTGAGAAGCTCGGTGACCCAGAAAGCGTGCCACACGCCGACAGGTCCGAACAGGCGGCAGAGAATCCACGCAGCGGGGATCATGATGATGATGTAGCGGCACAGCGAGATGATGAGGGACTGGGTGCCCTTACCCAGTGCTTCCAGCGAGCCGGAGGCCGTGACCGAGAGGGTGGATACCAGGAAGCCCGCACTGATGATGCGCAAAGCAACCTGACCGACGGCGATGGTATCGGCATTGGTAGTGAACATGCCGATCAAAGCGGGGCTGCCCACCAGGCAGATGATGGTGCCGGCGGCCATGATGGCGGCGTTCATACCCATGGCAAGGTTATAGATCTTTTTCACGCGGCCATGCTCCCCGGCGCCGTAATTATAGCTGATGAGGGGGCGCATGCCCTGCACAATGCCGCCCGCGGGCAGGTACAGGAAGGTTTGCAGCTTATAATAAATACCCAGAATGACCACATACCCCTGTGAGTAAGCGGCCAGCAGAGAGTTGAGGAAAGAAACCAACACCGAGGGCAGCGCCAGGTTGAGAATGGCGGGAACGCCGATGGAGTAAAGCTTGGCATCCAACCGCCAGTCCGGCTTGATGCAGCTCAGCCGCAGCTGCACGGGAAAACGGTGGGTGCAGTAAATAATAAGGTAGACGCTTAAGGTGACGCACTGTCCGATGCCGGTTGCCAGCGCCGCGCCGGAGATACCCAGCATGGGAAAAGGCCCAAGGCCGAAGATGAGCACGGGGTCCAGAATGATGTTGGTGATGGAACCGCACAGCAGGGCGGCCATCGTTTCGTTCATGCGGCCAATGGCCTGGAACAGCTTTTCAAAGCAAAGTTCCGCCATGATGACCGGGGCAAAGAAGAACGCAATACTGGAATACCGCACGCCGAGGGCAATGACGGCTTCATCGCCAGTGAAAAGCCGCAGAAAGCCGGGCATCATGGCGATGCAGACAACGGCAGCAATCAGGCCGTGCAGGATGGAAAAGACCAGGCCGTGGGTGGCGGCGGTATCGGCACGGCAGCGATCCCCCGCGCCGGAATACAGCGCGATCAGGGCGTTGATGCCGACGCCGAAGCCAATGGCAATGGCGTTGATCATGTTCTGCACCGGGTACACCAGCGAAAGCGCCGTCATGGCCTGCTCACTGATCTGGGCAACAAAAAAACTGTCCACAATGTTGTACAGCGCGTTCACTGTCATGGAAAGCACCATGGGCAGCGCCATGGAAACCAACAGCGGGAAAATAGGCCGCTCTTTCATAAAAGTATCGTTCACGGGTAAAGCATAGCTCCTTTTTGGTTGGAATGCAGTGAAAATGGCAGGCAAAAACGGCACAAAAAAACCACACAACCACGCGTTAGCGCGGTTGTGTGGCGAAAAGTAGCAGTGCTGTAAAAATCCACACCGGGTTTTAGTAGGTATAGAATAGCATACACGGTGCGGGGTGTCAAGGGGCGAGGCGGAATGTTTTTGCGCCAGGGGCTTTGCAGGCGGGCGGGGGCGTGGTATAATCAAAATGTTCCAACATTATTATATTATAGGAGTGAAAAGCGATGAGCAACACCGCACTGCATACCGATAAAGCCCCCGCCGCCATTGGCCCGTATTCCCAGGGCATCCAGGCAGGCAGCACCATTTACGTTTCCGGCCAGATCCCCATTGACCCGGCTACCGGCGAATTTGCCGGGCAGGACATCAAGACCCAGACGCGCCAGAGCCTGACCAATATTTCCAACATTCTGGCCGCTGCAGGCGCCAGCATGGCTGATGTGGTAAAAACCACGGTGCTGCTGAACGATATTGCAGACTTTGCCGCCATGAACGAGGTGTACGCTGAGTTCTTTACCGAGCCGTACCCCGCCCGCGCCGCTTTCCAGGCAGCAGGCATCCCCAAAGGCGCACTGGTAGAGATCGAGTGCGTGGCCGTGAAGGGCTGATAACGAACCCGAAGCGACAAAATGCGCCCCTGCGAAAAAAACTGTGGGGAAATTTACGCTTTTGTATTGACAACAGCGTTTGTGCTGTGGTATAGTATTTGAGGTAAAAAAAGCAGCGTCCGGCAGTGTGCCGTCGTTCACCTTGCGGGCCAAAGGGCTCCGGGTCATACAAAGATCACGCAATGATTGCGTGCCAACTTCGTATTCAGGCGGCTGCTTTTAGGGGCAGCCGCTTTTTCATTTCAATCTTTCAAGACTTGTAACGGAGGTGTATTCCAATCGCGAGCAACAGCAATTCCAAGGAACTGGAAATCAATGAGCAGATCCGTGATAAGGAAGTCCGCCTGATTGGCGCGGACGGCCAGCAGAAGGGCGTTATGAGCCCCCGCGATGCGCTGAAAATGGCGCAGGCGCTGGATCTGGACCTGGTCAAGGTGGCTCCCCAGGCCAAGCCCCCTGTCTGCAAAATTCTCGATTACGGCAAGTACCGTTTTGAGATGCAGAAAAAGGAAAAGGAAGCCAAGAAAAACCAGAAAGTGATCGAGCTGAAGGAGATCCGCCTTTCGCTCAACATTGATACCAACGACTTTAACACCAAGGTCAACCAGGCCGCAAAGTTCTTGCAGCAGGGCCACAAGGTAAAGGTTTCCATCCGGTTCCGCGGCCGCGAAATGGCGCACACCAGTCTGGGTATTGATGTGGAGCAGCGCTTTGCACAGGCGCTGGAAGGCAAGGCTGTGGTTGATAAGCAGCCTAAGCTGGAAGGCCGCAGCATGATGATGTTCCTGTCCCCCAGCCCGACCAAGTAAATACTCTATCTTACGGAGGAAAAGAAAATGGCTAAAATGAAACTTAAGACCTGCTCCGGTGCCAAAAAGCGCTTTAAGATGACTGCTTCCGGCAAGATCAAGCGCAACGCTTCCAAGCGCCGTCACATCCTGACCAAGAAGACCACCAAGCTCACCCGCGGCCTGCGTATGCCCAAGTACGTTGACAAGACCAACGAGGCTACTGTCCGCAAGATGATGCCCTACGGCGGCTGATTCGGCTGAATCATTTTCTGACTTGACTTAATGTGACTGTGTAAAAGGAGATATTACCATGGCTCGTATTAAAGGCGCAACCATGACGCATAAGCGTCGCACCAAAACTTTGAAGCTGGCTAAGGGCTACTACGGCTCCAAGAGCAAGCATTTCCGTATGGCCAAACAGGCTGTGATGAAGTCTGGCAACTATGCTTTCGTTGGTCGTAAGCAGAAGAAGCGCCAGTTCCGCAACCTGTGGATCACCCGCATCAACAACGCTGTTCGTGCTCAGGGTATGAACTACTCCACCTTCATGAACGGCCTGAAGAAGGCCGGCGTCGAGCTGAACCGCAAGATGCTGTCTGAGATGGCCATCCACGATCCCGCCAGCTTCAACGCTCTGGTCGAGACCGCCAAGAAGGCGCTGTAAGAATCAGCTTTTTCAAAGACGCATGCGCCGCGCGCGCGTGCGTCATTTTGTTTATATGGAGATCATACGGGGGTGCCAGATGGAAACCATCACCAGCCGCGAAAACGCCAAAATCAAATATGCCTGCCGCCTGCGGGAAGAAGAAAAGCTCCGCACGGCGGATGGCCTGTTTTTTGCTGAGGGCCCCAAGCTCTGTCTGGAGCTGGCCCGCGGCTGTACCCTGCAAACCCTGTATGCCACCGAGAAGGCTCTGGCCCATACCCCAGAACTGGAAGCCTTTGCGGGCAAAACTGTGCTGGTAACAGAGCCGGTGGCACAAAAGCTTTCCGGAACCAAAACCAGCCAGGATGTGTTCGGCGTGTTTGAACACCCCGGCTGGCAGGCAGCAGATATTTTAGCAAAGGGACGCCGTATTCTGGCACTGGAAGCGGTGCAGGACCCCGGCAATGTGGGCACCCTGCTGCGCAGCGCGGCGGCCTTTGGCTTTGACGGTGTGCTGCTCTCCAAGGGGTGCGCGGCACCCTTTGCCCCCAAAACACTGCGGGCATCCATGGGGGCAGCCGGGCGGCTGCCGGTGGCCCCGGTGCAGGATCTGCCGCAGGCATTGCAGCAGCTGCGCGCACGCGGCGTGGTCTGCCTGGCTGCGGCGCTCTACCATTCCCGCCCGCTGGACGAAGCCCCGCAGAGCTACCCGAACGGCCTGTGCGCCGTGATCGGCAGTGAGGGACAGGGCTTGACGGACGCTGCCGTGCAGGCCTGCGATATGGCGGTGCGCATCCCGATGACGGACCTGGTGGAAAGCCTGAACGCCGGGGTTGCAGGCAGCGTCTTGCTTTGGCACTTCAGAGGTGTATAATAAGGTATGGACAGCACACTGTATTGGCTGTGGCTGGCCGAAGCGCTTGGGTCCGGCTGCCGCCTGGCGGGCAGACTTCTGGAAGAATACCCGGACCCGGCCGAACTGTATGGCCAGGTAAAAGCGGGCTGGAACCCGCCGGAATACCTGAGCACAAAAGCCCGCGAATTTATGCAGGCGGTGGCCCCGGCCCAAATGGCGGGGCTGAAAAAGCGCTGCGATGATTTGAATATTTTTATCCTGACACCGGACAGCGCCGATTACCCCCAGCGGCTGCGGGAGCTGCCCGACCTGCCGTTGGTGCTGTACGGCACCGGAAACCCTGCCTGCCTGAACGGGCGGCGGTATGTGGGCATGGTGGGCACCCGCCGCCCCACAAAGTATGGGCTTTCCGCCTGCCGGGATCTTTCGCTGACAATGGCGGAGCGGGGTGTGGTGATCGTAAGCGGGCTGGCCGAAGGGCTGGACGGCGCAGGCCACCGCGCGGCGGTGGAAGCCGGGCAGCAGACCGTTGCTTTTTTGGGCACGGCCATCAACAAGACCTTCCCGGCGGTGAACGTGACCCTGCGCACAGAGCTGGAAGCTCTGGGAGGTGCCGTGCTGAGCGAATACCCGCCGGATTATACGGGCAAAATGACAGGGACCTTTTTGGCCCGCAACCGGCTGATTGCCGGTTTGAGCGAGGCCCTCTGCGTGGCGGAAGCCCGCACCCGCAGCGGAACGCTGAACACGGTGAGCCATGCCGAAGAGTACGGCAGGCCGGTGTTTGCGGTACCCGGCAGCATTTACAGCCCCACCAGCGAGGGCACCAATGAGCTGCTGCGCACCGGCCGCGCCCGCGCCCTGTGCACGGCGGATGATGTGCTGGATACCCTGCACATTGCACCCGGCGGCACCGAGCTGGTGCAGGAGGGGGTTATGCTGGATGAGCTGACCCCCAACGCCCGCACCGTGCTGGCAGAACTGGGCCCTAAAGCGCAGACGGCAGATGACTTGGCTGCCGCAACGGGGCTTGCCGTGCAGGCTGTTCTGGCGGCGCTCATGGAGCTGGAATTTGCCGGCACCGCCGTGGATAACGGCGGGGGCCGGTATACCGCGGCATAAGGGCAAGCGGCCCCAGCCGCAGCGGGCGGATATGGCCCGCATGTATGGTGACATTACGGAAAGTATCCGATTAAGATAGAACTTATACGCCAATTTGGGAGAAACAGATATGGCAAAGCAAACTGAACTGGAGCTGACTGCCCAGCAGGCAGCGCAGCCGGAAGAAACCCCGGCAAAAAAAACTGCCGCAAAAAAAACCGCAGCGAAAAAACCGGCAGCAAAAAAAGCAACCACGAAAAAGACAACGACCAAAACCAAGGCAGCTAAGGCAGAGGACGGCGAAACCGCAGCCGAAAAACCTGCCGCAAAGCGCACCACCAAAAAGACCGAAGCAAAGCCCGGCACCAAGCTGGTGATCGTGGAATCCCCGGCCAAGGCAAAGACCATTGGCAAATACCTGGGCCGCGGCTATACCGTAACGGCCAGCATGGGCCATATCCGGGACCTGCCCGCCAGCACGCTGGGCATTGATGTGGAACATGGCTATACCCCCAAGTATATTACCATCAAAGGCAAGACCGCGCTGGTCAAGGACCTGAAAGCCGAAGCGAAAAAAGCACAGACCGTCTATCTGGCAACCGACCCGGACCGTGAAGGCGAGGCGATCAGCTGGCATCTGGCCAATGTGCTGGGGCTGGACCCCACCGCCCCCAACCGCGTGACCTTTGACGAGATCACCAAAAAGGGCGTGCAGGAGGGTATGGCCCACCCGCGCACCATTGATATGGATCTGTTCAACGCCCAGCAGGCCCGGCGCGCGCTGGATCGCCTGGTGGGTTATAAGCTCAGCCCGTTTTTGTGGCATAAGGTGCGCCGCGGGCTTTCGGCTGGCCGCGTGCAGAGCGTGGCGGTGCGCATTATCCGCGACCGCGAGATCGAAATTGAAAACTTTAAGCCCGAAGAATACTGGAACATTGACGCCAACCTGAAGCCCCGCCAGAGCGGCTGTGCGTTCAACGCACGGCTGACAGCCCAGGCGGACGGCACCAAGCTGGTGGTGAAAAATAAAAAACAGGCGGATGCCATTCTGGCCGCGTTGGACGGCAAACCCTACACCGTGACCCGTGTGGATAAGGGCCAGCGCCGCCGCCAGCCGCAACCACCGTTCATCACCTCCACCCTGCAGCAGGATGCCAGCCGCGCACTGGGGTTTTCGGCCACCCGCACCATGCGTGCCGCCCAGCGCCTGTATGAAGGTATGGAGGTGCACGGCTATGGCCAGATCGGTCTGATCACCTATATGCGTACCGACAGTCTGCGCATTGCGGACGAAGCCGCCGCAGCCGCTAAGACCTTTATCGGCAAGACCTGGGGCGAAAATTACGTCTGCAACAAAAAGCGCGTCTGGAAATCCCGCTCCGCCACAGCGGCGCAGGATGCCCACGAAGCCATCCGCCCCTCAATGCCGGAACTGACGCCGGACCAGGTGGAGGGCAGCATCTCCGGCGATGAAGCCAAGCTGTACCGCCTGATCTGGAGCCGCTTTATGGCATCCCAGATGGCAGACTGCCTGATGGATACCGTTTCGGCCAACATCACGGCGGGGGATTATATCTTCCGCGCATCGGGTTTCCATGTAACGTTTGACGGCTTTACCGCTTTGTATGAGGAAGCCACCGACGATAAGCAGAAGAAAGAAACCGCCCTGCCCCCGCTGGAAGTGAGCCAGGACCTGAAACTGAACAAGCTTTCGGCGGAGCAGAAATTCACCCAGCCGCCGCCGTACTATACTGAAGCAACGCTGATCCATGCGCTGGAAGAAAACGGTATTGGCCGCCCTTCCACCTATGCGCCGATCATTACCACCATTGTGGACCGCGGCTATGTGGAAAAGGAGCAGAAAAAGCTCAAAACCACCCCGCTGGGCCGCGCGGTGAACCAGGTCATGCTGGAACAGTTCCCCGATATCGTGGATCCGACATTCAGTGCCGATATGGAGAAAAAGCTGGACGTTGTGGAAGCCGGTAAGGCGGACTGGGTCAAAACAGTGGACGATTTCTACCAGGGCTTTGAAAAAAGCCTGGAAGCTGCCGAAAAGAACATGGAGGGCAAAAAGATCAAAGTGGAGGATATCCCCACCGACGAGATCTGCGAAAAATGCGGCCGCCCCATGGTGATCAAAAGCGGGCGGTACGGCAAGTTTGTGGCGTGTTCCGGCTTTCCGGAGTGCCGCAACGCCCACCCCATTGTAAAGGATACCGGCGGCCTGTGCCCGCTGTGCGGCGGCCATATGCTGCTGCGCAAAAGCGCCAAGGGCCGCGTGTATTACGGCTGCAGCAACTACCCTACCTGCAACTTTATGACATGGGATGAACCCGTGCCGGAAACCTGCCCCCACTGCGGCAAAACGCTGTTCAAGCGCCGCGGCCAGCTGTACTGCGCCAAAGAGGGCTGCGGGTTTGTGAAGAATATCGAAAAGACAAAAGCGGAGAAATAACGCATGCAAATCAAAATCATCGGTGCCGGGCTGGCCGGGTGTGAAGCCGCCCTTTGGCTGGCGGACCACGGCGTGCAGGTGGACCTGTACGAGCAAAAGCCGGTCAAGTTTTCGCCAGCGCACAAAAGTGCAGGCTTTGCGGAGCTGATCTGCTCCAACTCCCTCAAGGCGGAACGGCCGGATTCGGCTTCCGGCCTGCTGAAAATTGAAATGCGCATGATGGGGTCCCACCTGCTGGATGCTGCCGAGACCGCCCGCGTGGCGGCTGGCGGTGCACTGGCGGTGGACCGTGATGTGTTTTCCACCGCCGTGACGGAAATGGTGGAAAAGAACTCGGGCATTACCGTTCACCGCGAGGAAGTGACCGCGCTGGACGAAAGCGTTCCGGTGCTGGTGGCTTCCGGCCCGCTGACCGAGGGTGCGCTGGCGGAGCAGATTGCCGCGCTGACCGGCAGCCACCGGCTGAGCTTTTTTGACGCCGTGGCTCCCATTGTGAGCGCCGAAAGCCTGGATATGGAAAAGATCTTTGCGGCGTCCCGCTACGGGCGCGGTGAAGCCGATTACCTGAACTGCCCATTCAACAAATTGGAATATGAAACGTTTTATAACGAATTGTTGAACGCGGAGCGTGCCCCTCTGCATGACTTTGATGGGGAGCTGACGGTGTACGAAGGCTGTATGCCTATTGAGGTGATGGCGGGCCGCGGGGCGGATACCATGCGCTATGGCCCGCTGCGCCCGGTGGGCCTGCGGGACCCGCGCACCGGCCACCGCCCCTGGGCCAACGTACAGCTGCGCGCCGAAAACACCGCCCGCACGCTGTACAATATCGTTGGTTTCCAGACCAATTTAAAATGGGGCGAGCAGAAGCGCGTTTTTTCGATGATTCCCGGCCTGGAACATGCAGAGTTCATCCGCTATGGCGTGATGCACCGCAATACCTTTTTGGAAAGCCCGGCGGTGCTGACCAAGGGGCTCTACCTGAAAGAGCACCCCAACGTGTTTTTTGCCGGGCAGATCACCGGGTTTGAGGGCTATATGGAAAGCGCGGCTTCCGGCCTGCTGGCAGCGCGCAATTTGTACGCCCGTTTGCAGGGCAGAGAGCTGCCGCCCCCGCCGACCACAACGATGTGTGGCGCACTGATCGATTATATTACCACCCCCAACAAGGACTTCCAGCCCATGGGTGCCAACATGGGCATTCTGCCGCGCACCGAGGAGATTGACACCATCCGGGATAAGCGCGAACGGTATATGGCACTTTCTGATGCTGCACAGGCCGCCATGCGGGCATGGGCAGCCGAAGCGGAACACTGAGGTGGATTATGAAAATTTTACTGGACGCAATGGGTGGCGATAACGCCCCGAAATCGACCGTACAGGGCGCAGCCGATGCGGTAAAAGAGTTTGGTGATGGCATGACCCTGGCCCTGCTGGGTGATGAAGCCAAGATCAAGGCCGCTGCCCAGGAGCTTGGCGTGGACCTGACCCCCTTTGAGCTGATTCACTGCACCGAGGATGTGGATATGCACGATGACCCGGTCAAGGCTGTGCGCCACAAAACGGATTCCAGCCTGGTCAAAGGCCTGACGATGCTGAAAAACGGCGAGGCGGATGCCTTTGTTTCCGCCGGTTCCACCGGCGCACTGCATGTTGGCACCAGTTTGATCGTGCGCACCGTCAAGGGGGTCAAGCGCCCGGCGCTGGCTACCTGCATGCCGGGCAAAAAGCAGCCGTTTTTGCTGCTGGACTGCGGCGCAAACGCCGAATGCCGTGCCGAGATGCTGAATGCCTTTGGCACCATGGGCAGCGTGTACATGAATAAGGTCATGGGCCGCAAGGACCCCGCCGTCGCGCTGGTGAACAACGGCGCCGAGGACACCAAGGGAACCCCGATGTACCGCGAAGCCCACGGCCTGCTGAAAGCAAACCCGGCCATCCGCTTTGTGGGCAACATTGAGCCGCGTGATATTATGGCTGGTGAGGTGGACGTTATCGTCTGCGATGGCTTTGTGGGCAATGTGGTGCTGAAGCTGACCGAGGGTGTGGCAGGTACTTTGCTGGGCATGCTGAAAGACATCTTTATGCAGAGCATTGTGACCAAGCTGTGCTACCTTGGCGTAAAAGGCGGGCTGCGCAATCTGAAGCACATGATGGACTCTGAGGAGATCGGCGGCGCACCGCTGCTGGGCGCGGCAAAGCCGGTCATCAAGGCACACGGCTCCAGCAAGGCCAAGGGCATCAAGAATGCCATCCGCCAGGCAAAGCTGTGCGTTGCCAATGACCTGTGCGGCACCATGCAGAGCGCCCTGGCCGAAGTAGCCGCCAAGGCCGCAGCAGAAAAGACAGACGCGGAATAAAACGGCATATCGTGCGAAAATTGAAATGTTATGCCCGCCCATTGGAAATGGCCGGTACCAAAATATAGGCAGCGGGCGCACAATGTGCGCCCCTACGGGATAGCCGCAAAACCAAAGCCCATTGCAGGGGCGGGCATTGCCTGCCCGGCCTGCAAAATATCCCGATATACAATCGCAAAACAGAGAGAACGAAAGGTAAGGCAATCTTATGACCACGCGTACCCCTGAGGAATTGGAAGAAAAGCTGCATTACCATTTTAAGAATAAAGAACTGCTCATCACGGCGCTGACCCACAGCTCTTACGCCAACGAGAGCAAAACCCCTACGCTGTATAACGAGCGGCTGGAATTTTTGGGCGACAGTGTGCTGTCCGTTGTGGTGGCAAACTATCTGTTCCACCATTCCACCCGCCCGGAGGGCGAACTGTCCCGCATGCGCGCTTCGCTGGTCAGTGAGGACGCGCTGTTCCAGTTTGCGCAGGAGATCGACCTGGGCTCTTACCTGCGGCTGGGCCGCGGCGAGGAGCTGGGCGGCGGGCGCTGCCGCCCCAGCGTGGTTTCGGATGCGTTTGAAGCCACCATTGCCGCTTTGTTCCTGGACGGCGGCATTGAGACCGCCCGCAACTTTATCCTGCCGTTCATCACGGAGGGCAAAACCGCCGAGGATGACCATAAGACCGCCCTGCAGGAAGTGGTGCAGAAACACCCGGACGACCGCCTGACCTACACCGTGACAGGGGAATCCGGCCCGGCGCATGATAAGCGGTTCCAGGTTACTGTGGCGCTGAACGGCAAGGCGCTGGCTGTGGGCGAAGGCCGCAGCAAAAAGGCTGCGGAACAGCAGGCTGCCAAAGCGGCGCTGACCAAGCTGGAACAGCAGGCATAAAAAGGGGCATCTATGCGCTTAAAAGAACTTGAGATACAGGGCTTCAAGTCCTTCCCGGATAAAACGCGGATCACCATTGGCGAAGGCATTACCGGTGTTGTGGGGCCGAACGGCTCCGGCAAAAGCAACATTTCGGATTCCATCCGGTGGGTTCTGGGCGAAACCAGCTCCAAACAGCTGCGCGGTGCGGGCAAGATGGAGGACGTTATTTTTGGCGGTACCCAGACCCGCGGCGCAATGGGCTATGCGGCGGTATCGCTGACCATTGATAACTCCGATCATGGGCTGGAAATGGACGCGGACGAAGTAACCATTGGCCGCCGCTATTACCGCAGCGGGGAGAGCGAGTATACCATCAACGGCCAGAGCGTGCGCTTAAAAGATGTGTACGAGCTGCTGCTGGATACCGGCCTTGGGCGCGATGGCTACGCCATTGTGGGTCAGGGGCGCATTGCGGAGATCGTTGGTGCAAAATCCACCGAGCGGCGCGAGATTTTTGAGGAAGCATCTGGCATTGCCAAATACCGCTACCGCAAAAATGAAGCCGAACGCCGCCTGGCCGCGGCGGAGGGCAATCTGGAACGCCTGCGGGATATTCTGGGGGAGCTGGAAAAGCGGGTTGGACCCCTGAAACGCGACAGCGAAAAGGCGGAGCAGTTCCTGGCATATTCCGAGACCCGCAAGGGGCTGGAAATTACCCTGTGGGTGGATTCAATCCGCCGCGCACAGGATACGGTGCGGGACCAGCAGCGCAAGTATGAGGCGGCGGGAAGCGACTATGCACGCATTTCCCGCCAGCTGGATGAATTTGACACCCGCACCGAAGCCCTGCGCGCCGAAGCCCAGCAGCTGATGCTGCAGGTGGAGGAAGCGAACGCTGAGATCCGCACCATTACCGAGCAGAACGCCGGGAGCGAAAGCCAGCTGGCAGTTTTGCAGAACGAAACCGAACACGCGAACGAGCAGATCCGCAGCGCCAGCGATGAGCTGACCCGCGCCGGGGAAGGCGCAAAGGGGATTGCGCAGGAAGCGGACGAGCACAAAACGGAAATCACCCAGCTGCAAACCGTGCTGCAAAATCTGGATGCCGAGGCGGACAGGCTGCGCCAGCAGCTGAACACGCTGGAACAGCAGGCGTTGCAAAGCGGTGAGCGGCGGGAGATCGTGAGCGCCGCCATGGCCCGCATGCAGCAGAATGCCACTGCCCTGCAGGTGCGGGGTGCGGGGCTGCAATCCGCCGTGGAAGCGGCCCGCGCCCAGCTGAACGGCCTGAAAAACCAGGAAGCCGCCGCGGGTGATGTGGCACAAAAATTGACCGAGGAACGGGACGCTGCTGCCGAGCACCTGAAAGAGTGCGAGGAAGCCGTGACCCGCAACGATAACATCCGCTCCGGCTTGAAGCTCAAGCTGGAAAGCCGTCGCCGCCAGCAGGCGGAAGCCGCCGAAGCTTTGCAGAAGGCCGCAGCGGATAAAAACAACACCGCCCAGCGCATCCGCATTCTGGAGGATCTGGAGCGCAACATGGACGGCTATCAGCAGAGCGTAAAAGCCGTTATGCGCGCCGCGGGCGGTGGGCGGCTGCGGGGCATCATCGGCCCAGTGGCCGGTATCCTGAGCGTGCGCAAGGGGTACGAAATCGCGATTGAAACGGCACTTGGCTTTGCGCTGCAGAACATTGTGGTGCAGGACCAAGGCTGCGCCCGCGCGGCCATCACCTTTTTGAAGGAAGAACGCGCCGGACGCGCAACCTTCCTGCCGCTGGATACCGTGCAGGGCAGCCGATTCAATGGCCGCCTGACCGGCACGGCGGAGGTGGCCGCCGACCTGGTGGAGACCGCCCCCCAGTACCAGCATATTATTGATAATCTGCTGGGCCACATTATTGTGGTAGAGGATCTGGGCGAAGCGTCGGTGGTGGCCAAAAATCTTGGCTACCGCAACCGCATTGTCACAATGGACGGCCAGGTCATCAACGCAGGCGGTTCCTTTACCGGCGGTTCCACCGCGCGCAGCGTGGGTGTGTTCAGCCGCAAGCAGGAACTGGACGAACTGCGTGCCAAGGTGCTGAAACTGGACGAGCGCCGCGCAGCAGCCGAAAAGGAAGCCGCCGCCCGCAAAGCGGAGGTGGATAACCTGACCGCCCAGCTGGCCGGTGCCGAGAGCGAGGGCATGACCGCCGCTGCGGCCCGCCTGAAAGCCGAGATGGAGCTGGATCAGCTGAACACCGCGCTGGAAGAGGGCAAGAATGCTGCCGCCCACCGCGGGCAGGAGATCGCCGCGCTGGAACAGCAGCTGCGGGAGAACACTGCGGCTGCCGCCCAGGCAGAAAACGCCCGCAAACAGGCGGAAGCCGAGATTGAAACGCACCGCAAAGAGCTGGAAAGCCTGGGCGCTTCCACCAGCGATGTGACCCGCCAGCGGGAGGAAGCATCGCAGAAACTTTCGGATAACCGAATGCAGAAGCTGCGCACCGAGAAGGACCTGAGCCTGCACGAAGCAGCGCTGGAAACCCTGAAAGGCCGCAGCGGCGAAGCCGAAGCCCGCGTGCGGAAACTGCAGGCCAATGTGGCCGCCGCCAAAGAGCGCATTGCCGCCAATGAGCTGCGCGCCAATGAAATCAAGCGAGCCAGCGAAGAAAACAAACAGAAGATCACCGTGGCGGAGGAAACCATCCGCAAGGCGAATGCCGAGCGCATGGAAAAGGAAGCCGCTGTGACCCGCCTGACCCAGGAAAACCGCACCCTGACCGATGAGCGCGAGCGGATGAGCGGTGAGATGGCCCGCCTGGCCGAGCGCAAGACCGCGGCGGAAACTGAGCTGAACACCACTGCATCCAAGCTGTGGGAGGAATACCAGCTGACCGAAGCCGAGGCGGAAAAGCTCTGTGTACCCTTTGCCAATGTGGCAGACCTGCGCCGCCAGGTGGCCGAAGTGCGCGGCAAGATCCGCGCGCTGGGCAACGTGAATGTGGGCGCGATCGAAGAGTACAAGGAAGTTAAAGAACGGTACGACTTCATGAAAGCACAGGTCACCGATGTGGAGAAATCCCGCGCGGAGCTGAACCGAATGATTGCCGAGCTGTGCAGCGAAATGCAGGAGATGTTCACCGCCAGCTTTAAGGAGATCAACCGCAACTTCGGTGCGATCTTCCGCGAGCTGTTCGGCGGCGGTTCGGCGAGGCTCTATCTTTCGGATGAGAACGATGTGCTGAACTCCGGCATTGAAATTCAGGTTTCGCCCCCCGGCAAGGTCATCAAAAACCTGTCGGCTCTGTCCGGCGGCGAACAGGCGCTGGTGGCCATCAGCATTTATTTTGCCATTCTGGCCGTCAACCCGTCGCCGTTCTGCATCCTGGACGAAATTGAAGCTGCACTGGACGATGTGAACGTTACGCGCTATGCGCAGTATCTGCGCCGCATGACCGAACGCACCCAGTTCATCGTTATCACCCACCGCCGCGGCACCATGGAAGCAGCTGATGTGCTGTACGGCGTGACCATGCAGGAGGATGGTGTTTCCAAGATCCTGCGCCTTGACCTTGAAAACGTTTCCGCTGATCTGATCAGTTAATTCAAAGGAGGAACCGCCATGGGATTCTTCGATATTTTTAAGAAAAAGAAGAAAATGAGCGATGGCCTGGAAAAAACCAGAACGGACTTTTTCCAGAACATCGTCAACACCTTGACCAGCTCTGTTATTGATGATGACCTGTATAATGATTTGGAAGAGCAGCTGATTCTGGCCGATGTCGGCCCCAGCTGCGCGGTGCGTTTGGTGGACGAGCTGCGCGATGAGGTAGAGATCAACGGCCTGCATACCGGCCAGGAAGCGCTGGATGCCCTGCGCGATATCATCCGCCGCGAGGTAAGCCCCAAAACTGACCTGGACCTGAGCGGCAAACCGGCGGTTATTCTGGTTGTGGGCGTGAACGGCGTGGGCAAAACCACCACCATTGCCAAGCTGGCTTATCTGTACAAGGATCTGGGCAAGCGGGTCATGCTGGCGGCAGGCGATACCTTCCGCGCAGCGGCCAGCGAACAGCTGGAAACCTGGGCCGACCGTGCCGGGGTGCCGCTGGTCAAGGCAGGCGAGGGCGCTGACCCCGCAGCCGTGATTTTTGATGCGGTCAAATCCGCCACGGCCCGCGGCTATGATATGGTCATTGCCGATACCGCAGGCCGCCTGCACAACAAAAAGGGCCTGATGGACGAACTGGCAAAGATCAGCCGCAGCGTGAAAAAGGCCAGCCCGGATGCCAGCCTGGAAGTGCTGCTGGTGCTGGATGCTATTACCGGCCAGAACGCCATCAGCCAGGCGCAGGAGTTCTGCCGCGCCGCCGGTGCCACCGGCGTTGTGCTGACCAAGCTGGACGGCACCCCCAAGGGTGGCTGCATCATCGGTGTGCACGAAAAGCTGGGCCTGCCCATCCGTTTTGTGGGCGTGGGGGAAAAGATCGACGACCTGATCTTCTTCTCCGCCACCGATTTTGCCGAAGCCCTGCTGCCGGAGGTTCCGCAGCATAAAAAAGAGGAAACGGAGCAGGCAGGGGAGGAACAGGTATGATCGTTTGTGCAGCCACCAACAATGCGGGCAAGCTGAAAGAGCTGCGCCGCATCCTGACCCGCTGCGGCCACGAGGTAAAAAGCCTGCGGGAACTGGGTGTAACCCTGGACCCGGAGGAGACCGGAACCACCTTTGCGGAAAATGCAAAGATTAAGGCCGAAGCCTTTTGCAAGGCAACCGGCCTGCCCACCGTGGCGGATGATTCCGGCCTGTGCGTGGATGCCCTGAACGGGGCACCCGGCGTGTACAGCGCACGCTATGCAGGTGAGCACGGCAACGATGCCGCCAACAACGAAAAGCTGATGGCAGAGATGCAGAATGTGCCGGTGGAGCAGCGCGCCGCAAAATTTGTTTCGGCGGTCTGCCTGATCCTGCCGGATGGGCGGGAGCTGGTTGTGACCGGCGAATGCCCCGGCAGTGTGGCCCTGACCCCGGCGGGCGATAACGGTTTTGGGTATGACCCGCTGTTTGTCCCCGATGCCGTCGGCCTGCCCGGCGGCGGCACGGTACCCAACACTGCACACCGCACCTATGCCGAGCTGGCCGATGCCGAAAAAGACGCCATCAGCCACCGCGGCCGCGCCATGGAAAAGCTGGAAGCCGAGCTCGCCGCATTTTTGGGCGAATGAGCCGCAGAGAAAAACTGAATAGAACGATTTGATTTTGACTGAACAATAAGGAGCGAACAATGTCTTTGACAAGCAAACAGCGCGCCGCACTGCGCGGCATGGCCAACACCATGGAGCCGGTTTTCCAGATCGGCAAGGGCGAAATTGATGAAACGCTGATCAAGGGCGTGGATGACTGCATCAAAGCCCGCGAGCTGATCAAGCTGAAGGTGCTGGAAAACAGCGAGTATGATGCCCGCGAGGCTGCCGACATCCTGTGCGAAGCCATCCATGCAGAGTGTGTGCAGGTGATTGGCCGCAAGTTTGTGCTGTTCCGCAAAAAGCCGAAGGAATCTGCTTATGCGGAACTGCTGAAAAAGTAAGATGAAAGCACTGCTATTTGGCGGCACATTTGACCCGCCCCACGCCGGGCACATGAACAACCTGCGGGCCGCCATGCAGGCGGTGCGGCCGGATGTGGTGCTGGTTATGCCGGCGGGCATCCCACCCCACAAGCACGCCAGCGCAACGCCGGGCGAACTGCGCCTTGCCATGTGCGAATGCTTTAAGGCGCTTGGCCCCCAGGTGCAGGTGAGCCAGTGGGAAGTGGACCGCGCGGGCCGCAGCTATACCTATAATACCGTCAGCATGCTGCAGGAAAAGTATCCCGGCGCTCAGCTGTATATGACAATTGGCAGCGATATGCTGGAAACATTTGATGAATGGTACCGCTGGCGGGAAATTTTGGCTATGGTCACCCTGGTGGTGCAAAGCCGGGAACCCGGCGATGGCGACGCTCTGCGTGCAGCAGCCCAAAAGCTGGAAGAAGCAGGCGGGAAGATCATGTTTGCGGATGCCCCGGTGCTGGAGTGTGCCTCCAGCGATATCCGCGCAGGAAAGTATCCCCCTGCCCGGCTGAAGGAGCTGCTGCCCCCGCCGGTGGCGGATGTGATACACCGGAACGGGCTGTACGGCAAGCTGATTTGAAGCCATAGATAGGGTACAATAAAATAGGGAAAGGATGCGGATCTTGATGACAGTGGACGAAGCAAAAGCGCTGGTAAAAAGCCGTTTGAGCGAAAAGCGTTACAAGCACACCATAAATGTAAAAAAAATGGCAGTCAAGCTGGCAAAACGCTATGGCGCGGATGAGGAAAAGGCCGCATTAGCGGCACTTTTGCACGACAGCGCGAAAGAACTGCCCAAGGCAGAGATGTTGCAGATTTTTGCTGACAATGCTATAATAGCTAAAAATGCCGCCAAGCGCCCTGCGCCGGTGTGGCATGGGTACGCAGCCTCGGTTTTGTGCCAGACACAGTGGGGTGTGACGGACCCGGAAATTTTATCTGCCATTGAGTGCCATACCACCGGCAAACAGAACATGAGCCTGTTGGACAAGATTATTTACATGGCGGATATGACCAGTGCCGAACGGGATTACCCCGGTGTGGAGGCGCTGCGTGCCGAGGAAATGCAGAACCTGGACCTGGCGCTGTGCCATGCACTGGAACAAAGCATTGCCTTTGTGCGCGAAAAAGGCAACCCACTGGACCCCGATACCGTTGCCGCACTGGATGATGCCCGCGCGGCCTGCACCCGATAAAGGGGCAGGCACTGCCTTTTGCGGGTGTGCCGTAACCGAATAAGATGAAAGACCAGTTCCCATCGTTTGAATAAAAGGGAGGAACGTTATGAGCGAGATCCGCAGGGTAAACACCGGCGATGCGCCGCGCAATGTCTACCATGCTGGTGACGCGCCGCGCACGGTGAACACCGGGCGTACTGTGAAAACAGGCAGTGCGCTGAATCAGGATGAGTACGAAGCTGCCCGCCGCCGTGCACAGCAGCTTGCCGCCAATAACACCCGCCGCACCCGCAGCTTTAACCGTGTGCAGCAAACCGATATTGACCGCTACCGCGCCGCCCAGCAGAAAGAGCAGGAAGCCCGCGCCGCTGCTGCCCAGCAGCAGGCCCAGGAAGTCCACGCTGCCCGCGAAGCTGCCGCGCGCCAGCAGGCCCAGGCCGCTGCCCAGAGCGAGCAGCCCCTGACCCGCGCCCAGCGCCAGGCGTTGGAGCTGCAGCGCCGCGCCCGCAGCCAGAGCGCACAGGGGGCCACCCGCACCCAGGTGCGCCGGCTGGACCTGAACGAAACCAAAGGCAGCCGCGCACATTATGATATGAACGCGGATGCAGAGTATCAGGCGCGTGTGGCCCGCCGCGCTGCCCAAACGGCAGCCCAGCCCGTTGCACCCCAGGCCGCGCCGCAGCAGGAGGACACTGTTATGCAGGCTTCACGCAGCGCCGGGAAACCGGCAGCCGGAAGCGGAAAATCCGCCGCAGGCAAGAGCGGCAGCAAATCTGCCGCAGGCGGCGGTGGCAAACCGCCCAAGGGCGGCAGCCGCAAAGGCAAAGGCGGCGCAGGCCCCTATGGCCCGAACGGCAAGAAAAAGAAAAAAGGCGGCTGGTTGAAGGTGTTACTGGGCACCCTGCTGGCCATCGCTGTGATCTTTTTTGGCACGGTCGTCTTTATCATGCACGCCATTGCACCGTCGGCGGGGTCCATCAGCCTGAACCAGCTGATCAACACCCCCAAAGAGTATGCGGGCAAAGAGTTCAACCTGCTGGTGGTGGGCATTGACCGCTCCACCGAGACCGGGCAGGAAACCGATTCGCAGGTAGATGACGGCATGACCGACATGATTTTGTACCTGCACTTCAACAATGAGACCGGCCAGGTCAAGATGCTGCAGATCCCGCGCAACATCTTTGTTACCACGGATGCCAGCTTCTCCGGCAATTATCAGATCAACGCCATTGCCAAAACGCAGGGCTCCAACGGCGGCAACAACATCAGCGCGCTGGCCGATGAGATCCATAACATTTTTGGCCTGCATGTGGACGGCTACCTGTCCGTCCGGCTGGAAGCACTGACCCAGATCATTGATACCTTCGGCGGCATTCGGGTGTATGTGCCGCAGGATATGGATTACGGCGGCAGCCACCTGAGCCAGGGCTACCAGACCATGGACGGCGCGGCGGCAGAGTTCTTCCTGCGCACCCGACACATTTATGCGGACTCTGACCTGGGCCGCCTGCGGATGCAGCGGTACTTCTATGCGGCGCTGTTCGCCCGTATGCGCAGCATGACGGTATGGGATATCGCCAAGCTGCTGCCGGTCATCACCAGCCAGATGGAAACCGACCTGAGCGCAACCGAGCTTGTCAGCGTGGCGGTCAGTATGCTGAAAATTTCCAGCTCCAACATTATGTTCGGCCAGGTTCCCGTGTATATGGGCCAGGCCATCAGCTATAACGGCAACAGTACCGTTGTGGTGGCAAGGCAGGAAACGGCAGACCTGCTGAACGAGTATTTCCGCGAGAATACCGGCCCGGTGGATGCCAGCCAGCTGAACATTGCAGGGGATGACGGCCTGTTTGATTTGAGCGGCCTGACGGCATCTGACCCCAGCGTGCAGTTTATGGGAAGCCTGAACGAAGAAATTTCCAACGCACAGCAGACAAACAACATTGACGGTTCGGCCACAACGGATGTTTATGATACCGCAACCCCGGCGCCGGATGACAGCACGGACGGGGACAGCACCGATGGTGACAGCACCCCGTCAGAATGATAATAGATCCTGCAACAAAGGAGAATTGAATGGAAAGCAAAGAACTTGCCATCCGTCTGGCCCGCGCGCTGGACGCGAAAAAAGGCTATAATATCCGCATCCTGCATGTGGAAAACCTGACCACGGTAACGGATTATTTCGTGATCGCAACCGGCAATTCCACCACCCATGTGGGCGCGCTGGCAGACGAGGCGGACTTCCAGCTGGGCCGCGCAGGCGTGAACGTGCTGCGCACCGAAGGCCATGACGGCAACCGCTGGGTGCTGCTGGATTACGGCAGCGTGATTGTGCATGTATTTACGCCGGAAGCCCATGACTTCTATGACCTGGAGCACCTGTGGGCTGACGCCAAGGAGCTGCCCGCCGAAGAATGGGAAGAAAAGCCGGAAGAGCAGGCGTAAACATGGATGCTGGATGGCTCCCCTTGAGGGGAGCTGGCACCCCGAAAGAACATAAAATACAGGGGTGCGTGACGCCGAACCACCACTCACCGGCTGCGCCGGAGCTCCCCTCCAGGGGAGCCGATGCGGAGCGCAAAAGCACAGTACGCACAAATTTCTGTGGGGAGAGAAGCTTTATGAAATATGATTTCAAGGCCGTTGAGGCCAAATGGCAAAAGGTATGGCAGGATGAACACACCTTCCATGCTGAGATCGACCATTCCAAACCCAAGTTCTATGCACTGGTAGAATTCCCGTACCCGTCTGCGGCCGGCCTGCATGTTGGCCACCCCCGCAGCTATACTGCGCTGGATATTGTGGCACGCAAAAAGCGTCAGTGCGGCTATAATGTCCTGTACCCTATGGGCTGGGATGCTTTTGGTCTGCCGACCGAGAACTATGCCCTGAAAAACCACATCAACCCGGAAATCGTGACCGCCAAGAACGTGGCCCGCTTCAAGAGCCAGCTGCAGGCACTGGGCCTGAGCTTTGACTGGGACCGCGAGATCAACACCACCGACCCCGAATACTACAAGTGGACCCAGTGGATCTTCCTGCAGCTGTACAAGCACGGTCTGGCTTATAAAAAGGCTACCACCGTCAACTACTGCACCGGCTGCAAGGTCGTTCTGGCCAACGAGGAAGTTGTAAACGGCGTGTGCGAGCGCTGCGGCAGCCCCGTTGTGCAGCGCGTGAAGAGCCAGTGGATGCTGAAGATCACCGCTTACGCGGACCGCCTGATCGATGACCTGGACCAGGTGGATTACATCGACCGTGTCAAGACCCAGCAGCGCAACTGGATCGGCCGCAGCCATGGCGCTGAGGTCAACTTTGAAACCTCTGCCGGTGATACCCTGACCGTTTATACCACCCGCGCGGATACCTTGTTCGGCGTTACCTACATGGTCATCTCCCCGGAGCATGCCTACATCAAAAAGTGGATCGATGCCGGGCTGATCAAGAACGTGGATGCCGTAAAGGCATACCAGGATGAAGCCGCCCGCAAGAGCGACTTTGAGCGTACCGAGCTGAACAAGGAAAAGACCGGCGTTAAGATCGAGGGCGTGACCGCCATCGACCCCGTCAACGGCGCAGAGGTGCCCATCTTTATCTCTGACTATGTTCTGGCAACTTACGGCACCGGTGCTATTATGGCCGTGCCTGCCCACGACAGCCGCGACTGGGAGTTCGCCAAGAAGTTCGGCCTGCCCATCATCGAGGTCGTCAAGGGCAATACCCCGGCCAACCTGGATGAGGCTGCCTTTACCGATGTTGCCACCGGCACGCTGGTCAACTCCGGCTTCCTGACCGGTTTGTCCGTTGAAGATGCCAAGGAAAAGATGTATGCCTGGCTGGAAGAAAACCACAAGGGCTGCAAGAAGGTCAACTTCAAGCTGCGTGACTGGGTGTTCAGCCGCCAGCGTTACTGGGGCGAGCCCATCCCCATGGTGCACTGCGAAAAGTGCGGCTGGCAGCCCATCCCCGAAAGCGAGCTGCCGCTGCGCCTGCCGGAAATTACCGACTTTGAGCCGGGCCCGGACGGCGAAAGCCCGCTGGCCCGCCACACCGAGTGGATCAAGACCACCTGCCCGTGCTGCGGCGGCCCCGCTACCCGTGAAACCGATACCATGCCCCAGTGGGCCGGTTCTTCCTGGTACTTCCTGCGCTATATGGATCCTCACTGCAAGGATGCCATTGCCTCCAAGGAGGCGCTGGAGTACTGGTCTCCGGTGGACTGGTACAACGGCGGCATGGAGCACACCACCCTGCACCTGCTGTACAGCC
>OJSE01000479.1_pt1 | contig 59691 bp, 53 predicted proteins | sample 1599351 | NCBI WGS metagenome assembly OJSE01 (sample SAMN04168656, study PRJEB22393) | human gut metagenome | biome: human gut microbiome; feature: stool | host: Homo sapiens | collected 2014-03-17 | reverse complement strand
AGCCCTAAGGTGAATGGATTTCACGAGACGGACACTTGGAGCAGGTCTTTCAAAGTAATGTTTGATAATAGAAAATGTAAAAGGAACCTGCGAAGTTTGGTCCGTCGACGAAACCATTGCACCGAGGGGCTTTCGTAAACTAGCTTAGTGAACTATAACATCTTAAGTATATACATTTTTTTATGAATAAGCAATCTCTTGACAGAAAATAAAAAGTATGATAATATTTTGTCAAGCAAATAAAGGGGAGTAGCGAAACGCCCAGTATTCTTGTATTTGGGGTGGGTTTGAAACCGTCAGTCGATGCGATAAGCATCCGTATCAAATGAGAAAGCGAGACTTTTATTGCGGTGTGTGCCGCGGTAGAGGTCTCTTTTTTATTATCCTAACCGTGGCACACGGAAAGGAGAGACATGAGTGATTTCATGATGGAAAGAGAGATTCAAGAAGCTCTTACAGCAGGGGAAAATGCCCTACAAAGCCTGTATGCAGCGAGTGAGCAGCTAGACAGTGCAAGAAACTGGGGAATTGTCGATTTATTGGGAGGCGGATTTTTTACCGATTTAATTAAGCATTCCAAAATGGGAAAAGCAGAGGAGTATCTTTCACAGGCGAGATATTATCTTCAACAGTTCCAAAAAGAATTGCGTGATGTCGCAGCAGATGGTACAATACAGTTACAGACGGGTGATTTTTTAAGCTTTGCAGATTTCTTTTTTGACGGAGTGGTAGCCGACTATCTGGTCCAGTCAAGGATCAATGAGACAAGAAGAAAAGTAGCCGAGGCAATCAGAAGAGTCGAAGAACTTACAGCAAAGTTGCGTGCAAAATATAGTTACTTCAACTAAGACAAAAATCACCAGATCAGACACATCAGTTGGGCATAGCAGCAAAGAGGATTCTAGAAAGAGAGGACAACAGTATGAAAACAGCATTGGCAGCAGCACAGCAAGCATCATTTTTAGACACGGCAGCATTTCCCATTATTATCGCCGTGATCGCAATCATAGCCGTTCTTGCAATATTAGCGAGCGGCTACGTTAAGGCACCGCCGGATCAGGCATACATAATTTCTGGTTTGAAAAAGGAAAGCAAGATCCTTATTGGACGTGCCGGCATTAAGATTCCATTTTTAGAGAGAATGGATAAGCTGTATCTTGGACAGATGACAGTTGATATCAAGACAGAGCAGTCTGTTCCGACAAACGATTTCATCAATGTAAATGTGGATGCAGTTGCAAAGGTAAGAATCAATCCAACAACAGATGGAATTAAGCTGGCAGCAAAGAACTTCTTAAATAAAAAGCCAGGTGATATCGCGCTTGATCTTCAGGATTCCCTTCAGGGTAATATGCGTGAGATCATTGGCACATTGTCGTTAAAAGTAATTAATACTGACAGAGACTCATTCTCCGATCAGGTTATGATGAAGGCATCAAAGGATATGGATAAGCTTGGAATTGAGATCCTTTCATGCAACATCCAGAATGTAACAGACGAAAACGGTTTGATCAAGGATCTTGGTGCTGACAACACATCACTTATTAAGAAAAATGCAGCCATAGCTAAGGCACAGGCCGACAGAGATATAGCTATCGCTCAGGCTGAGGCAGATAAGGCTGCAAATGAGGCGAGAGTTCTTTCAGATACGCAGATTGCACAGAAAAACAACGAGCTGGAGATTCGCAGGGCAGAACTTAAGATCATATCCGATAATAAAAAGGCTGAGGCAGATGCCGCATACAAGATTCAGGCACAGTCACAGCAAAAGAGTATTGAGACAGAGACTGTGAACGCGCAGATTGCAAGAGCAGAGCGTGATGCTGAGTTAAAGAAGCAAGAGGTTGAGATTGCAAGACAACGCCTTGATGCAGAAATCAGAGCAAAGGCAGATGCAGATCGTTACCGTGAAGAGCAGCAGGCACAGGCAGAGCTGTTCAAGCGCCAGAAAGAGGCAGAAGCAAAGAAATTCGAGCAGCAGCAGGATGCAGAGGCAAAGAAAGCCATGGCAGAGGCAGTTCGATTTGCCAGAGAGCAGGAAGCAGAAGGTATTCGTGCAACTGGTCTTGCAGAGGCAGAAGCCATTCGTGCAAAGGCAACAGCGGAGGCCGAAGGTATAGATAAGAAGGCAGAGGCAATGAAAAAATATGGAGAAGCCGCAATTATCGAGATGATCATGCAGGCACTTCCAGAAATTGCAAAGAACGTTGCAGAGCCGCTGTCCAAGGTAGATAAGATCACCATGTACGGCGAAGGAAACAGTGCAAAGATGCTACAGGATATCATAAACAGTACCACACAGGTAACAGAAGGACTGGCACAGGGAATGGGAATCGATGTAAAGGCATTATTATCAAGCATTGTCGGTGCAAAGATAGCATCAAATACACCAGAAGATACGCAAAAATCTGATTCAGACGAATACGAACAATAAAAAATTAAGGGCAGACAGCAAATTGTCTGCCCTTAATTTGCAACCTTTTTCATGTTGCCTTGACGGTTGAAAGATGCTGTGCTATTATGAGACTAGTCAAAAAAGAACAATAAAAAGAAAGGAATTGTGAAAGGAATTTTGTATGAAAGATCGTTTTGAAGCGAAGCTTATGCTGTTTATCATACCGGCACTTGCCATCTGGGAAGTATTATATCAGCTTGTCATAATCAGGTTAATTCCAGCGGCAAAAAATGATACCATTCATGGTGTAGGATTTGTCGTTTTAGTAGCAGCTGCCTGGCTGATATACCGCAAAAAAGCAGGAACAGAGTATGAGGAGGAAGATCAGGATGCATAGTATTTTATTTTCCATAGGGCCGTTTCACGTTTATGGATATGGCTTTATGATTGCAATAGGAATTATCTGTGCATTCACGATAGGCTGCTTCCTTGCAAAGCGCTCCGGTCTTGATGATGATGCACTTTTTTCCATGGGACTAGTAGGAATCGTGGGCGGTATTATAGGCGCAAAGCTGCTTTACTATATTGTAGAGTTTCCGTCAATTATTGCAGATCCTTCTATTCTTCTTAATTTTGGAGAAGGCTTTGTTGTGTACGGAGGTCTGATTGCAGGCTTTTTAAGCCCGTTAATTTACACCAAAATAAAGAAGCTTCCCTTCTTGCCATATCTTGACTGTGCAGTGCCAGGAGTAGCATTTGCACAAGGATGCGGACGCATCGGCTGCTTTCTTGCAGGCTGCTGCTATGGAAAAGAGACATCCGCATGGTATGGTGTCACGTTTCCGGCAGATTGTCTTGCACCGGCAGGTGTATCACTTATTCCAACACAGCTGTTTTCGGCAGCAGGAGACTTTATATTTGCACTAATTCTTTTTATTTTGCAGAGAACACTTTACAAAAAAAAGAAAAAAACATCAGGAATTGTTACAGCCGTATATTTGATGCTTTATGCAGTGGGCCGTTTTCTTATTGAATTTCTAAGAAACGATCCAAGAGGAGCTGTTGGTGTATTGTCAACATCACAGTTTATCGCGATCTTTATGTTTGCAGCAGGCGCTGTTATGTTAAGCAGATTTGTAAAAAACAGCAACTGATTAAAAAATATTTTGCCTACGGGACTATGACAGAAAAACATACGCAGAAAGGAAGACAACAATGGCAAAAGAAAAGACACCAAAAACGAATGCAATGCGCATACTTGACCGCCTCAAGATTTCTTATGAGGTGCTGTCATACCAGTGCGATGAATTTATAGATGGAATACACACAGCAGATACGCTTGGGATTCCACATGAGAACTGCTTTAAGACACTCGTTCTTCAGGGAAAGAGCAAGGGATATAGTGTATTTGTGCTTCCAATCGAGGAAGAACTGAACTTAAAGGAGTGTGCAAAGGCAGTGAATGAAAAGTCAGTTGAGATGATTCATGTGAAGGACATCAATGCCGTCACAGGCTATATTCGCGGCTGCTGTACTGCTCTTGGCATGAAAAAGGAATATCCGACCATTATCCACGAGAGTGCGCTTGACTGCTCATATATATGCGTCAGTGCCGGAAAGCTTGGAGTTCAGCTAAAGCTTTCACCGCAGGATTTTATCAAGGCGACAGGTGCAAAAGCACTGAATATTATTCATGAATAGGAAATTTAATAATACGCCCATTCGGTGTATAGAAAGGACATGAAATTCACATGGGAGAACGTTTAACGCAGGGAGATATTGATAAAATCAAAAAAGAGATAGAGTACCGCACACTCGTTGTAAGAAAAGAGGCGATTGAAGCTGTTTCAGAGGCAAGAGCGCAGGGCGATCTCAGTGAGAATTTTGAGTATTATGCGGCAAAAAAGGATAAAAACAAAAATGAGAGCCGCATCCGTTATTTAGAGAGAATGTTAAAAAACGCTACCGTTATTTCTGATGAATCACAGGAAGGCGTCGTAGGTTTAAATAAAACAATTGAGCTTTACATTGAAGAAATGGAAGAAGTACAGAAGTTTAAACTTGTGACTTCTGTGCGCTGTGATTCTATTGAGGGAAAAATCAGCATTGAATCACCACTCGGAAAAGCAATTAATGGTCACAAAGAAGGTGATCGTGTCTATGTAAAGGTCAATGACAAGATGGGTTATTACGCAGTGATTCGTTCCATCACTGACGGGGATGACAGCGAGGATGAAATCCGACCATATTAAATTACTATTAAGTATGAAAGGGGTATATGAAGATGACCGATTTAGTACACAATAAGGAACGTCTTAAGCAGTTTCGTGAACGCGCGAAAAAGCTGATTGGACAGATGACACTTGAAGAGAAGGTATATCAGACACTCTATAATGCACCAGCAATTGAACGCCTTGGAATTGCTTCCTACAACTGGTGGAATGAGGCTCTGCACGGTGTTGCAAGAGCCGGCACAGCAACAGTTTTTCCACAGGCAATTGGTTTGGCAGCAACGTTTGATGAAGATTTCATGGAGCAGATTGGTGATGCCGTATCTACAGAGGCGCGTGCAAAATTTAACATGCAGCAGGAGTTTGGAGATCATGATATTTACAAGGGCCTGACCTTCTGGGCACCAAACGTAAATATTTTCCGTGATCCAAGATGGGGCAGAGGCCATGAAACATTCGGTGAGGATCCGTATTTGACATCACGTCTTGGAGTGCGTTACATCGAGGGAATGCAGGGCCATGACGAAAAATATCTAAAGACGGCAGCATGTGCAAAGCATTTTGCTGTTCACAGCGGACCAGAGGGTATGCGTCATTATTTTAATGCAGAGGTGTCTAAGAAAGATCTCTATGAGACATATCTTCCAGCATTCAAAGCATGTGTACAAGAGGGTAAAGTCGAGGCTGTCATGGGCGCTTATAACCGTACAAACGGAGAGCCATGCTGTGGAAGTAAGACTTTATTAAAAGATATTTTGCGTGATGAGTGGGGCTTTGAGGGTCACGTTACATCAGACTGCTGGGCAATTAAAGATTTCTATGAAGGTCATAATGTAACAAAGAATGCAGAGGAATCTGTTGCATTGGCAATGAATAATGGCTGTGATTTAAACTGCGGTACGCTGTTTGTTTATCTTCTTGATGCTGTTCGCGACGGTCTTGTAAAGGAAGAACGTCTTGACGAGGCACTTGTCAATCTTTTTACAACACGCATGAAGCTTGGCGTATTTGATAAGGCAGACGATAATCCATACAATAAGATTTCCTATTCCGTTGTTGATTCACCGAAGATGCAGGAATTAAACCTCACAGCAGCAAAAAGATGTCTGACGCTGTTAAAAAATGATCAGATGCTTCCGCTTGATAAAGAAAAGATCCATACAATCGGTGTCATTGGACCGAATGCCGACAATCGCATGGCATTAGTAGGAAATTATGAGGGAACTGCATCACGCTATGTGACAGTCTTGGAAGGCCTTGAGGATTATGCAAAGGAGCATCCAAGAGCAGACGGCGAGAAGATGCGCATTGTTTATTCAGAGGGATGCCATCTTTACAAGGACAGAAGCAGCAATCTGACTCAGAGCCGTGACCGTTTGGCAGAGGTGAAGGGTGTTTGTAAGGAAAGTGATGTAGTAGTTGTCTGCCTTGGTCTTGATGCCAGTCTTGAAGGCGAGGAAGGCGATACAGGAAATGAGTTTTCAAGCGGCGATAAGCTTGATCTGCGTTTCCCAGGTCTTCAAAATGAAGTACTTGAAGTGGCATACGAGAGCGGCAAGCCAGTAATCCTTCTTGTTCTGACAGGAAGTGCAATGGATCTGACATGGGCAGATGAGCATGTAAATGCTATTATGCAGTGCTGGTATCCTGGTGCACAAGGCGGAAATGCAATCGCACAGGTACTCTTTGGCGATGCATGCCCAGAAGGACGTCTTCCGGTTACTTTCTACCGCACAAGCGAAGAACTGCCGGAATTTACAGATTACAGCATGGAAGGCCGCACATATCGTTACATGAAAAACAAGCCGCTTTATCCATTTGGATATGGCTTGTCATATACAGAGTTTTCGCTTGACAATGTGAAGCTTAGCACACAAAAGGTTACACCAGATGGTGTTGAAGTCACAGCAGATGTAACTAATATCGGACAGATGGATGGTACTCAGACCGTCTTAGTATATGTAAAGGCAGAACGCGAAGGAACACCAAATCCGCAGTTAAAAGGAATCGCAAAGGCAGCTCTTAAAAAAGGTGAGACAAAGACAGTTCACATTATGTTGCCAGAGGAAGCATTTGGACTATGTGATGATGACGGTGTAAAGCGCGTTCATAAAGGCGGCTACACAATCTACATCGGTGAAAAGGCAGCAGGCACCGTTGTAAAGGATTAAAATTAAAAGGGAACAAAAAATTGGAGGAAATGATTATGTATTATATTGGAATTGATCTTGGAACATCAGCTATCAAGCTTCTTTTGATGGAAGGAAACGGCAAAATCTGCAACATAGTATCAAAGGAGTATCCGCTCTCATTCCCAAATCCGGGATGGTCTGAGCAAAATCCATATGATTGGTATGATCAGATGATCGCAGGAATCAAGGAACTTGTAAACGGCTTCGACACAACAAAGGTTGCAGGAATCAGCTTTGGCGGACAGATGCACGGCCTTGTTATTCTTGATGAAAACGATAATGTTATCCGTCCGGCTATTCTTTGGAACGATGGACGTACAACAGAAGAAACTGATTATTTAAATAATGTAATCGGAAAGGATAAGCTTTCTGAGTACACAGCCAATATTGCATTCGCAGGCTTTACAGCACCGAAGATTCTGTGGGTGAAGAAGCATGAGCCAGAGAATTTTGCACGCATTAAAAAGATTATGTTGCCAAAGGATTATCTGGCATATCGTCTGACAGGCGTATTCTGCACCGATGTATCAGATGCATCAGGTATGCTTTTATTTGATGTAAAGAATCGCTGCTGGTCAAAAGAAATGTGCGAAATCTGTGGAATTACAGAGGACATGTTAGCTGGAATTTACGAGAGCTACGAGAAGGTAGGCTGTGTTAAGGAAGATCTGGCAAAAGAGCTTGGCCTTACAGATCATGTAGCAGTTGCAGCAGGAGCAGGAGACAATGCGGCAGCGGCAGTTGGAACAGGAACAGTAGGAGAGGGCAGATGCAACATTTCCCTTGGAACAAGTGGAACTATCTTCATCTCCTCTAAAAACTTCCGTGTAGACAGCAACAATGCGCTTCACGCATTTGCACACGCAGACGGCACATACCATCTGATGGGCTGCATGTTAAGTGCAGCATCATGCAACAAGTGGTGGATGGAAGAAATTCTTCAGACAAAAGAATTTGCAAAAGAGCAGGCTGATATTACAAAGCTTGGAGAAAACCATGTATACTTTTTGCCATATCTGATGGGCGAGCGTTCACCACACAACAATCCAAAGGCAAGAGGAACATTTATCGGCATGACAATGGACACTACAAGAGCCGATATGACACAGGCAGTTTTAGAGGGTGTTGCATTTGCACTTAGAGATTCCTTTGAGGTAGCAAAATCACTTGGAATCGACATTAAGCGCACAAAGATCTGCGGAGGCGGAGCAAAGAGCCCACTGTGGAAGAAGATGATCGCTAATATTTTAAATATCAGTGTAGATGTAATCGAGAGCGAGGAAGGTCCAGGCCTTGGCGGTGCAATGCTTGCAGCAGTTGCATGCGGTGAGTACGCATCTGTAGAGGAAGCAGCAGGAAAGATCGTAAAGGTAATCGATACTGTAGAGCCAGATCCGGTACTTGCAGCAAAATACGAGGAGCGTTATCAGCAGTTTAAGCAGATCTATCCGGCATGCAAACCGCTCTTTGATATCATTGCGTAAATGAAGGGAAAATAAGTATGGACGAGAATGACTTCTCAAAGTTTGGACAAAGTATATGTGATACCGTCACAGATGCCGTGAACTCGGCTATGGAATCAATGGATTTTTCAGGATTAAGCGAGAAAATTTCATCGACAGCCGATCATATCATGCAGGAGACGGTAGGAGCATTTACCGGAAAAAATGGTCAGGGAAATAAAAAGGGAAATGTTTATGAAAAGACCGACAAAGAAAAGTTAGAGCTTAGGTTTACAAAAAAGACACCTGGAAAGGTATCAGGCATACTGATGTGCACCTTTGGCGGAATTGGCACAGCAGGCTTCGGACTGCCGGCATTTATACTGCTTGTACTTGGACTGATAGGAAGACAGCCGCTTGTGACAAGCTGTGGCTTTTTAGGTTTCCTGCCGTTTGCCATTGCCTTTGGCATATTGTTAAAAAATGGCTGCGACCGCTTAGGACGTATAAGTCGCTTTGAGCGCTATAAAAGGTGTATTGGCACAAAGGCACTTTGCGCCGTGCGAAGCTTAAGCGGTGCTGTCGGTCTTCCTGAGAAAAAGGTGCAGAGGGAACTAGAGCGCATGATTTCACAGGGATATTTTCTGCAGGGCCATATGGATGATGAGAAGTCATGTCTGATTCTTGATGATGAGACTTATGAACTGTATTTGCATTCAAAACAGCAGATGGAGAATGCCAGACGCGAGGAAGAGCAGCAGGCAGGCAATAAAGAGGTGAGAGAAGCAGTTAGAGTGGGAATGGAATATATAAAGCAGATTCGCCAGATAAACGATGAGCTGCCGCAGCCAGTGATAAGTGAAAAGTTAAGTCACTTAGAGGAGGTCATTGGACTGATTTATCTGAGTGTCCAAAAGACACCAGAGAAGATTGGCTTCATAAAGAGATTTACCGAATATTACCTGCCAAATACGATGAGCCTTGTAACAAGATATCGTGATCTTGACAGGATTGATACAGACAAAGCAAGAGAGTCTAAGGCGCAGATAGAGAATGCGCTAGACACAATCAACGACGCGTTTGACAAGCTTCTCGACAGCCTTTACGAAGACGACCGCATGAAGATTCAGACAGATATTGCTGTGCTGAAGACTCTGCTGTCACAAGAGGGGTTAGTCGATGACGGGCTTCATATGTAATCAGATGGGAGGATACTTATGGAAGAAGAGTTAAAATTAGATCAGGCAGTGCCAACGCTGACATTTGAACCATTTACAGAGACAAAAAAAGAAGAGCCAAAGCCAGAGCCAATTTACGAAGAAGAAGCATTGTTAAGCGAGCAGGAAAAAAAGCAGGTAGAGGCATTTGCAGAGAAAATAGATTTGAATAATTCAACACTTGTACTTCAGTATGGTGCAGGCGCACAAAAAAAGATCGCAGATTTTTCTGATAAAACGCTTGAAAATGTCCGATCAAAAGATCTTGGCGAGACAGGAACCATGCTGGCAAGCTTAGTAAGCGAGTTAAAGCAGACAGGAGAGCCAGAGGAAGAAAAAGGCTTTTTTGCAAGTTTTTTCAAGAAATCAACTGGAAAGTTAGAGGCGCTTAAGGCACGCTACGAGAAGGCAGAGGGAAAGGTTGATGAGATTGTTGATATCCTCACAAAGCATCAGGTACAGCTTATTCAGGACGCCGCGATGCTTGATCAGATGTATCAGCTAAACCAGACCTACTTCAAGGAGCTTTCAATGTACATCCTTGCCGGAAAAAAGAAGGTCGATAAGGCAAGACAGACAGAGTTAGAGACTCTGCGCCAAAAGGCCATTGCAAGCGGCACACAGGAGGATGCACAGGCAGTAAGCGACTATTCATCTATGATCGAGCGTTTTGAAAAGAAAGTTCATGATCTTGAGCTGACTCGCATGGTTGCACTGCAGATGGCACCTCAGATTCGTATGGTTCAAAGCAACGACACCGTCATGGCGGAAAAGATTCAGTCCACTATTGTAAATACAATCCCACTCTGGAAAAATCAGATGGTCATTGCAATGGGAGAGAATCATTCCGCACAGGCGGCAAAGGCGCAAAAGGAAGTAACGGATATGACAAATCAGCTGTTGCTTTCTAATGCGCAAAAGCTAAAGCAGACAACTGTTGATATCAGAAGAGAATCAGAGCGCGGCATCGTCGATATCGAGACGCTTAGACAGACAAATGGCATCTTAATCGACACGATGAACGAGATCTTAAAGATTCAGCAGGAAGGCCGTGAACAGCGCAGACAGGCACAGGCACAGCTTGCACAGATGGAGCAGCAGATGAAAGAAAAACTGCTAGAGATCAGTAAGTAACTGACTTTTTAAGTGCGCGTGTAATTGCATCAATAAGAAGCGAAGCCGTATACTGTGAGGAGTCAGAGTAGGTTACGCCCTGCAAGCTCTGCGAAGAAAGAATCTGTGATTCCAGACTTTGCAGTACGGAAGGGACGAGCGGATATAGCGTGGCAACTGATTGAGCAAGGTTGTGGGCACGAATCGAATTAATGTGATTTTTGTCCACACACACGACAATATCAACTGTATCACCGCCCAGAACAACAGATGCGGCGTATCTTCCTGGTATGTAAGAACCAGAAAGTGTGAAGCTTTCTGTATCCGAAAAAGACTGACTTGATACTATTGCAGAAGAAGCAGATTCAGTCATGTCTTTCGGAAAAGAACGGCTCTGGTTTTTATCCAGATGCAGGGCGCTTGCGAGCAAAATAGCAAGAAGAATAACAATTACAACGATCACGGCAGTCCAGATTAAATTTCTGGATTTAAGGACAAAGATTTTTGTCTTAGAACTCATGGAAGGCTCCTGAAACTGATTGTTACAATTTATGAGGCCAACGACTGGTTTATACATGAATAACATCAGCAAACAGGAGTTCGGAATAGAGAAATGCAAAATCAGACAGGAGTAGAAAACTATGAAAATAGCTATTGTTACAGACAGTAACAGCGGAATTACACAAAAACAGGCACAGGAGTTAGGCGTATTTGTACTTGCAATGCCATTTCAGATTGATGGTGAGACTTATTATGAGGACATTACGCTGACACAGGAAGAATTTTACAAGAAACTGCGTGAGGGCGGAAATATTTCTACCTCTCAGCCATCACCAGGCAGTGTAACAGATCTGTGGGATAAAATTTTGCAGGAATATGACCAGATCGTTCATATTCCGATGTCAAGTGGACTTTCCGGCTCCTGCCAGACTGCAATTATGCTGGCTCAGGAAGAAGAGTATGATGGAAAGGTCTATGTAGTCAACAATCAGCGTATCTCCGTTACGCAGCGTCAGTCAGTTATTGATGCAAAGGGTATGGCAGAGGCAGGATACGATGCAGCGGCAATTCAGAAACGCTTAGAGGAGACAAAATTTGACTCAACCATCTACATCACGCTTGATACGCTGCATTATCTTAAAAAAGGCGGAAGAATTACACCGGCAGCGGCAGCATTAGGAACAATTCTTCGATTAAAGCCGGTTTTGCAGATTCAGGGTGAAAAGCTTGATGCCTACTCAAAGGCACGTACCTACAAGATTGCAAAGAACACTATGCTCGATGCCATTGCAAAGGATATTGAGGAGCGCTTCGATGGAAAGTCATCACCAGAAGATATATATATCGCCATTGCTCATACTGATAATTTAGCAGCAGCAGAGGAATTTCGTGATGAAGTAAAGGCAATCTACCCAGAACATGATATCTACATCGACCATCTGTCATTAAGCGTAGCATGCCATATCGGACCAGGAGCACTTGCTATCACAGCAACAAAAGTATTAAAATACTGATAAGTAATCTGGTATTATATTAAAATGCAGTAAAAAACTCAGGAACAGATCATCTTGTGATCTCTCCTGAGTTTTTTGTAAAACTTATAACAAAACTTATAACAAGACTTATAATGGCAGCATTATCGGTTTTCTGCCATGAAATACTGTGTAGTAGCGGATACCGCATGATTCTAGAATAGCAGGAACCTTATCAAAAGCATATGCCGTGTGTTCGGGCTTGTGACCGTCAGAGCCGATAGTAAGAATCTCACCGCCAAGCTCATGATAGCGCTTTAACACATAATTTTCTGGATTTGGAACGCCAAGTCCATATTTAAAGCCAGCCGTATTGCATTCAATTCCCTTTCCATTTTGAATCAAAAGCTTCAAAATCTCATCAATGATATCCTTATAATCAAGAATCGAATAATTCTCACGCTGATTAGGCGCATAGCGCACAATATAATCAATATGACCATACACATCAAAACAGTCAAGCTTGCGGATATTGGCAAGAGTAGCCTCATAATATTCCATAATGCCCTGCTGCTTTGACTTGCCCTCCCAGTACTGTGGATAATAAGGGTCAAGTCCATTCACTACATGAGTAGATCCAATAATAAAATCCCATGCACAAACCTCAGCAAAATCCTCAATACTGTGGTGATAATCAGTGCGAAGACCAAGCTCCACGCCAATTGAGATACGGGCACGGTCAGAATACTCAGGAATCAGGCCAAGAATCGCCTCATAATAGGCAAAAGGATTAATACGAAACGGACGAGACTCAATATTTGTATTTGTACTTTCAGATGTATTCACATCAGCCTTCTCCATCGCAGTGTAGCCAATATCGTGATGGTCAGTAATGCAAATCTCAGTAATCCCCTTATTAATAAGCGCTTCAATTTGCTCCCTGGCAGGCGTATCCGAGTCAGTAGAAAAAGATGTATGAACATGAAAATCAGATTTTATCATAATAAATGCTCCTTGTAATTCAGTTTAACGTAAGTTTCAGTAAAAAGAATACGCTGTCTACATATAAAAGTCAATCCAAACCAACTAATTTAAAAAAAAACAAGAAAAAGAAAGAAAAACACTTGATATATTTGTCGGGATAAGGTAAAATATCAGTAATTGATTATATTTTAACAAAGCAATTATGTGATAATATAATCTAATAAATTTCTTTAGGAGGAATTAAAAATCATGGCAGTAAAAGTTGCAATTAATGGTTTTGGCCGTATTGGCCGTCTTGCTTTCAGACAGATGTTCAACGCTGAAGGTTATGAGGTAGTAGCAATCAACGATTTAACAAGCCCGGCTATGCTGGCTCACCTGTTAAAGTATGATACAGCACAGGGAAAGTATCAGTACGCTGATTCTGTAGTAGCAGGAGACGATTACATCGAAGTTTGCGGAAAGAAGATCACTATCTACAAGATGGCAAACGCAGCTGAGCTTCCGTGGGGAGAGATCGGTGTAGATGTAGTTCTTGAGTGTACTGGATTCTATACTTCCAAGGCTAAGGCACAGGCTCATATCGACGCTGGTGCAAAGAAGGTTGTTATCTCCGCTCCGGCTGGAAACGATCTGAAGACTATCGTTTACTCTGTAAATGAGAAGACTCTGACCGCTGAGGATAACATCATCTCCGCAGCTTCCTGTACAACAAACTGCTTAGCACCAATGGCTAAGGCTCTGAACGATTACGCTCCAATCCAGAGCGGTATCATGTCAACCATCCATGCTTACACCGGAGATCAGATGATCCTCGATGGACCGCACAGAAAGGGTGACTTAAGAAGAGCACGTGCTGGTGCAGCTAACATCGTTCCAAACTCTACTGGTGCAGCTAAGGCAATCGGCCTGGTTATTCCAGAGTTAAACGGCAAGCTGATCGGTTCCGCACAGCGTGTTCCGGTTCCGACAGGTTCCACCACTATCCTTGTTGCAGTTGTTAAGGGCAGCGACGTTACCGTTGAGGGTATCAACGCAGCTATGAAGGCAGCAGCTTCCGAGTCCTTCGGTTACAACACTGATCCGATCGTATCTTCCGACGTTATCGGTATGAGATTTGGTTCTCTGTTCGATGCTACCCAGACTATGGTTTCCAAGCTTGGTGATGATCTGTATCAGGTACAGGTTGTTTCTTGGTATGACAACGAGAACTCCTATACTAGCCAGATGGTTCGTACAATTAAGTACTTCGCTGAGTTAGCATAAGTTTCGCTTAAGCGCAAAGACCTACGGGGTCCGGTCTGAAAGGACCGGGCCTCTTTTTGATTCTTACAGTTCACATGTCACAGTAGGCTCGGATAAATCGCATGCTTGCATAGCGATTTGACGAGTCAATGTGACGATGGGGACGCCCGTTCATGAGTAAAGAGGAGCTGTGAAACAGCGAACGCCCGTAAGGGCGCTTTACGAATGGGCGTCTGTAAACTGTATAAAAGTAATAATCAGAAGGGAGAAAATTCCATGTTAAAGAAGACTGTTGACGATCTTAAGAACCTGCAGGGAAGAAGAGTTCTTGTTCGTTGTGATTTCAATGTACCGTTAAAGGACGGCAAGATTACTGATGATACCCGTATTAAGGCTGCACTGCCGACCATCCAGAAGCTGATCGACGGCGGCGCAAAGGTAATCCTTTGCTCTCACTTAGGCAAGGTAAAGAATGGCCCGAATGAGAAGGAGTCCTTAGCTCCAGTAGCAGAGAGACTGTCCGAGAAGTTAGGAAAGCCGGTTGTATTCGTATCCGATTACCACGTAACTGGCGAGGCTGCAACAAAGGCTGTAGCTGAAATGAAGGACGGAGATGTAGTTCTTCTTCAGAATACCCGTTTCCGCGGTGCTGAGGAGACAAAGAACGGTGAGGAGTTCTCCAAGGAGTTAGCAGATTTAGCAGACGATTATGTATGTGACGCATTTGGTTCCGCACACAGAGCACACGCATCTGTAGCAGGTGTTACCAAGTTCATCAGCGCTAAGGGCGGCACAAACGCAGTTGGTTATCTGATGGAGAAGGAAATCGCATTCTTAGGAAATGCTGTAGAGAATCCGGTTCGTCCGTTTGTAGCAATCCTTGGTGGAGCAAAGGTAGCAGATAAGTTAAACGTTATCTCCAACCTGCTTGAGAAGTGCGATACCTTAATCATCGGTGGTGGTATGGCATTCACCTTCTTAAAGGCTCAGGGCAAGGAAATTGGTAAGTCCTTAGTAGACGATACCAAGCTTGAGTACTGCAAGGAGATGATGGAGAAGGCAGAGAAGCTTGGCAAGAAGCTGCTTCTTCCGGTAGACAGCACTGTAGCTGACAACTTCCCGGATCCAATCGATGGACCAATCGATGTAACTGTAGTACCGTCTGATCAGATTCCGGCTGACAAGGAAGGTCTTGATATCGGAACTAAGACAGCAGAGCTTTACGCAGAGGCTGTTAAGTCCGCAAAGACTGTTGTTTGGAACGGACCGATGGGCGTATTCGAGAACCCGACTCTTGCAAAGGGTACCATTGCAGTAGCAAAGGCTCTGGCAGAGACAGATGCAATCACCATCATCGGCGGCGGAGATTCCGCAGCAGCAGTAAATCAGTTAGGATTTGCTGATAAGATGAGCCACATTTCTACCGGCGGCGGCGCTTCCCTTGAGTACCTTGAGGGTAAGGAGCTTCCAGGCGTAGCAGCAGCTGACGATAAGGATTGATAAGCTTAAGAAAATCAAAGAAAAGAAATGTGAGGAACAAAAAATGGCAAGAAAGAAGATTATTGCCGGCAACTGGAAGATGAACATGACACCTTCTCAGGCAGTAGAGCTGGTAAACACATTAAAGCCTTTAGTAGTAAATGACGAAGTAGATGTTGTATTTTGCGTACCGGCTATCGATTTAGTACCGGTTATGGAAGCAACAAAGGGAACCAACATTCAGGTTGGTGCTGAGAACATGTACTTTGAGGATAAGGGTGCATACACAGGAGAGATCGCTCCGGCTATGCTTACCGATATCGGTGTAAAGTATGTCATCATCGGACATTCCGAGAGAAGAGAGTACTTTGCAGAGACAGATGAGACTGTAAACAAGAAGGTTTTAAAGGCTTTCGAGTACGGTCTTACACCAATCATCTGCTGTGGAGAGACTCTGACTCAGAGAGAGCAGGGTATCACCCTCGACTGGATCCGTCAGCAGATCAAGATCGCTTTCCAGAACGTAACTGCAGAGCAGGCAGCAAGCGCAGTAATCGCTTACGAGCCAATCTGGGCAATCGGAACTGGTAAGGTTGCAACAACCGAGCAGGCACAGGAAGTTTGCGGCGCAATCCGCGCATGCATCGCAGAGGTGTATGACGAGGCAACTGCAGCAGCAATCCGTATCCAGTACGGCGGCAGCGTAAGTGCAGCAAGCGCACCAGAGCTGTTCGCACAGCCGGATATCGATGGCGGTCTTGTAGGCGGCGCATCCTTAAAGCCGGATTTTGGAAAGATTGTAAATTACAACAAGTAATTAATAAGTAAATATTTCCGGCTCTGGCTCTGCTTTTTGTAAGGCAGAGCCAGCGCTTTCTAAGGCTTTTTTGAAAATTGCAAAAGCTTTTTGAAAGCGAATGCCGGCACGAAAGGAATATTATGAGCAAGAAGAAACCAACCGTATTAATGATTCTTGACGGCTATGGCCTGAATGACAAAGTAGAAGGCAATGCTGTAAAGCAGGCAAATACACCTGTCATGGACGATCTGATGGCAAACTGCCCATTCGTAGAGGGACAGGCAAGCGGAATGGCAGTAGGTCTTCCGGAAGGCCAGATGGGTAACTCCGAGGTAGGTCATTTAAATATGGGTGCAGGCCGCATCGTATATCAGGAGCTGACCCGCATCACAAAGTCCATTCAGGACGGCGATTTCTTTGAAAACGAGGCATTCCTCGCAGCGGCAAAGAACTGCAAGGAGAATGGTTCCGCACTTCATCTGATGGGTCTTGTATCAGATGGTGGTGTTCACAGCCACATCAACCACATCTATGGTCTGCTTGAGTTTGCAAAGCGTCAGGGCTTAGACAAGGTATTTATTCATTGCTTCTTAGACGGCCGTGACACACCGCCGGCATCAGGCAAGGAATATGTAACTGCACTTATGGACAAGTGCGAAGAGCTTGGTGTAGGTCAGGTAGCATCCGTTATGGGTCGTTATTACGCAATGGATAGAGATAACCGTTGGGATCGTGTCGAGAAGGCTTACCGTGCACTTCGTTTCGGCGAGGGCAAGCAGGCAAAGTGCGGCGCATGCGCAATTCAGGCATCCTACGATGAGGGTGTTACAGACGAGTTCGTTGTACCGACAGTAGTAGCAAAGGACGGCGAGGCAGTAGGCAAGATTCAGGATAAGGATTCCGTAATCTTCTTCAACTTCCGCCCAGACCGTGCAAGAGAGATGACACACGTATTCTGCGACAACGAGTTTACTGGATTTAATCGCGGAGACGCAAGACCAGACGTAACCTACGTTTGCTTCACCGATTACGATACAACAATCCCGAACAAGCTTGTAGCATTCAATAAGGAAGAAATCACCCATACCTTCGGTGAGTTTTTAGCAGAGAATGGCTTAAAGCAGGCAAGAATCGCAGAGACTGAGAAGTATGCACACGTTACCTTCTTCTTCAATGGCGGTGTAGAGCAGCCAAACGAAGGCGAGGATCGTATCCTTGTAAAGTCCCCGAAGGTTGCAACATACGATTTACAGCCAGAGATGAGCGCATATCAGGTATGCGATAAGCTTGTAGAGGCAATCAAGTCAGAGAAATATGACGTGATCATCATCAACTTCGCAAACCCGGATATGGTAGGTCATACTGGTGTACAGGCTGCAGCAATCAAGGCAGTAGAGACAGTAGACGAGTGCGTAGGAAAGGCAGTAGCAGCAATCAAGGAAGTAAACGGACAGCTCTTCATCTGTGCAGACCACGGAAACGCAGAGCAGTTAATCGACTATGAGACAGGCGAGCCATTCACCGCTCATACAACAAACCCAGTACCGTTCATCCTTGTAAATGCAGATCCAGAGTACACCTTACGCGAAGGTGGCTGCTTAGCAGATATCGCACCGACACTGATCGAGCTGATGGGAATGGAACAGCCAAAAGAAATGACAGGAAAGAGCTTGCTGATCAAGAAGTAATTTTTAACATCGATTCAGTGATGACGCTATTTGTAACAAAGCCCCTCGGTGTAATGGTTTCGTCGACGGACCAAACTCCGCAGGTTCCTTTTACGTATCTTTTTATTATACATTACATTGAAAGACCTGCTCCAAGTGTCCGTCTCGTGAAATCCATTCACCTCAGGGCCTTCATAAAATGGTTTCATAATATAAAAAAGACCTCCCTCGGGAGGTCTTTTTTTAACATACACGAAGCAATTACGCCTTCTTCTTGAACAATGTCTGGCAGCCTTCTTTTGCAAGAACGAGTGACAGAAGAACAAGTAAGCTTCCGATTATTGCACGGATCCAGCTCCACATATCGACTGCGTTTGTGACGTTTGCGTAGATGGTCTGAAGAAGTGAGATTACTGTTACGATAAGCATAAATGCCATTGGGATGATGAGCATCTTATTGTTTTTGCCGACTTTACCAAGCCATGCAGCTACAGCTAACAGACCAAGTGCAGCAAGCAGCTGATTGGATGCACCAAACAATGCCCAAATCTTTGCATAACCTGTCATACCAAGTGCAATGCCAAGAACTACTGTAATAATTGTAGCAAAATATGGATCTGTTAAAACTCTCTTAACGCCTGTAGCGTCCTTGTATGTCTCACCAGGTGCTAACCAGAACTCCTGGAACATATATCTTGCAAGACGAGTTGCAGTATCAAGTGAAGTCAGACAGAATGCAGAAACAGCAAGGATTAACAGTGAGTAGATAACACTCTCTGCACCAGCTAAAAATGGAATCTTTGCGCACATACGTGAGATACCAGTAGCAAATACAGCGGTAGGAGTTACGATTCCGCCTGGAACATACTCACTCCAGATATAGCCAACAGCACATACAGAGATGATTGCAAGTACACACTCAATTAACATGCCGCCGTATGCAATCGGAAGAGCATCCTTTTCCTTATCAAGCTGCTTAGAAGTAGTACCAGAAGCAACTAATGAATGGAAACCAGAGATTGCACCACATGCAATAGTAACAAACAATGCCGGGAACATAGTTCCAAGAGAAACACCAGAACCAACAGTACCCTTATCAACGAAGCTGGTAAAAGCCGGAATATCAATTGTCGGATGAGCACCGAAGATTCCAATAACAGCGACGATCATCATGCCATACAGTAAGAAAGAGCTTAAATAATCTCTTGGCTGAAGTAAAATCCATACAGGTGTAACAGATGCGATAGCAATATAGATACCAACAATGATCATCCATGTATCACCATTTAAGTAAAGCGGATGCCAGTTCAGACCAATTGCCATACAGGCAATAATAACAGCAACACCGATTACAGTAGCGATTGCGATATGTACATTTTTTCTGTAAACAAAGAAACCAAAAGCAATGGCAACTACGATAAACAGAATAGAAATCATAGCAGTAGAAGCATTTGCGGAGCTGGCTGCAACATCAACTGCACCATCAGCGGTGTATGTAGCTTTAAAAGTATTTGCAACGATAGAAGCAAATGCAGCTACAACAAGAATAAGTGTCAGGTAAGCAAATGTTAAGAAAAGTCTCTTTGCACGCTTGCCAATAGAAGTTTCGATGATCTCACCGATTGACTGACCCTTATTTCTTAATGATGCAAATAATGCACCAAAGTCATGAGTAGCACCGAAGAAGATACCGCCGATCAAAACCCACAGCATAACAGGAATCCAGCCAAAAACAGCGGCCTGAATAGGTCCGTTTATAGGTCCTGCACCAGCGATAGATGAAAAGTGATGTCCCATAAGGACAGGAGCCTTAGCCGGAACATAATCCTGACCATCCTCCATTGTGTGAGCAGGAGTCTCTTCCTTATTCTCACCAAGTCCCCACTGCTTTGCCAGCCATCCGCCATAGAAGATGTAACCAGCAACTAAAATGGCAACGCCTACTACGAGAAGTACAACTGCGTTCATTTGTGTTTCCTCCTTTTTTTCGTGACAGAGAGGAGGGTCTGCTTTAGCGGTCGTCCCGCCCAGTTTGTGTAAATCCTTTTCGAAGTACAGTCATATGCTGCGATACGGTAATCCATCCAACCATAAAGCGACATGCGATAGTCTCTGTGACAGCGTGTCTTTTTAATAAGCTTAGGCACTTCAGGGGCTATAGACTCTGCCAGAAAAACGACAGACACATAGGTGTACATGTGGTCCTTTTTCGGTTCCACACGTGACAAGCCTTCCTCAAGCAGTGCATCGTTGTAAGCGCGAAAAGTCTCCTCATCCAAATGGCCAGTTCGTATAAAGAAGACATATTCGTGAGCTTCAGCGGCCCACAGCTGAGCTTTTTTGACCAAGACATACTTTTCAGAAAAAGAATGAAAAGCAGCCTCAGCCGCAACTGAAAGATCCTTGTAAGAGGTATCACGGATGATATCAAAGTAGTCGCTGTAAGATAACAGCAGCCTCTCAAAAAATTCGTCTGAAGTCAATTCCATAATAACCTCCCAGCCTCTGTCAATGATAAATGTGATAAAGAAATTTTTATCCTGATAAGCGTATCACAAAAAAAATCAAACGACAAGGTACGAATTTAATCTAAACTTAACATATTTTATCCTTTTTTTATAAATAGCATAATTAAAATCATAATTTGTTGATTAAAAAAAGTAAGTATGGTATCCTTCTTCATGAAAAAAAGATATCCGGGGGAAAGAAAGTGATAACATGGCTGAAAAAACATCTTGCCTTTGACAAAAACAAAGACGCAGACATACAACTAAAAGAGAGCACGCGTGCTCTTAAAAATCCAGGCTGTGGCTGGTATCATATTTACACCTTTGATCTCTCAAAAGAAAACTTTCTTTATATAGATTGTGAGGAAGAAGAGCTTGTTCTTCTTCTCATTGATATTCATGCGTTTCGTGGCTGTGAGCAAATTCCAAAAGAAGCACTTGAATATTTTTCTAGTATACTCACCTTCTTTGAAGAGCACGATAAAGGAATAATCCTTCGCATCGTCTACGATATAAAAGGACAAGGAATGGAAAACGAGCCATCATCAATCAAGATCGTCAAAAGTCACATGAAGCAGTTAGGAAGCATCATATGTGAGCACATGAGCAAAAAGGAGAGTCTGCCTGGAAAGATTCTAGTTCATCAGGGACTTTTTGTCGGTAGCTGGGGCGAGATGCATGGCTCCAAATTTCTTACCGAAGCACGAATGAAAGAACTATCTGATACATTTTTAGAGGCCACTAAAGGCAGTTGCCCTATAGCAGTCAGAAAGCCGGTACAGCTTCGAAGTATCGTAGAGCAGCTAGAATTAGAAAAGAAAAAGAAAACGGCGTTTTCCCTCACTCTCTTCAACGACGGCATTTTTGGTTCCGAAACTGATCTTGGCACCTACGGTACTGAACCTAGGATAGACAATAGTAGTAATAATCGAGCTTGGGCACGTCAAGACGAATTAGACTGGCAAGAGACGCAGATGCAGCGAAGCTTTACTGGAGGCGAGGCAGTAGGGATGCCTGACGTCATAAATGAAGTCTCGCCAAGAAGTACAGCTAACAGTCTTGATTCTAGCCTCATGATAAGAGAACTTGATCAAATGCACGTAAGCTACCTAAACAGCACTTACAGACAAGAACAACTCAATGCGTGGAAAAATCAAAGTATGACTTGGAACGGCGAAACGATCAGTGTCTACGACTATATCGGTCGTCACTTAGGCTACCGCTTTACTGTTATAAATGTCAAACAAATAAAAAACAAAGAAGCAAAGAAAGCCCCAAAAGCTCTTCAGGCACAGAGCAGTACCGACAATATCAGCCATTACACAATGCAAATTACAATTCGAAACACAGGCTTTGCCAATCTGTGTGAAGAGGCCGAGTGCAAATTACTTCTTGTTTTGCCACAAGTAGTTGAAGCATCTACGCAGATGCCTGAACAGACATCTAAACAAATACTTGTACAAAGACCAAAACAGAAGATTCAACAAGAGATTACGATAAATTGTGACCCTCGAACTTGGGATAGTGGTAGAGATACAGTGATTGCGTGCAGCATCTCAACAGAGCTATGGCAACCGCAAAAAGCTCAAAAGCAATCACAAGCAGCTAATTTTTACCTACAACTTACAAGAAAAAGAGATGGTCGCCTTATCAGCTTTGCAAACGAAAATACCGATGTTCAATTCGGCCTTCTATTATTGGAAAATTAGCTTCCCCACGGTAGGTTAAAATTATTGTTGCGATTATTAAAATCAGAATTGTTAAAACAATTCCAATACCTATAACAAGGGTAGAATGTTGGTTTGATTTTTTTCTCGTTTATATTTTTTAATCTGAGTAAAACCATAACTCTATTGGCATCCTCTAAAATATTTGCTATACTAGAAACTGTCTTTGATTCACAATAATAATTTGAGATGGAGGTGGAATCATGCAAATAAAGTTGGAGAACATAGGAATTGTCAAAAACTCTTCAATTGAATTGAATGGGTTAACTGTGATAACAGGTAAGAACAATTCTGGAAAATCAACAGTAGGAAAAACACTGTATGCACTATTTGATGCGGTTAGCAATATTTCAGAGAAATATGAGAAAGATAGATGTAATTTCATAAAAACCAATCTTGATAATATTAAGTATAGCAAGCAAATTTTTCGCGTATGGGTACATGGACAAGTTAAGAGTATAGATAATCTTTTTAGTATAGATTCGTATTTTAAGAAGTTTGCATATAACGAATATAGAAAATTAACAAGTTCGAGTGAATTGGAAGAATTTGTAAAAGGCTTATTGCAGGAAATGATAAGGTTTAAACCGAATACGCAACAAAGAGATGCAGAGGTAGGAAATAAATATGTGTCAGCAGGAAATAAGAAAAATGAAAAAGACGAATTAGTGATGACAGTCTCTGAATTGGAAGACCTTCTCGAAACCATAAAAAGAGACCCTCAGCAGATTGTTTATACAAAAGAAAGCATTAATCAAACGCTTCGAAAAGAATTTGCAGGACAGATTCAGCCGGTTAGAGGACAGAATGGCCCATCTATAATTTCATTGACAGATGGAGATAAAGTTTGTTTTTCTCTTATGATTGAAAATAATAATCTGGTAGATGAAAATAACAATAAATTTATGGCTGGCCAATACAAGAAAGTGTATTTGGTGGATGATCCATTTATTTTAGATAATTTAGAGAGAGATCAAAAACTGAATCAGTTATTTGCTTTCGACAGCGGGGAAAGTCTTCTTAATTCAGGACATATTTTATCTCATAATGATAAATTGCGATTGACATTGACACAAAATAAACAGCAGTCAATTTTTGAACAGACCATATTAAACGACAAACTAAAAAACATTCGCAAGAAAATAGATGAGATTCTTCCTGGAACCTTCGATTTGTCCACAGAGGGTCGCTACTATGTTCAGAATGGCATGAAATTACAGGTATCAAACCTAGCAACTGGATCAAAAATGTTCTCTATTATAAAAATTTTGTTGGACAAAGGAGAACTTGATGAGTCTACAATGTTGATTTTGGATGAGCCAGAAGCACATCTTCATCCAAAGTGGCAAAATGCTTTTGCAGAAGTAATTGCACTGTTAGTGAAAGAACTTGGCGTGAATGTATTGTTGACGACTCATAGCTCCAATTTTGTATTAGCACTAGATGCCTATATGCGTAAATACAAATTGGAAGAGAAGAGCAACTTTTATCAGACTGAGATACTAGAAGATGGGTTTGTTCAGTATAATTGCATGGATGATGATATGGGAAAGATCTATGAAGATTTTCTTAAATACCTGTCTGAGGTCAAAATGCTTCGCAATTGTTATATGTATCATGATGAAGAGGATACAGATAGTGAGGCAGATGGGGAAGATGAAGAGGAATAAGTATGGCAGCACAAGATGTTAAAAATTACGCAGATGAAAACTGGAATCAATATTTGGAGAGCATAACCGAACTGTCAAAAGAACAAAAAAATGGGAATGCATTGGTAACATCCGATAAGCAGATGTATAATTTTGATAAGATAACAAAGAAAATTTACGCAAAAAGATCAAATGGTGTGCCAACGTCTGCAGATGCATTAGCGTTTTCAAAAAAGCATATTCAATTTGTCGAATTCAAATCGGGTTTTAAAAAGAAAATCACGAAGAATACGATGGACAAGGAAAAAGCTAAATGCGATAAGACAAATGCATTTTGTAATGATTATTGGAATCTATTCTTTAAAAATCAAGAGACTGAGTCCATAGGATTGATAAATTCTCTTCAGATGAAGGCGGCAGACAGCTATATGACATTGGAAAAGCAGATTCTTCCAATGTGTCAAAGTGATATAGACCGCGTACTGGTTGATTTGTGGGTCATAATTGATGAGGATGAAATCGACTATATGGAAGATACATTAGCAGATTTGGCAGGAAAGCCAACTTCAAAAGACAATATATTCAAAAAAGTTGAAAGTGCATTATCTCGTTTTCTTAGGCAAAAAAAGATGCAAATGGAAATCAGTACTATTATGAGAGTATTCATGTGCAGTCAGCTAGAGATTATGAGAATTATTTGAAAAATTTGCTACAGAAATAAAATAGAATCAACAGCTTATGAAATAAAATTACAAGAACTAAAATAGTTAAAAAAGATGCTTGCCAATCATCCTCAATTGTGCTATACTTTAGTGCTTGAAAGCGCCAACGCGCAAAAGCAAGACTGAAAAGATAAAGTAAGGTCAGAGTGTAAGGTAAAATTAAGCACTCAATCAGACCAAAAAAGGAGACCACTACTATGAACATGGAATTTTACAGAAAGCTTCCGACTCCAAAGGAGTTAAAGGAAGAATTTCCTGCCAGCGATAAAATCCAGAAAATCAAAGCAGAAAGAGACGCAAAGATCCGCGCTATCTTCGAAGGAAAAAACGATAAGCTGTTGCTTGTCATCGGACCATGCTCCGCTGACAGAGAAGATGCCGTATTAGAATATATTGGACGCTTAGTAAACGTACAGGAAAAGGTAAAAGATAAGATCTTTATCATCCCACGTATCTACACAAACAAGCCGCGTACAGTAGGTACAGGCTACAAGGGTATGCTTCATCAGCCAGACCCGGAAAAAAAGGAAGATATGCTAAAGGGCATCATCTCAATCCGAGAGCTGCATAAGCGTGCAATCGAAGAGACAGGCTTTACATGTGCAGACGAAATGCTCTACCCGGAAAACCATCGTTATCTGTCAGATCTTCTTTCATATGTTGCCGTAGGTGCACGTTCAGTAGAAAACCAGCAGCATCGTCTGACAGCATCAGGACTTGAGATTCCTGTCGGCATGAAAAACCCGACGGGCGGTGACATCAGCGTCATGTTAAATTCCATCGTGGCAGCACAAAACAGCCACACATTCCTCTACAGAGGCTGGGAAGTAAAGAGCCACGGCAACCCATACACCCATGCAATCCTTCGCGGCTACGTAGACAAATTTGGAAACAACATGCCAAATTATCACTATGAAGATATCAGAAATCTCTACGAGCAGTATCAAAAGAGAAATCTGTCAAACATGGGAGTAATCATCGATACAAACCATTCAAACTCCGGCAAGCAGTACGAAGAGCAGATTCGAATCAGCAAAGACGTTATGCATAGCTGCCACATATCACCAGATCTTCATAAGTTTGTAAAGGGACTCATGATCGAAAGCTACTTAGAGGACGGCAGCCAGAAGGTAGAAGAGCACTGCTATGGAAAATCCATCACCGATCCATGCCTTGGATGGGACAAGACAGAAAAGCTGATTTATGATCTGGCTGATTTATGGTAAGAAAAACAAGAAAATTAGCCGATTTCTAACTTGACAGAACATTAGCAATATGCGAAAATTAAAGAGATATCCATTTCGCCTTAGAGGGACACAGCGCAAAGGGAATGGATATCTTTTTTTGAGCAGAAAACTTCAGCAATATTGACAGAATGTGCCAAAAGTAGCATAATTATAATTAGCTGCATATTTACGCCAAAAGACGCATGAAGACAGGAGGAGAAAGATGTTAGAACAGCTAAAAAAAGAAGTTTACGAAGCAAACATGGATCTTGTTGCTAAGGGTATGGTTATTTATACATGGGGCAATGTCAGTGGAATTGACCGCGAAAAGGGTCTAGTTGTAATTAAGCCAAGCGGTGTCGACTATGCAACTATGACATGGGAAGATATGGTTGTAGTAGACATGGAAGGCAATGTAGTCGAGGGCAAATATAAGCCGTCATCAGACACACCGACACATCTTGTCATCTACAAGGCATTTCCAGAGACAGGAGGCGTTGTACATACGCATTCTACTTATGGTGTTACATTCGCACAGGCAGGACTTGACATTCCGGCATTTGGTACCACACATGCCGATTATTTCTATGGTGATATTCCGTGTACCAGAGATTTGACTGCACAGGAGATCGAGGAAGCATACGAGCTAAATACTGGTAATGTTATTGTTGAGACCTTTGCAGGAAAGGATCCGATGGCAGTTCCAGGTGTAGTAGTAAAGAATCACGGACCATTTGCATGGGGACGCACACCGGCAGGAGCTGTATATAATGCAGTTGTTCTCGATAAGGTTGCTGAGATGGCTTACAACACTATGACATTAAACCCAAGAACCAAACGTGTTCATCAGTATCTGCTTGATAAGCATTACTTCCGCAAGCATGGAGCCAATGCTTACTACGGACAGGGCAGCGAAGATCATTGATCTTATGGAGATTGCACGTCTTGTGCTTAACAAATGGAAGCTTTTGTTCATTGCACTTCTGGCAGGAGCAGTAGTAGGCGGCTTATACTGTGCATTTTTGCTTGAGACAACATACCGTGCAGAAGCCAGTCTTTACATTACAAGTAATGAGTCGCTCTTGTCTTTCTCAGATCTGCAGTTAAGCTCCGCGCTGACAGAGGACTATGCGTACATTATCAAGAGCCGTACCGTTCTTGAGCGTGTAATTGATGAGCAGCAGTTAGATATGGACTATAAGCAGCTTGGCGAGATTGTTACGGTAACAAACCCAGACTCCAGCCATGTAATTCGTATCGGCGTTACGACAACTGATCCACAGATGAGCCGCAACATTGCAAACTCTCTGTTAAACATCAGTGCGGAGCAGATCAATCAGATCGTCGGAAATGGTATGCCGTCTGTAATTGATGAGTCTGTTATTCATGCAGTTGCAGAGGTAAAGCCGAGCATGAAGAAGTACTGTGCATTAGGCGGTATTCTTCTGTTTGTACTTGCAGCAGGTGTATTGATTGTGCGTATGCTTATGGATACAACAATCAAATCAGAGGATGATGTCACACGTTATCTGGGTGTTCCGCTTCTGGCCAGCGTTCCATATGCAAAGAATTTCGGAAAGGAGAAAAAGAAATGATGGAATCCATACCGAATTTAAACGAAGCGAGACTAAAAATTGTCTATCCTCAGATTGCGGATCTTCCATATGCAGCACAGGAGGCTGTGAATATCCTTCGAGGAAATCTTCAGTTGAGTGGAAAAGGCATTCAGGCCATTGCAGTTACCAGTGCTAGTAAGGAGGAGGGAAAATCCTCTGTTGCAATTCAGCTTACAAAGAGCTTTGCTGCATTGAATAAGGCTGTTGTCTACGTAGACTGTGATATTCGTAAGTCTAAGACACTGCGCCGTTACCAGATTAATGAGCAGGTGGTTGGTCTTACCGAGTATCTGAGTGGAAACTGCCGTCTTGAGAATATAGTATACCGCACCGATAATCCAAATATGGATATGGTATTTACAGGAGCAGCTGCTCCGAATCCAAGTGAACTGTTATCTGATACGATGTTTGAACAGTTTTTGGAAATTTTAAAGGCAAATTATGACTATGTCATTGTCGATACGCCGCCGATCAATGCGGTTATCGATGGCGCGATTGTGGCAAAGAGCTGTGATGGAACCGTTATGGTGCTTGAGCAGGGCGTGACTGAGCGCGCAGAGGCGATCCGTATGAAGCGTCAGCTGACATATGCCGGTGTAAAGATTATTGGAGCCGTTCTGAATAAGGTTGGTGCTGATCCAAACGGTTATGGTTATGGTTACGGCTACGGATATGGCTATGGTTACGGATATGGCTATGGCGAAGAGCAAAATGATAAGAAAAAGAAGAGCAAAAAATAATGGACAGTAAGCAACGCATAGATAGCACTTCGAGACATCATGGACATCACAAGCACCATAGACACCACCGCCATGGAAGAAACAAAAAGCCACTTGTGATTGGGATTATAGTTGCAGCAGTGGCTGTCGCACTTGGCAGCGCATCTGTTGTAAATCAGCTGAACAGGCGAAAAAATTATCACGTCACCGGTACAAATTCAGTTGACGTGGGTGCCGGATATCGTTATACTGAGTACAACGGTAAAAAATATCAGTATAATAACCGTGTAACTACACTTCTCTATGCCGGTCTAGACTCATTTGATGAGTTAAAACAGACAGCCACCTATGGTGACAAAGCCAGAGCGGACAGCATTATGCTGATTGTGCTTGATGAGGTAAGCAAGAAAATGTCTGTTGTCGCGATCAACCGTGATACGATGACAGAGGTTCACCGCTTTAGCCGAAATGGCGATGATTTAGGTGTCTATGTGACGCACCTTGGTTATGCTTACACGAACGGGGATGGCGGTGAGGCTAGCTGTGAGAATTTAAAGACAGCCGTCAGCACTTTATTTAACAATCTTCCGATTGATGGATATATGGTATCAAACCAGACATCAATTGTGATGATAAATGATCTAGTTGGCGGTGTCACCGTTACGGTTCCAAACGATGACTTAGCTGCAAAATATCCAGAATTAACAACAGGCAATGTCGTGACACTGGATGAATCCAATGTCCGCGCCTATGTGCAGCAGCGAGATACGGCTGTTGATTTTAGTAATGAGGGACGTATTGAGAGACAAAAAAGCTTTGTCTTGTCCTTTATGGATGAGTTTGGAGCCATGGTAAAAGAGGATGCATCGTCTGTATGGGACAGTTTAGAAGCGTGCAGCGACTGGATGCAGACCGATATTACCAAAAACAAATATCTATCCCTGGCAGATGCATTTAGCAACACGAACCTAACACCGGACAGCTATTATATACTTGAGGGCGAGGATCAGCTTGGTGAGCTTCATGATGAGTTTTATTATGATGAGGATGCACTTCAGGAATTGATAATAAAACTTTTCTATCGCGAAATATAAAAAGGCGAAGAAAAGAAAAATTAATTTATTAATTTGAAACCCACCATAGTGGGCGTACCACTAGTGTTAATAAAACAATAGTGAGGAAGGAGAAAACTATGAAAAAACTGACTGCAGGTTTCTGCGCAATCGCATTGGCTGCTGTTCCAACCGCACAGGCTATGGCTGCCCCGAGTATCGGAACATCTGGCCCGAAGGATCCAGTAGTGGAAGAGGGAACACTTGACCTGAAAGATGGCGCAAAGCTCGTTATTAAGGAAGTCACCCCAGATCTGTATAAGGATAATGAGGTAGCAGATGTTGTTGAGAATTTCAATGATGAAGAGAAACTGACTTCTGTTATGGAGGTAAACAACAGCTTGCAGCTGAAGCTTTCCGATGCACAGGCAGACGCACCAGATCTGGCAGAGGGTGAGACCATTGTTGTTAAAGATCAGGGCCGCGTTGAGTATGAGAATAAGGATGTTGAGACTGCTGTAAAGGCATTCAACGAGAAGTTTAGTACATTTGAGATTCATATTAGCAAAGATGGAGAAGAGAAGACATACGTATCTACAGCTAAGTCCCTTGCTGATTTCGTAAAGGATTTAAAGGAAGCACTGGCAGATGCGGGTGTTGAGGCTGAGACAGAAGCTGAGTCTGAGAGTGAAGTTGAGACAGAAGCAGAAACTGAGACTGAAACTGAGGCAGTAAGCGAAACTGAAGCAGTAAGCGAAGCTGAGACTGACGCAGAAGATGCAGAGGAAGAGACTGCTGTAACAAATAAGGGTACTGAGATAAACTTAAATGATTACAAGGCAATGTTTGCAATGGCAGATATGCTTGTTGATGATTCTAAGGCACTTCAGATCAAAGAGACTGGTGAGTTTAAGCTGACCATGACCATTGATGCACTGAAGGATATGAATGCAGAAGATCTTTTATTTGTCACCACAAACCCAGATGACGGAACCGTTTCCTTTATCGAGCCGGATGAGTTCGACGCTGAGACTGGAACAATCACTGGCACCTTCAACCATGTAGGACCGTTTACCATTGCTACAAAGGGTGAATTTGAGGTACAGCCGCAGGTTACAAATAAGGACAACGTAATTCTGCCGCAGCAGTACGAGGCACTGACTTCCTTTGTTGATCTGGCAATCGAGGATCTGGATGCAATTTCCTACGATATGGATGGACACGTACAGGTTAAGTTTACTTGTGAGCTGACTGTTGGTATGGACGAGGAAGATCTTGCTCTTATGACCATCGATCAGGAAACCAAGGAATTGAAGTATCTTGAGCTTGATAAGTTCGACGAGAAGACTGGTGAGATCACTGTTACCTTCGAGAACCTTGGACCGTTTGTTGTTATGACAAAAGTTATCCCGGATGAGGATATCACTGTTGTAGACGAGGAAGAGGAAACTTCTGAGGAAGCAACCGAGGCTGAGACATCTGAGGCTGCAACAGAGGAAGCAACCGAAGAAGAGACATCCGCAGCAGCTAAGGAGAGCATGTAATTTGACTGACAAAGGAGTTTTGTGATGGCAGGCAACAGACGACGTAGGCAGGATAATTCAGGTGTGCATGCGTTTTTGTATGTAATGGTTGTACTGGTACTGCTTTGCGGTATGGGCTACCTGTTTTACTACTCCCGTTCACAGGCAAATGAACGTCAGGAGTACATAAGAGAGTTAGAAAGTAAGGAAGCGGCAACAAAGAATGTGGTGCAGGTAACTGTGACAGCAGAGCCAGAGAGTGAGAAAATAAGCGAGGCAGAAAGCAGTATGCCAGAGGCCCAGACAGAAACTCAGACAGAAACTCAGACCGAGATTGAGTTTGAATCTGAATTTGAGACTGAAAGTCATCTGGAAAGTGAGTCAGAGACTACGAGCGAGACAGAGTCACAAAGTATTGTAACAGAGTCAGCTAAAAGTACAGAAGCAGATTTGTTTTCTGCAGATAACCCACGGATTATTGTGTTAAATGGAACTGGAAAAGCTGGTGTTGCTGCTTACTGGAAGCGTTTCCTTCAGGGAAAGGGCTTCACAAACGTTGTAATGGCAGATTATAAGGGAGAGATTAATGATCACACCGTTGTCTATGTGACAGCAGGTGGAAATGCACCGAAAGGCGTATATGACCTTTTCCCGAATGCGGAATACCGTGAGGAAGGACTTGATAGTGCCGACCCTAATGCCGATACAAACGTGAAGATACCAGACAGCCAGAAGAAATTTGATTTCTATGATGTGTGGATTTTAGTCGGAAAAGACGATGCGTTGCATGATTAAAGATTAGTAAAAAGAAATTGAATAAAGTTTTGAGAACGACCGCACAAGCGCTTGTGCGGTCGTTTTTTGATGGGAGAAAAACATTGACGTGTGATGATAAGTGTAGGATAATAATCAGAAAAATTGCCAATGGTCCCGTGAAAAATTTCTTGGCAATCCTGAAAAATATTTTCCAAAGAAAGCTATTTATATGGTATTATAATATTGAATGATTGCGGGTGTTTTGCAAACGCCTAATATAAAAAAAGAGAGGATATATACAATGGAAACATCAGTGTTGATTCAAGTGCCTTACAAACTAGAGGATGCTTATAGTCCTCTTGAGGAAAGAACAGATATTGATTATGCAGTTATGTCAGTTGATAACTTTAATGTAGGTGATTCTTTGATAGGATTATATATAACTATATCGTCTGATCCTATTGGTTCAGTCATCATGAGTGGAATGATATGGGATGTTGTAAAAAAAATCATTTATGAAGTTTTGAGTAGACTTGTACAATCATTAGGTAAGATTTTCTCCCAAAAGTGTACACAAGAGGAGTGTGAGCAGGAAACCAGCATTAAAATTTCTTTATGTATTAAGGAATCACCAAAAAAAGAATATAGAATGTATGAGACGTGTACGATAAACAGACCATTGAGCGATGATAATATGAATAAGATTAGCGAAAATATGATGAATCAGTTAAAGGAAATAGCGAGAACACAGTATGAAAAAGACGAATAATTTAAGCAACCATATAAAGAATACTATTCCGAAACGTAATATTCAAGAAGGGTGGGATGGTGTTTTGTCATTTGCTGAAATGCTGAAAAGGCAGAAAATTAATGTGATTGATGAGACAATCTTGAATCGCTTATATGAAAACGAAGATTATGTTGACGAAAAAATGTTGAGACTAATTCTCGGAACTTTGAAAATTGATGATCCAGTTCAATATATTCCACGATACGTAAGAAATATGAATGCCTTTCAAGTTGGAGGTACAACTATTGTGGTTATAGATGAGTTGTTAGAATACACAATTTTTTCGTTCCTTTTTACAATGTATTCACTTGCGAATGATGGAAGTAGGGAAAATATAACCCGCTGTATGAAGAATTTTTATGTTCTGGTGGATTTACAGAATGGAAAAAGAGAAATAGGAACGCATAATGAAGAACAACTTCATGAAATGTCTGTTCTTCCAGAAAATTTGATGTATGAAGCAATGGATAATTACTGGACAATTTGGACTTTTTTAATGGGCCATGAGCTTTATCATGCTATTTATTCGGGCGATAAAGAGGGCAAAGCAACAGAACTGAGAGCAGATCAATATGCGTATCGCTTATTGATAAATTTGATAATGAAACAAAAGAAACATGAAATTCCAGAAGAATTAGCGGTGTTTTGGGAAGACCAATACCTATCACCAATAATTTTATTTGAAATGTTTCGCTTGTTTGATGTGTACTCAGAGTTAAGAGAACAAAAGGTTACTTATCAAGATCACCCTACACCGCAAGAGCGAAAGGATAACATTCTTTCAATGTTTGAAGAGGATGTTCCTGAAGAAATGAATACAGAAGAAGGAAATATTGTGTTGGAGTTAGTTTTGAATAGCAGTGAGTATGCAGAAAATTGGTTGCGAGATAAAATTAGTAGGGGAAAACTTTGATAATTTGCAACCTTTTTGTGATAAAAAGCAGAAAGTTTGTTTTGAATAAATTAAAACGAAAGTGCAAAGTCACTTGAAAGATGATAGTCATTGTGCTAGAATGTGTTTATAAAAAGAAATTTTTGGATTGAAGATATAGTTTTTTAGAATATCAATATAAAAAGTAATAGAAAACAGTTTTTAGCATGATCAGCTCATGAGAGCATTGTTAGGGGAGGAATACAAGGAGGTTTTGGATGGCTAGTACAAGAGATGCTGTTGATACAATAAGGGGATATTATTATCAGTTTAATTATTCGATTTTGAGTATTTTGGACGGAAAAGAAGATGACGTTGTAACAGTCGAGGGAATTGAAGATGTTGATGTTGCTTCTGGAGATGATACAGTAGCAGTACAGTGTGAATATTACTCGAAGACAGAATATAACCATTCGGTGATTGCAAAACCAATACGGTTTATGTTTAAGGATTTTATGCAGCGCAGTGAGAAAGAAAATTACATTTCCTATAAGTTGTATAGAAGAATTTATTAATAGATTGGTAATTGATATCTATGCGCAGAGTTATGAATCCTTAGAGGAAACGGTAATTGGTAAGATTGCTAGCCTATTTTCGTGTGATAAAATAGAAGCTGAGTTGTATTACTATAACAATGCGTTAAGGGCTGTGAAAGAATTGGCAACATCGGAAGAGGAAGAACGAAGGAAAATTAGTAAACGAGCATTTGTAAGCCGGATAAATAAGAGGAAGAGAGGACATAATATGAAGAGAAGAATAAGTTTATTATGCTGCGCATTGTTATTGTTTTGTACTTGCGTTTTTAATAACAATATGGTATTTGCGAATACCAGAGAATACAATCCAGATGCACTAAAGGAAGTATATGAACTTTACAATGAAAATGAGACTTTTTTGGAAATTCTGAAGAAGAAAGAAAGTTTTTCCTATCGGTCAATAGCGGCGTTTTATGAAGAAAATAAATTTATGAATTTGGCAACAAATGTTTCAGCAGCTATATTAGGGCAAAGTGTTTCGGAAGATGAGTATGTTGAAATGTTGAGTGAAATAATGACATTGAACCAGTATACAATATCGGAGCAAATTGCAAAGTATGGAAGCTATAATACAACAAAGGGTTTTGTGGATTTTATCAATGACGCAGCAGACATCACATTTAGCTTGGAAGACATTGTGGAATCCTTTTCTTTTGATGACGAAACCGTTAAGTTTATTTATGACTCATTAAAACTGGGACAAAAACTTGACAGTAAGATTACAGAGTTTGATGAGATAACGGAGGATGGCAAAAAATATTATCAGGCGCTTGTAGAAGATTATGCATTTTCAAATCAATTCCTTCAAGCAATTTTAGAGAACTCAAATATAGTAAATTTAAGAACAGCTGCAAAGAAACTTATGATTGCAAATGATAGTATGTTTGCAAGTCAGGCATTTTACGTTAAAAAGATAGTTGATGATCGATTAGAGTTTTCAGTAGAAACTTTTTTTGATGATATTATGGGGCCGGCAGCAGAAGCAGCGCAAAAGCACACATCGGATCCAGAAGTGAAAAATATGTTGAAAAATATTGCCTTGTTAAGTGAAGGCACCGCAACCTTTAAGACAACGTTTGATCTGGTGATATTTATTGGAAATTATACGTTTGGAACATCGGATACGTTTGCCTATCTTCAAAAAATAAAAGCGATCGATGAGATTGCATCCTGTGTGATTGGTGAAGTTGATAAAATTGATGTTGGTGAAATTGAGGATCCGGTTGGACAGTATAAGGCAATTTTGAATAAATGCGTATGGTATAGATGGCTCATTACCATTAATGGAATAGGGGAAAGCTATGCAGATACGATGGTGACAAATCCAAATAATAGTCTAGTTGCGATTGATGATCTGATAAAAATGTTTACAGGAGAATTGACGGCAGAGGAAAAATACAATCAGCAGTTGGAATCCTTGGATCGATTTGATAAGACGTATGTACAGCCAATTTTTGATATTGATGTATTTGCGAGTCAAAAAGGGAATGGATCAGAAGGCTTGGATGCATCTGTAAGTGATAAGGCCGAAAATGCGAGAATAATCAATAAATATTTGGATTTCGTAGAACAATATGAAGGAGAAGTATTTTACTCAATACAAAATATAAAAGAAGGGAAACGGCCAATATTACTGTTGGCATTTTCAACAGACAATGCGTGGGATTACGAGTATATTGATGATCAGAGCATTTATAGCAGTACATGTGAAGTCTATGATTACATAGATGAGGAAATCGTTCAGGTAGGTTCGATGATTAGCTTTGTGGATTATCTGACTCTTTATACAAAAGAGGATAATTTTTATGTTGCAGTTCGAAGTAATGCTCATTCTTTTTTCTTTAAATGTATTAGGGGCGATGCGATGTATTCCTATGGATATAATACCAATAATATAGAACAAGATACAGTTCAATATGAAGAAAATGGTGAATATTATAATTATGCATATGGAACAACGAATTATGATGATGCGATAAATCAGTATTCAAAGGTTGAGAAGGTCACTTTTAAAAGATATGCAGCGGAAGATCGGAACGCTATAGAAGAAGGAGAAGGAACGCAAGAGACAAGTGTTAGTGGTGAAAATGTGACAGTGAAATTTGATAATTGGTATGAGGGTTCTACTGAGTACGGAAGATTGTATGGAATAGATGACGCTGGAAATACCTTGTGGGAATATACTCCAAAGGCAGGGATAGCGGCAGAGCTGTCACATTATATTGATATAGGAAGATGCAAAGATCGTTATTATTTTAATGAAGACCAAATAATATATTGTTTCAATGTATATACAGGAGAAATCTTGTGGACAAATAGTGATGCCCGTTTTGGAGTTACAATGTTTGATGAGAATGGTAGTGGTTCGCTGTATGTAGCAAGTTGGTATGAGAATACACTTTGCATTATTTCAAGTGATGGAACAACGCTCGCGAAAATAGACAATCTGAAGCCTGACGGACTTGATTCAGATTCAGTGCCGAGTAGTATGAAATTGGTTGACAATCAAACACTTGAAGTTACCTATTGGAATGGAGAGGTAATTTATGTAGATTTAAGTAACTATATTCGGTTGGGATAGAAGTTGTAATAAACGGTCACAGAGAGAATAATGTATATCGTTTCAAGTGATCTGCCATACTGCCACAGACGGAGGGATTCCTCTAGTGACAATGACTGACACTGCTCAACAAAAAAAGTTTACTTTTGACAAATATGGCACTTGACTTGATCTGGGAAATGTAGGATTATATTGTATAAACCGATATAGTAAATATGACGGACTTTCGATAAAGACAGCCGCAGAATCTCCCTAGAGAAAAAATTCGGGGGAGGTGCTGCGGCTGTATAAGGGAGGGCAAAAAGAAGAAATGTACAGAAAAGAATCTGAAGGTTGGTTTAAACATACCGATTTTATCCTGATCGACATGATCTGCCTGCAGATAGCGTTTTATCTAGCATATCTGATCAAGGGACTGGGTATAAATCCCTACAATGATCTTGTTTACCGCAATATGGCAATTGTGTTGGAGTTTGCTGATCTGGCAACGATGTTTATGCTTGATATGCTGCATCATGTAACACAGAGAGGACGATACAGGGAGCTTATAGCAACGGCTGGAAATGTTGCTGTTGTTGGTCTTTTGGGAATTGCGTACTTGTTTGTTATGCAGGAGGGCGCAGCTTACTCAAGAATGACATTTGGCATTACACTTGTGTTATATTTTATATTATCCTACACTGCAAGATTAGGCTGGAAGCGTGTATTAGCAAGCGGCAAGTGGGATAAAAACTGCAGATCACTGTTGATCGTAACAACAAAGGCAGAGGCAAAAAAGGTTGTTGAGAAAGTTCAGTCCAATAATTACGGAACGTTCTTAATTAGCGGCTTAGTCATTGTTGACAAAGATATGGCTGGTCAGAGCATTGCCGGTGTGAATGTGGTTGCAAACAGCAAAGACGCTCCGATGTATGTGTGCCAGCAGTGGATTGATGAGGTACTTATCGTTGTTCCAGATGATAAGCCATATCCAGAGGAGCTTATTAAAAAGTTAGAAGAAACTGGTGTGACGATGCATCTTAGACTGTCAAAGATCGCGGCAGTGGAGGATCGTCCTCAGTTTGTGGAAAAGATTGGTTCCTACACAGTACTTACAACCAGTTTAAACTATGCATCACCAAAGCAACTTTTATTTAAGCGTGTAATGGATATTGCAGGCGGACTTGTTGGATGTCTGCTTACAGTTATCATTTTCATATTTGTAGCTCCGTTTATTTATATCAGTTCCCCAGGGCCGATATTCTTCTCTCAGGATCGTATCGGAAAGAATGGAAAGAAGTTTAAGATCTATAAGTTCCGCAGTATGTACATGGATGCAGAAGCAAGAAAAGCTGAGCTGATGAAGCAAAACCGTGTAGCAGATGGAAAGATGTTTAAGCTTGACTTTGATCCGCGTGTCATTGGTAATAAGATCTTGCCGGACGGCACCAAAAAGACTGGCATCGGTAATTTTATTCGAGTGACGAGCTTGGATGAGTTTCCGCAGTTCTTTAACGTGTTGAAGGGCGATATGAGTATCGTCGGTACACGTCCACCGTTGCCGGGTGAGGTATCTGAGTATGAGCTTCACCACAGAGCAAGACTTGCAATCAAGCCGGGTATTACTGGTATGTGGCAGGTCAGCGGAAGAAGTGATATCACAGACTTTGAGGAAGTCGTAAGACTTGATACAAAGTATATTAAGGAATGGAGTCCTGCACTCGACATTAAGATCTTGTTTAAGACGGTGAAGACCGTGTTAGGCAAAGAGGGGTCGATGTAAGGATGAGAAATTAGTCTAAGCTGGATCGTAAGCGAGGGCGAAGACGAATGATAAAAGAATTGACTGGAGGAAATCGTCGCGTTGTCGCGTTTCTTAAGGTTGAGGAACATAGTGCTTCGCTAGCCCACATGAATGAAGGTGGGATGGCGAAGCGCTAGGTTTGGGAGAAGAAGTAAGAAAGAAAAAGAGAGAAGTTGAGGACATTTTATGAAAGGAAAACTTGCAATTGCAATGTTTGGCCAGAAACGTCTTTCGAGAGAAGGCGGAATTGAAATTGTCGTAAAAGAGCTTTGTACCAGAATGACACGAAATGGGTATCAGGTTACCTGCTACAACCGATCTGGCCATCATGTAAGTGGTGCAGAGTACGACAGAAAAACTGAATATGAAGGTATTTGTCAAAAGTATGTCCCGACGATTGAAAAAAAAGGACTTGCAGCTGTGAGTTCTTCTTTTTTTGCGGCTCTCTACAGTGCTTTTGGAAAATACGATGTGGTACATATTCACGCGGAAGGTCCAGCCTTTTTTGCATGGCTGCCAAAGCTATTTGGTAAGAGAGTCGTTGTTACGATTCACGGTATTGACTGGCAGCGTGAAAAATGGAAGTCTGGATTTGGATCTAAGTTTATCCGTCAGGGTGAGAAGAATGCTGTGAAATATGCAGATGAGATCATTGTGTTGAGCAAAGGCGTTCAGGACTATTTTAAGGAAACCTATGGACGAGAGACACGGTTTATTCCAAATGGAGTAAACAGACCAAGCATTCGAAAGGCCAAGCTGATTACAGAGCAGTATGGATTAACGAAGGATTCTTATATTCTGTTCTTGGGACGTGTCGTTCCAGAGAAGGGAATCCGTTATCTGGTGGAAGCATTTAAAGATGTAAAGACAGATAAAAAATTGATCATAGCTGGTGGATCCAGCGATACCGATTCTTTTATGAAAGAAGTAAAAGAGCTGGCGAAGGATGATGATAGAATCACCTTTACAGGCTTTGTTCAGGAGCAGCTGTTGGATGAATTGTATAGCAATTCTTATATCTATACACTTCCTTCTGATTTGGAGGGAATGCCGTTAAGCCTTCTTGAAGCGATGAGCTATGGAAATTGCTGTTTGGTTTCCAATATCCCTGAGTGTGCTGAGGTGGTGGAAGACAAGGCAGTGATTTTTGAGAAGGCAAATGTGGATGATTTGAGAGAAAAGCTGCAAGCGCTTTGCGATCATCCAGAAAAGGTAGCTGAGTATAAGGCGCAGGCAGCAGATTTTATTTGTAAAAAGTACAATTGGGATGAAGTGGTAAAGAGGACAGTAGAGCTGTATGGGAGATAAGAGAAGGGAGATTGAAGAATATGAGTAGAGTTAGCTTAGAGAACAAAACAGTTCTAGTAACAGGTGCAGCTGGATTTATCGGTTCTAATCTTGTGAAGAGAATTTATAAAGAAGCTCCATCTGTGACAGTCATTGGTATCGATAATATGAATGTTTACTATGATGTTGCACTAAAAGAGTTTCGTTTAAAAGAGCTAACCAAGTATCCCACATTTACTTTTGTTAAAGGAAATATTGCTGATAAAGCATTGATCACAGAGTTGTTCGAACAGTATAAGCCAGCAGTTGTTGTAAATCTTGCAGCACAGGCAGGTGTGCGTTATTCGATTACCAATCCAGATGCGTATGTGGAATCCAATTTGGTTGGCTTTTTTAATATTCTGGAGGCTTGCCGTTACTGTGAGACATTGGAGCATCTAGTATATGCATCTTCCTCATCTGTTTATGGCTCTAATAAGAAAGTTCCGTACAGCACAGATGATAAGGTAGACAATCCGGTTTCTTTATATGCTGCAACTAAGAAATCAAACGAGCTGATGGCTCATGCCTACTCTAAATTATATAATATCCCATCCACAGGTCTACGTTTTTTTACTGTGTACGGTCCTGCTGGTCGCCCAGATATGGCATATTTTGGCTTTACTAATAAGTTGGTGAAGGGAGAGACAATCAAGATCTTCAACTATGGCAATTGTAAGCGTGATTTCACCTATGTGGATGACATAGTTGAAGGTGTTGTCCGTGTCATGAAGAAAGCGCCAGATAAGAAGAATGGTGAAGATGGTTTGCCAATTCCACCGTATGCAGTTTATAACATCGGTAATCAGAATCCAGAGAATCTGTTAGACTTTGTTCAGATCTTGAGCGAGGAATTGGTAAGAGCAGGTGTTTTGCCAGAGGATTATGATTTTGAAGCTCATAAAGAATTGGTTCCGATGCAGCCAGGCGATGTTCCAGTAACCTATGCAGATACCAGTGCGCTAGAGCGTGATTTTGGATATAAGCCAAGTACCAGTTTGCGAGATGGATTGAGAAAATTCGCAGAGTGGTATGCAGAGTTTTACAAATAAATGCAATAAATATAGATAGGAAAATGTACTCATGAAGTGTATTGAGGTTTACAAGAATATATACCATCAAGAACCATTTGATGTGGCCTTTTGTCCATATCGAATCAGTCCATTAGGTGCTCATATTGATCATCAGTATGGAAAGATTAATGGTCTTGCAATTGATAAAGGCATCCACATGGCATATCATCCAAAGCAGAATGGTGTTGTGGAATTACAGTCACTGAATTTCCCAAAGCGTGCACAGTTTTTTGTAAGTGCAGTACCAGAGGAAAAGCAGGGAGACTGGGCGGATCATTTGCGCGGTGCAGCAAAGATGCTAGGTGAGAAATATCGACTGAAGGTTGGTCTGTCTGGTATCATCGAAGGTAGTTTGCCCATTGGTGGTCTATCTTCATCAGCATCCGTTATTATCTGTTTTCTGTCTGCATTGTGTAAGGTAAATGGCATTCATCTAGATCCGATGGAGATGATCATGACAGCAAAAGCAGCAGAAAACCAGTATGTTGGTGTTTCTTGTGGCAAGCTTGATCAGAGTTGTGAGGTCCTTTCAAAGAAAGATCATCTGCTGTACCTCGATACAAAGGATGACAGTTATGAGTTGATTCCAGTCAATGAAAATACGAAGCCATATAAGATTGCAATTTTCTTCTCTGGTTTGGAGCGCTCCTTGAAAAATTCAAAATATAATCTGAGACAGGACGAATGCAAAGCAGCAGCATATGCATTGATGGGCTATGCTGGAATGAATTATGATACCTTTGCGAACACGAGATTGAGAGATGTTCCGTTTGAGGTATTTGAAGCTTATAAGAATCGTTTGCCAGAGCTGTGGAGAAGAAGAGCTGAACATTACTATAGTGAGTTTGATCGCGCAGAAAAAGGTGCCAACTTGTGGCGCAAGGGTGATTTGGAAGGATATGGTCAGCTTGTTTTCGAGAGTGGTAAATCTTCCATTTATAGTTATGAATGTGGCTGTGATGAACTGAAAAAGCTGTATGAAATCATGGCAGATACAGATGGCATTTATGGTGGCCGTTTCTCAGGTGCAGGTTTTAAGGGATGCTGTATGGCTTTGATTGATCCAGAAAAAGCAGAGGATATTGAAGCAAAAGTGACAAGAGAGTATTTGAAGGCATTCCCTGAATTGGAAGGAAAGTATAGTTTCCACTTGTGCGAGAGTGCAGATGGAGTAGAGCTGTAAGAGGAGATAGAGTACAGAATGAAATGTTTGATTTTAGCAGCTGGATATGCAACTCGTTTATACCCACTGACAGAGAATTTTCCTAAGCCACTTCTGAAGGTGTGTGAGAAGTCTATTCTGGATTGGCTTGTGGATGATCTGGTTGAAACAACGGATATTGATGAGTTTGTAGTGATTTCCAATCATAAGTTTGCAACTCACTTTGAAGAGTGGAAGAATAATAAAGAAAAGACAAGATTCTATGAGATCACTGTGATTGACGATGGTACTAGTACCAATGAAAGCCGACTAGGAGCAGTTAAGGATATACAGTTGGCAGTGGAAAAACTGAAGCTGACAGATGATTTATTAGTGATGGCCGGTGACAATGTGCTGGATTTTAGTCTTTCTAAGTTTGTTGAGTTCGCAAAGAAAAAGGATACTTCCTGTGTGATGTGCCATGAAGAAAATGAACTGAAGAAACAGCAAAAGACAGCAATTATTACAGTTGATAAGAATGATTTGATTACTTCTTATGAGGAAAAGCCGAAGGAACCGAAAGGTAACTTGGCAGTGCCGCCATTCTACTGCTATCGCAGTGTCGATGTAAAGCGTATTCAAGAGGCATTGGATAGTGGCTGTGGTTACGATGCGCCAGGTAGCTTTGCAGCCTGGCTGAGTAAACAGACACCGATGCATGCTTATAAAATGCCGGGAAAGCGGTATGATATTGGCGATATTAATAGCTATGAGTATGTGAAGAGTGTGTTCTCGAAGTAAGAAGGCTTGGGAGGGCTGAAAAGTACCATGAGAGAATTTAAAGATTTGAAGATTGCAGTAGCTGGAACTGGTTATGTTGGTTTATCGATTGCTACACTGTTAAGCCAACATCACAAGGTAACGGCTGCAGATATTGTTCCTGAAAAGGTAGAGCTAATTAATAATAAGAAATCTCCGATTCAGGATGAATATATTGAAAAGTATTTGGCAGAGAAGAATCTTGATTTGACCGCTACATTGGATGCAAAGGAAGCATACAGCGATGCTGATTTTGTGGTTATTGCAGCGCCGACAAATTATGATTCTAAGAAGAACTTTTTTGATACATCTGCGGTTGAGGCAGTTATTAAGCTGGTTATTGAATATAATCCAGAAGCCATTATGGTGATCAAGAGTACGATTCCGGTTGGATATACAGCATCAATTAGGGAAAAGTTCCACTGTGATAATATTTTATTCAGTCCTGAGTTTTTAAGAGAGAGCAAAGCTCTTTATGATAACTTATATCCGAGCCGGATTATTGTTGGTACGGATGTGGAGAATGCCAGACTGGTAAAGGCTGCACATACTTTTGCTGAGTTGTTGCAGGAGGGAGCAATTAAGAAAGATATTGATACGCTGTTTATGGGATTTACTGAGGCAGAGGCTGTTAAACTGTTTGCGAATACCTATTTGGCGTTGAGAGTTTCTTATTTTAATGAGCTGGATACCTATGCAGAGATGAAGGGATTGAATACGCAGCAGATTATCAATGGTGTTTGTCTAGATCCGCGTATTGGCAGTCATTATAACAATCCAAGTTTCGGCTATGGTGGTTATTGCTTGCCGAAGGATACCAAGCAATTGTTGGCAAACTATCAGGATGTACCAGAAAATCTGATTGAAGCGATTGTGGAGAGCAATCGAACGAGAAAGGATTTTATTGCCGATCGAGTGCTGGAGATGGCTGGCGCTTATGAGGCAAATGACAGCTGGGATGAGAGCAAGGAAAAGGAAGTTGTGGTTGGTGTATATCGTTTGACGATGAAGTCGAATTCTGATAATTTCCGACAGAGCTCGATTCAGGGTGTCATGAAGCGTATTAAGGCGAAAGGGGCAACTGTGATTGTCTATGAGCCTACGCTGAAGGATGGAGAAAAGTTCTTTGGATCATTGGTTGTAAATGATTTGGAGAAGTTTAAGAAACAGAGTCAGGCAATTATTGCAAATAGATATGATAAGTGCTTGGATGATGTGAAAGAAAAAGTTTATACAAGAGATATTTTCCAGAGGGATTAAAGAGATGAGAATTTTACTGGTTAATTATAGATATTTTATTTCGGGTGGACCGGAAAAATATATGTTCAACATTAAGAAGATGTTAGAAGATAATGGGCATGAAGTGATTCCGTTCTCCATCCATTCTAACAAAAATGTTGAAACAGAGTATTCAAAATATTTTGTAGAGCCGATTGGAAGCCGTGACGCAACTTATTTTGAAGAATGTAAAAAGACCCCAAAGGTCATCTGGCAAATGCTGACTCGCAGTATCTATTCCACTGAGGTTGAGAAAGCTATTAAGAAAGAAATCAAAGATGTAAAGCCGGATTTGGTATATATCATCCACTTTGTAAACAAGCTTTCACCGAGCGTGATTTGCGGAGCAAAGAAGATGGGTGTTCCGGTAGTACTGCGACTGTCAGACTACTTTTTACTGTGCCCGAGATTTGATTTCATGTACAACAAGAAACCATGCGAAGAGTGCCTTACGAAGGGATATAGGACCTGCATAAAGAAAAGATGTGTGAAGGGGTCACTGTTTGCATCAGTCGTTCGAGTTTTTTCTATGAAAGTACATAAGGCGATGAATGTATATAAAGGTGTGGATGCATTTATTACGCCGTCTGAATTTTTAAAGAAGAAACTGATTGAGAATGGTTTCGATGAGAAAAAAATCACCTGCATTCCGACATTTACGGCAAGCAAATCAGAAGTCGGCAAACCACAGGTTGGAACATATGGTTTGTATTTCGGGCGTGTGACAGAGGAAAAAGGTGTTGACACAGTTGTCAAAGCATATGAGATGATGCCGGAACGCCATGTGAAAATAATGGGCGATGATACAACAGACGAGGCAAAAAGATTAAAGGCATATATCGAAGAGAAGAAAATTAAGAATGTTGAGTTCTTAGGCTTTAAAGCTGGTGAGGAATTGGAAGAGATCATCAAGGGCGCACGATTCACACTGATTCCGTCCATTTGGTATGACAACCTTCCAAACACTGCATTGGAGTCTTTTCAGTATTCAAAGCCGGTTATTGCAAGCAATATCGGAAGCCTACCAGAGCTTGTTTTGGATGGAGTTAATGGTTATCTGTTTAAGCCTGCCGATGCTCGGGAACTGTGCGAAAAGATTGCTTTGCTGGATGATGATGCTGTTGTAGAGAAAATGGGAGCTGCAAGCCGAGCTAGATTAGAAAATCGGTTTGCACCGCAGACTCATTATAATACATTGATGAAGGTATTTAGTCGTGTGAGAAAAGAAAATTGAGAGTAAACAATAGGAGAGTTAATCATGTCTGAAGAAAAGAAGTTAAATGGTACTGTCATCGTTACTTACCGCTGCAATGCTCGTTGCTCCATGTGTAACCGCTATAAAGCACCTTCCAAGCCGGAAGAAGAAATCAGCATTGAAACCATCAAGAAGCTGCCGAAGATGTACTTCACAAACATCACCGGCGGCGAGCCGTTCATCCGTACCGACCTGAAGGATATCGTGCGTGAACTGTACAAGAAATCTGACCGTATCGTCATTTCGACCAACGGTTTCTTCACAGATCGTATCGTTGATTTGTGCAAAGAGTTCCCTCAGATCGGTATCCGTATTTCTATAGAGGGCCTAGAGCAGACCAACAATGAGATTCGCGGTCTGCAGAACGGCTACCAGCGTGGTTACGGTACGCTGAAGAAGCTGCGTGAGATGGGCATGAAAGACGTTGGTTTCGGCATGACCGTTCAGGACAAGAATGCTCCAGATCTGGTTCCTCTGTACAAGATCTCTAACGAGATGGGTATGGAGTTTGCAACCGCTTCCCTGCATAACAGCTTCTATTTTGTTGAGGCTAAGAATATCATCCACGACCGTCCGATGGTTGCTAAGAACTTTGAGAATCTGGTCAACGAACTGCTCCGCAGCAATAGCCCCAAGAAGTGGTTCCGTGCATACTTTAACCACGGCTTGATCAATTACATCTACGGTCAGAAGCGTCTGCTGCCTTGCGATATGAGTTTTGATACCTTCTTTATCGACCCGTATGGCGATGTTATGCCTTGTAATGGTACCAAGGATAAGGAAGTCATGGGCAACCTGAACAATCAGACTTGGGACGAGTTGTGGAACAGCCCGGAAGCAGAGAAGGTTCGTGCAAAAGTTCGTTGCTGTGACCGTGACTGCTGGATGATCGGCAGCGTAAGTCCTGCTATGCACAAGTACATCTGGAAGCCTGCTATCTGGGTTTTGGTTCATAAGTTCAAGGCTCTGTTCACCAAGCATCCGTACTCTATGTACGAACTGAAAATCTGCCGTGATTACCGTGATGGCAAAGTCACTAAAGAGAATCTGGATAAGTGTAGCACCTGCGACATGAACTGCGTGATCAATAACGGTCTGAGCGAGGCAAGCAAGGAGCAGCTAAAGCATAAATCTGGAGAACAGATTGTTGATGAAGATATTGCAAAACAGATGGAGAAATAAAAATGTATTCTATAACAAAAAGTAAGACTACAAAGCGATATGCTATTTTCATATGTCTAGTATATATATTTGTATTCAAAGATTGGATGGAACAGTATATACCCGTTGTTGGTTATATGGATGAACTATTTGCGGTATTATCTATCCCTGTTTTTGTATTTGAACTAAAAAAGAATCAATTTAAACTTAAAATACAAAAATGTACATGGGGGGGGTATGCTAGGTTCATTCTAGTATTCTTATGTTTTGGTTTTCTATCTAGTGTCATTTATAGATATCAAAGTATATTGAAAGCAGAAGTATCGGATGCATTTTTATGTATAAAATTTTGGCTTGCATTATATGTTGGAAAAAAGATTTTTGCAAAAATAGATATGCAAAAATATGCAAGCAAAATATATTTTCATGTAAAATGCATTACGATATTGTATGGAGTGTTAATTGTTATTGATTATTCACTTCACATTTTCCAAGCGACAGAAAGATATGGTTTAAGATCTGAACAATTGATGTACACGCATCCAACGGTACTTGTAGCTTGCTGTGTGTTTTTGATTATGATTCTCCTTTCACTTAAAAATTATGTAACAGGAAGCAAGAAATATATAATAATGCTATTGCTCATAATGTGTTCTACTTTAAGAAGCAAAGCTTTTGGAGCCGCACTTGCAATCATATTAATATGTTATTTTGTGTTTGTTCGAAAGAAAAAAATAACGCTGAGAACAATGTTGCTATTTATTCCTTTGGTTGTGATTTTAGGATGGGATCAAATACAATATTATTTTTTCAGTTCAATCATTCCGGATTCTGCCAGGTATCAATTACTTACAAAAGCGTTTGAAATTGCAAGAGATATGTTTCCATTAGGTGCAGGATTTGCTACATTCGGTTCATATTATTCTGGAGTATACTATTCATCGGTATATGCAGCATATGGATTATCTAATATTAATGGGTTACGCATCGGGGCATCACAATTTATAAGTGATTCGTTTTGGCCAATGATATTAGGGCAATCAGGATATTTTGGACTGTTTTCGTACATTTTTGCAGTAATGATGTTACTCAAAGCAATCCAAGGAATTAGAAGAGTAGAAAATTCATATTATGCTGCAGCAATGAGTGGAATATGTTATTTGATAATTGTATCAATGGCAGAATCTGCTTTCGTGCATCCGATAGCGGTACCGATAGCTATGATGATAGGAGCTTTTTTAGGAAAATGTGAGTAACGACATAAATATTCGACACTGAATAATAAATGATAGAAAATTGAATGTAATACATAAAAATATAACAAAAATTATAATTTCAATTATGAAATGGTCATTTATTCAGGAGGAATATTTGTGGAACTAAAAATAAAACCTACTAAAATTTTAATGTGGTTATCATATAACTGTTTGTTTTTTTCCATCATGCTTAAAATGCTATATCAAACAAACCAAAATAGCACTATAAGACTTTTGGGATTTGGTATGCAGGCAATAGTTTTGCTGTGTTATTTTTTGGAGGAATTGATAACATTAAAAAGAAAATCAATAAATTGTATTACTTTGATTTTAGTGATTCTAGTTGTATATCAATGTGTAATTACTATATTAAATGATTCAATTTATTTACCTTATACGCCAATTGATATATTTATTTGGCCGTTAAGTGTTATTGTGTATTATAACTTTACTTGTCATAATGAAATGAATAAAAATACTGAAAATAAGACATTAATATATTACTTCATAATGTGTCTTATTTCTGTATTCCTTATAAAAATACATTTAGCAGGAAATGGAAATATAGGGCAGGTAGTATTTCTAACATATTATTGTTTAACTGCATTGCCACTGGTTGTCATTTTTGTTAAAGGAAAGAACTCGCGAAATTTGTGTATATTATTATGTGTTGCTATATCTGTCGCATCAACAAAAAGAACTGGTACGATAGCATTAATTTTAGGGATATTCGTGATGCTAGTATTAGATGCACATATACAAGGGTCGTTGAAAGAAAAATGGAAAAGATATATGTATCTTTTTATTGCTATTTGTATAGGTAGTGGAGCAGTATTGTATCTTGAAAATAGATCGGGGCTTGAGATTTTTGACCGTTTTTCAAAATTAAGTACGGATGGAGGGAGCGGTCGAGATGTTATTTGGGCGATTACTCTTCAAGCATTTAATGTGTCAAATTTAAGAGAAAAAATTTTGGGACATGGTTTTCAAAGTGTTTATTATCGTCTTAGACCAGGCGGATTTTCTCGCTTTTCACATAATAGTTACATAGAGTACCTATATGATTATGGGATAATAGGCTTATCATTATTAGTATTATTCGTTTTATTTTTAATTATTATAGAAATAAAGTTTATACGAGAAAAAAATAAGTATGCTCCAGTTATGGGGATGTTATTGATTATTACGATTTTCCTAAGTGCGTTTAGTTATTTTTTTGAAGAATCAAATATTATACAGCCAATAGCTGTTGCATATGGAATTATTTTAGGACAAGCTTACAAGGAAAGGAAGAGGTATGAAAATTAGTGTAATTGTACCTGTATATAATGCAGAAAGATATTTAGATAAATTAGTACAGTCTGTTTTGAGTCAAACATATGAGGATTATGAATTAATATTAGTGGATGATAGCTCAAAAGACAATAGTTATTTATTGATGAAAAAATACCAAGAAATGGATAGTAGAATCAAGGCGTACACGAAAGAAAATACGGGACCAGGTTTAACAAGAAAATTTGGATTTGAAAAATCGTCAGGAGATTTGTTTTTCTTTGTGGATAGTGATGATTGGGTTACGACTTCTGATGTATTTAGAGAAATTAATGATTTGTTTGAAAAAAATGAAAAAATAGATGTTCTTTTTTTTGATAGAGAGGATATTATTGGCGATACGAAAGATATTATTCCAGGATTCAATGAGACTAGGGAAGGATTGCACAATATTGAAGAATTAGATGAGGTTGTTAGACCGGGTTTGGGGGCAAAGATTTTTAGAAAAAGTATATTAACAGAAGATATGTTTTATGAGTCAACTATATTTGAAGATTTATATACCACATATATCTATTTGGATAAATGCAATAATTATTTCTATTCATCTAAATGTTATTATACTATATATCATGATGTTGATTCATCCTCATTATCTTCAAAACCTACGGCAGAATCTTTCGCAAGATCATTAAAGATGATTTTGATGGTACATGCAAAATTGGAGAGAAGCTCACTTAGATATAGTTTAGAATTATGGATGGCACTTCTGTTTACCACGTATTGGAAAGCACGAGTGAAAAATGATACTTCTTATAATTCAAAGGTAATAAATGAAAATATTCAAAAAATTGCTGGAATTTTAAAAAAAAATAAAGTTGTTATAAAACCAAGTGGGAAAAAACATATTAAAATATTAATATATAGGACACTTTTATTGATCAGCAAAAAAAAGTATGAATAAGAGAGTTGAAATTATATATTGTTATATTTTGGGCTATAAGGAACTTATATAGAGGATTAATTATGAATAATAATAAAAAAACAGCAGCAATCGTTTCACTGTATGGTAATTCAAATTTTGGAAATAAACTACAAAACTATGCGGTGCAAGAGATTCTGAAAAAAGAAGGATTAAATACAGTTAATATTGTAAATGTTCCTTGTTTGAATAACAATAAGGTGAATCATACTGAAGTATTAAAATTATACATAAAAGGTTGGCTCCGTTATATTTTAAAAGGCGACAAAATAAAGGACTGTGTTGATCCCAAAGATCCTAAAGAAAGAAAGAAAAACTTTTTGGAATTTAACAAAAAAATTGCAAACTCAAAACATTTTTTTTCTTTCTCAAGATTGCAAGAATTTGATAAATATGATTACTATTTTGTTGGTTCAGATCAGATATGGAATCCGATTTATGGTGGGCTGAGTGATTTGGATTTGCTTACTTTTACTCAGAAAAAAAAGATTGCAATAAGTGCATCATTCGGAATAGAAGAGATACCGTTAGACTATAAAGGAAGAGTGAAACAGTATATTTCGAAATTTGATGCAATATCAGTAAGAGAGGAAGCCGCAAAAAATATTATAGAAAGAATAACAAATCGCCAGGACGTAGAAATATTGATTGATCCAACAATGATGTTACAAAAAGAAGAATGGGATCGAATTGTAAAAAAACCAAAGGAAATGCTTCCGGATAAATATATTGTTTGCTATTTTTTGGGAACTGAAACAAAGGAATATATAAGTGCTATACATAAAATTGCAGCAGAAAAAGATTGTGAAATTATTGATTTATCTAATTTAGAAAGTGAATTTTATTGTTGTGGACCGTCTGAGTTTGTATATCTTATAAAAACAGCTGAATTTGTATGTACAGATTCATTTCATGCGTCGGTTTTCTCAATTTTATATAATAGACCATTTCTAGTATTTGATAGAAATGGGAAACATACAGGAATGGGAAGTAGAATAAACACTTTATTAAAAACATTTCATTTGGAAAAACTGCATTATACTGGAAACTTTCAAGATGTCAAGTTTGAATATGATTTTTCAATAACCAATCAGTCGTTAAAAAAGGAAAGGGAAAAGGCATACAGATTTATTCACCATGCATTAGATGAATAATGATAGTACAAAAAGGATAATGCGAGGTTAAATAAATGAGTGAGAATAATTATAAAAAATTAGTATATAATACCGCAATTTTTGCAGTGGGTAATTTTGGAAGTAAAATATTAACCTTTTTGATTGTTCCATTATATACATATGTGTTGACAACAGCAGAATATGGAACAATTGATTTGTTTATAACGTCATTAGGCATGGTAATTCCATTTTCAACTATGATGGTTAATGAAGCACTTATACGTTTTGTTCTTGGAAAAGACTTAACGCCAAAAGAAGCAGCAAGTAATTGCTTTGCAGTTTTTTTATTTGGAGCTGCAATATCTATAGCATTTACTCCAGTGTATAAAATGATTTTCAAATTTGATGAATATATTTGGATATTTGTTGCTCTTCTAGTCGTTCGAACATTTAATCAGATATATAGTGAGTATTTTCGGGCAATAAATCAGAATGTAAAATTTACAATTTTTGGTCTAATTACAACAGCTACGACATTGGGATTCAATGTACTTTTTCTTTTAGTTTTTAAGTGGGGAATGGCTGGATATTTATATGCGACGTTGTTAGCAGCAGTTATTGGCACAATATATATTCTTGTATTCAGTGATTTTTTTAAAGTTGTTTCCTTTAAATGTATTGATAAAAAAATATTGAAAATGATTTTGAAGTATAGTATTCCGTTAGTTCCTAACAGTTTAATGTGGTGGATTATGGCGGCTGGTGATAAATATATTATCAATTACTTTTTGGGTGATAGTGCAAATGGAATATATTCACTTGCTTTAAAAATACCTCAAATCATAAATATGGTATATTCTTTGTTTGTTCAGGCTTGGCAAATGTCTGCTATTGAGGTTGAATCAAGTGAAGATAAAAAAGAATTTTATCAAAATGTTTTTAATGTTACGTCATTTGGAATGGTATTTATTACAATTGGAATAGTTATGCTTATTAAGCCGGTCTATGTAGGCGTTATGAGCAAGGAGTTTGCCATAGCATGGGAATATGTACCCTTATTATCAGTGTCAACAATTATTAGTTGCTATGCATCTTTTTTTAGTGTTGTGTATACGGTAGGAGCTAAAACAAATAAAGTTTTTATTACAACTGCATTAGGTGCTGCGACCAATCTTTTATTCAATTTTATTTTGGTTAGGCCGCTTGGAATGCAGGGAATTGCTATTGGAACTTGTTTAGGATATTTTGCTGTGCTTTTGATAAGGGCACGTGATATGAAAATAGAAATGAACATAGGGATAAGTTTCAAGCGTAATATTTTTTCGTTTGTATTGCTAATTATACATTCACTTATTCTTATTTCATTTGGTGAAATACAGGCATTTTTATTTGGAATAGTTTCTTTGATAATAACTTCGTTTATGTATCGGGAGGAAATGAAAGCGATAATTCATAAATTTGCCAAAAAAAGTAAATGAAAGGAAAAAACATATGAAATTATATAAAAAAGTCTTTGTAAATTTAGCTAAAGTCTTGCCGGATTCAATTTATTTAAGAATTGTTTTTTTTAGTAAATTGAAGAGAAAGCTGGATTTGAGTAATCCAAAATCTTATAATGAAAAACTTAATTGGTTGAAAATAAATGACCGAAAAGAACACTACCAAATAATGGTAGATAAATATGAGGCAAAGAAATATGTTGCAGATAAAATTGGTGAACAATATGTTATACCTACTTACGGTGTGTGGAATCATTTTGAAGATATAGACTTTTCAAAATTGCCATCTAATTTTGTTTTAAAAACAACACATGATTCTGGTGGAGTAGTACTTATAAATGATAAAAACAATATGGATATAGATAAAACAAAAGATGTATTGGAAAAGAGTTTAAAAAATAATTATTATTATTTATGCAGAGAATGGCCATATAAAAACTTGAAGCATCGGATTATAGCAGAAAAAATGATAACGAATACAGTACCAAATGATTATAAATTTTTTATGTTTAATGGAAAAATGGATAGCGTGATGGTATGTACAAATAGGGCATCTGGACATCCAACTTTTCGTTTTTATGATAAAGAGTGGAATCGCTTATTATATCAAAAACCGGAATTAGAACCTGAATCAAATGTGGAAAGACCGGAAAACTATGAAAAAATGATAAGGATTGCCGAACAGCTCTCAGAGAATTTGGTTCATATGAGAGTGGATTTATATAATATAGATGGGCAAATTTATTTTGGAGAACTGACCTTTTTTGATCAAGGCGGTTTTGATACGGATATTACGCTTGAGACAGATTTGAAATGGGGAGAACTCATGGATTTGGAGAAGATTAAATAAGGCGTATTTGGGAAATTTACAGTTTGGAGGGAGATAGAATATGGCGATAAACGAAAAAAAAGCGTATGCGGCATATTATGACAATGACATAAGGATGAAAAGCTCTTCAGGTGCAATTTTTTCTTTGTTGGCAAATGAGGTTCTTGAAAAAAAAGGAATTGTTTATGGAGTTGCAATGAATGCATCTTGCACAGAAGCTGAGTATATTGGCATTACAGAAAAGCAAGATTTAGAGAAACTTCTGGGATCAAAATATTTACAAGCTAAAATTAAAAATATTTTTAAGAATGTTCGTGAAAATTTAGTGTTAAATAAATTAGTTTTATTTACTGGAACAGGATGTCAAATTAATGGATTAAAGAAATTTCTTCAGAAAGATTATAAAAATCTTATTTGTGTTGATATTATTTGCCATGGGGTACCATCACCTGTATTGTGGAAAGAATATGTAGGTTATATGGAAAATAAAATACAAGGCAAGATGGAGAAAGTCAATTTTAGATGTAAAGATCAAGGATGGGAAAACTTTGGAATGAAGGAGTATGGTTCGTCTAAAGAAGTTTATATCTCTAAAAGTAAAGATCCGTATATGCAAATGTTTTTAAGTGATTTCTGCCTTAGACCATCCTGCTATGAATGTAAAGCAAAGACATTAAGATTATCAGATTTAACGATAGGAGATTTCTGGGGGATTGACACTATTGCTCCAGAAATGAATGATAGTAAAGGAACATCTTTGGTAATTGTTCGAACGAATCAAGGAGAAGAAATATTTAACAGGCTCATATCTAAGTCATCTGTAAAAGTTATGGAAGTAGAATATGACGATGCTACAAAAGAAAATCCAGCAGAGTTCCGTTCTGTTTATAGACCAAAAGAGAGAGAGACTTTTTTTATAGATATGAAGAAAATGGATTTTGAAGAGTTAAGAAAAAGTTACTTATCTTTGCCAATAAAACAAAGAATAAAAAATGCTATTAAGAAGATATTAAAACCGGCGCTTAAAAGAACAAGACGGGGGGGTATAAAGTCAAATCTTGATTACGGTATGTTAATGCAGTTCAATGTTGGGAGAGAAGAATGAACAAAAAAATACAAATAATGAGAGGGTTATCAATTATTGCAGTAATTGTTATCCATACATATAATACTAATACATATGCGTGGGGGGGGGTACGGAGTAGCAATTCGGCCAGTTGTTAATTTTGCAGTAGGTATGTTTATATTTCTTTCTGGTTACTTAACCAAAGAAAACGAAAATGGAGTATATAGAGATATAATATATCGCAGAATAAAAAAAATAATTGTCCCTTATATAATTTGGTCATTTATATTTGCGATTGTGAATCGTAGAATAAATACATTTATACCGGATGTTTTCATGTCAAAATGTAATGGAATATATTATTTTATTCTGGTTTATATACAGATGGTACTACTAATACCAGTTACGTTTAAACTTTTGCAAAGTAGATTTTCTAAATTAGGGTGGTTTGTAACACCTGTTAGCATTTTTCTAATTCGTTATATAAGCTTGTGGTTTAATATTGAATTAGGCTTTCCATTTCAGGGTGAATTATTTGTTTTTTGGTTTGGATTTTATTACTTAGGGGTAAGTTTAAAAAACAGGTATATTAATTTACAATTATCTAAAAAATATTTAACTAACTTGTGCCTGTTTTCATTGGTAATTCAAGGTGTTGAAGGATTTATTTGGTATTGGATGGGAAACTTTGATATGGCAACAACACAATTAAAAATGAGTTCTATTATAACAACGGGGCTTTTTTGTATACGTGCATACATATACATAGAAGCTGATGATTTAAATTCGAATGAGCAGCCAGTTATTTTGAAAAAATTTTTAAAGGTTTTGGGTGATAATTCTTTTGGAATATATCTAAGTCATATGCTGATAATTAAAATCTTAAATAAGTTAGTCCCAATGGCAAATATATTTCCGATAAATGCAATATTTGTAATCATGATTTCTACAGTGTGCGTTATGATGGCACATAGAATACTAGGAAAGCATGCTTATGTAATAGGCGTATAAAAAAGGAGGAAAAGATGGACAGGAAAATACCTGTACTATTTAAAGAAAAAAAAGAATGTTGTGGGTGTACCGCTTGTTATGCAATTTGTTTTCAAATGGCAATTTCAATGCTTGAAGATGAAGAAGGATTTGAATATCCACGAATAGACGAAACGAAGTGTATTAAATGCTATCAATGTTTGAGGGTATGCCCATTTAAGGAAATACAATAAAATAAGAGGAATAAAGTAAAAGCTAGGATAATAATTTTGCTATAAAATTTAACATAAAGCAAGATTATAGGTAAAAGTAAATAATTATGTGTGGAATTGTTGGATTTACAGGAAGAGAACAGGCAGCACCTATTTTATTAGATGGACTGTCCAAATGTCCAGGTGCCAGACCGTGCGTCCAGCAAAGGGCGTGCAATCCGACAGGTGGAAATCCTGTCAAATAAGCTGCTAACCACAGCATTTGAAGCAAGTCTTGAGTGTGTTACAGTAATGTAATGGGCTAAGCGTAGACAGCAAGGTTGCAGGGACAGCAATTGAGCGCCGAAATACCATAAATTGGAGTGCCGACTCTGTGGTCTGAGGGGAAGGTAACATGTGGGTTTATCGTTAAGGTGAGATTTCACACAGCTCCGCGGCGTCGGAAGGATCTGTTCATGTAATACAAGGATTGTACGTCAACTGGAGAGAACCTATATTTTCTCAGCTTTAGAAAAAAAGGAGTAGAGTATGTTTTGTCAATAAAAGAAAGAGAGACAAAAGAAATATAGGTAGTCGGATAGTTCCATAGTGTGCGACTTGCAAAGTCTCTATCTGAATTGTGAGAAATCACTATTACATCCGTTTGTGATATTCCTACCGCATAATGTCGAGTAAGTGATGAAAGATGTGGAGCAGCGGGACAACGTGGGAAACGCGGAAGCCGTATTCGCGTTACTGCAAGGGAAAGACATGCAAGGTTAACAAATGTGAATTACTATAAGGATCGTCAGCTATAAAGGGTGAAAGTGGCTGATACACCCTAACCAAAATGGTACGGAGTCAGGGACAAGGTAACTAGTATGATGCCAAGTCAAACGGACAGAGAACTCCCGGTCTATAGGTAAAACCTAAACATGTCATAATTATTCAGATTGAGGAACAAGGTAAGCCTTATGCGTTCCTACGGGTAGGCCAATCGTAAGAAAAGCACAATACGCAGAAGGTAGAGGATGCTGGAAAAAGCGAAGGTTCTCATGTAACGTGAGAAATAGGAGTTCAAGATTTGCTCTGTCCGAAAGGAAGCAGACTTCCAGCGCGTATCAATTACATGAAGAAACTGGAAACTGTGAATGTATTACGTTCAATTACGCGATAAGTGAGGACAATGCAGACATGAAACTTCGATGGAGCCAGATCAACTGGACAGAAGCAGAAGAACAAGTTAGCAGACTACAGATTCGAATTGTAAAGGCAACATTGGAACAAAAATGGAGGTTAGTCAAAAGACTCCAGTATTTAATGACGAATTCGTTCTATGCCAAAGCAATAGCTGTTAAACGTGTAATTACAAACAAAGGAAAAAGGACACCGGGAATTGATGGAGAACTATGGAAAACAGATGCTGAGAAGATGAAGGCGGTTAATGAGCTGAACTGTCAAACCTATCATGCAAAACCACTAAAGCGGATTTACATTGAGAAATTTGGGAAAACAGAAAAGCGACCGCTTGGAATTCCAACAATGAGAGACCGAGCGATGCAAGCACTTCAACTGTTGGCGTTAGAGCCAGTAGCGGAAACAACTGCGGACAGGATATCGTTTGGATTTCGCAAATACAGAAGCCCAGAAGATGCAAGAGAGTATGCATTTCGAATACTCAGCAGAAAAGATTCACCACAGTGGATACTTGAAGGCGATATAAAAAGCTGCTTTGATAAGATCAGCCATGAGTGGATGATGGAGTATATCCCAACTGACAAGAGGATATTGAAGGAATTTATGAAATGTGGATACATCAATAAAGGAAAGCTTTATCCTACGACGGAAGGATCACCACAAGGCGGAGTTATATCACCGACGTATGCAAACATGGTACTAGATGGGATGGAACCCATGATTCTAAATGTATATTGGAGGAGTAAAGTCAAGAAAACATTCGGAGTGAAATACAATAGCCATAAAGTGCATATGGTACGATTTGCGGATGACTTCATTGTAACGGCATCTGATAAGGAAACACTGGAAGCCATTAAGCAGATGCTGGAAAGCTTTCTGAGAGAAAGAGGGCTAACATTATCAATGGAAAAGACTGTAATTACACATATAAACAGTGGATTTGATTTTCTGGGATGGAATTTCCGTAAGTTCAAAGGAAAGCTGATAATTAAGCCTTCCTCTAAATCTATGCGTAAAGTCACGAAGAAGATCAGTGAAATAATCAAAAACAATCGGACGACAAAACAAGAAATACTCATTCAGAGATTAAATCAAGTTTTAATCGGATGGGCGAATTACCATCAGGGAACCTGTGCGAAGAAATGTTTTGGCACGATAGACAACCGTACATGGAAAATGTTATGGAAATGGGCAAAGCGCAGACATCCGAATAAAAAGCATCAATGGATTGTCGATAAATACTGGAAAGAATACAAAGGAAGGAGATGGGCATTTCGAACAGAAAAGAGCATTCTATTCAGTATGTCGGACATGCCGATAGTTAGGAAAAGTCAAATGGCTCTGGATAAGAATGCCTTTCTGGATAAGGAATATTTTCAAAAACGCTCTCAAAAACATCGCCAGAAAAGAAAAATGGCAATGAGTTCCAATAATGCTGCGCATATAGGTATTATGCGTTATAGATGCGTGAGCGGAATGCAGTGAAAGTTGCATGTTCCGTTCTTAGGGGAGGGAGAAACTGGAAGGAATCTCCCTTACCCGACACCGTTGAAGGTGGGTAATGCCGCTGGAGGGAAGGGAACTACATGTGGCAATATCCGAGAAAGAAACTTGCCCAATACACAGAGATTGGCATGACGAGGAAACTGATTTCAAGGAGAAAAGTGTCAGATACACAGAGATCAGACATACGATTAGCCATATGAGGAGCCGGATGCGGGAAAGCCGCACGTCCGGATCTGTAGAGGGGCGTACCTTGTGAAAGGTACGTCTACTCGACCCGGCAAAATAGAGTAGGATGGGACAACCTGAATGAATAAAAAATTTCAACTTTTGCTGACAACTACCTTGACAATTACCGATACTACTAGTAGAAAAATTCTGTTTCTATCTACTTATCTAGTTTTAAATTTATTCCAGCGCTTGATGGCAGAAGGGAGATTAATATGACATTTGATTATATACCAAAGGTAAACATTGAAGATCATACTACATATAATATTGAATCAGATTCATTTTATAGGTTTATTGATGAATTTAATATTGATAGTGTTAAATGGTCTGAGCCTTTAAATATTAGTGCATCTTATTTTTTACGTTTACTTCAATTAGGTTCTACACAGAGAGCTCGCAAAGGTGATGAGTGGAACGGTGAATTAAATGATTTCCGAGATATGCTTTTAGATCATTGTGCATTATGGAGGCAGAAGAATGGAAGTGTATTCTGTACTGCAATGCCATACAGCGACCAAGCTACTATTAAAAATGCTTTCAATAAGATGTGTCAGATTTACAATTATCCAAATACGATTAAATTGGATTTTTTGGATGATAAATATAAATATCGTCCAAGTGGTTTGTGTATGATTATGATTTATTGTAATGAAACAAGCACACAATATAGTTCTAATTGCACTATAGAGGAATTACAAAAAAAGATTGTTATGGGAGCTAACCCAGTAAATACTTACTCGACGACAATTAATACTTATATTCGTGATAAATACATTAGTGAGTTTACGAAAAAACGCGCGAAAGGTATTTGCCAATTATGCAACAAACCAGCTCCGTTTGAGAAAAATGGACAGCCGTATTTGGAGTCTCATCATGTTATATGGCTTGCAGATGGAGGGGAAGATTCGCTGGATAATACTGTAGCTTTGTGCCCTAACTGTCATAAGAAAATGCATATGTTAAATTTGGAAGAAGATGTAAGAAAATTATTAGCGGTAGCTAAAAGTTTTGATTAAAATGCATCCGGCAATGCCATTTAGCTAGGAGCGGGGGTGCGGACGCTTTCTTGGACCTGAATTAAGCAATTCCAAGACTGCGTCTATACTCCATCGGACTCAAACCCCCTAACGACAGTTTGATCCTTTTATCTCTATACCATTGCATATATTGGTTT
>OJSE01000455.1_pt1 | contig 61904 bp, 57 predicted proteins | sample 1599351 | NCBI WGS metagenome assembly OJSE01 (sample SAMN04168656, study PRJEB22393) | human gut metagenome | biome: human gut microbiome; feature: stool | host: Homo sapiens | collected 2014-03-17 | reverse complement strand
CTTCCTCCGCCCAAATCCATACGGCTGTGATTTCTTCGTCAGCCTTGTACCGATCCAAGCGGCTGTGAATATCCCTTTCAAGATATTTGCAGTGCGCTCCGGCTCGGATCGGATTATCCCAACAGTAAATTGCCTCGCTGTCTAACAGAAGTCCCACACTCTGAGCGTAGCCTTTTGCAAAGGAAATCCAGTAGTCAATGTCAAAGTCGGTTTCGGTTTTGCTCGGTGTTTCTTCCGTTTCAGGCGGCTCAAGCGTTTCGCTTTCTTTTGGAATATCCGGCTGCGATGTGGATACGGAATGTTCGGTCTTATCCGCTTTATCGGGCTGTTCGGCGGACTGTGCCGCCTGCCCGCTTTCAGAAACAGTCTGAGGCTGTTCGGAGCTGACCGTATCCGTTTCCGTCGTTTCTTCCTGCTTTTCCGGCTTTACTTCCTGCACGGCTTCAGGCGTTGTTTCAACCTCCTTGCTTTCCTTTCCAGCAGGCGTTTCGGATTCAGAGGTGCTTTGAACACTCTCCGAAAAAGAAAACGGCTGCGGCGTATCTTCATTCGGCGGGGCATTGTTGCAGCCTGCAAGAACAGTCAGCAAAAGAGCCAATAAAAAAACAATCGTTTTTGTTTTCATTGCGTTTCACTCCTTTTCTGCCGCCATTGTAATGCGAAACAGCATTTCAGGCAAAGGTGTGAAACGAAGGTTAATCTTACATCATAGGACATACCTCCTGTGCTTTGGAATGGTGCGTTTTTCTGAGATAGATTGAGTTAGGTGAGATAGCTGTAAGTATGTGAGATAGTTTTATTCTTTCGGATAGTGAGATAGTTTAGGGGTTGGAGTGTGAGGAAGGGGAAGAAGAAAAACACACTCCGCCTTACCTGCTGTCACGCTCGGCACGGTTACGCAAAAACTTGTTGTAATGCTCCAGCGCCTTGCAGACATACTCCTCCGTTTGGTTGATGGGGATATTTTTCGGGATCAGGCTTCGCACCCTGTCCCCACGCAAAACAATCTTCTCACGCTGATTCGGCTTTTCCTCGCTCATAATCGCAGAAATCGCTTCTGTTGTCAGCTTGCCTTCCTCGAAAAATTTCCGCATACGGATTGCCTGATCGTGGGATGGGGTACAATCGTTCAAGTCGATTTCGTCCACCAAATCCCTCTGGCAGTCCTCGTTCAGATAGGACAGTTCAACGGCGGGGCGCATTTTAATCCTGCCCTCGTCTACAAATTCGAGCAATTCAGGAACAAGGTTTGTAAGACGGATATATCTGTGTATTTGATTTCGACTATCGCCACATTCCTCGCTCATTAAATCAAGCGATTGCTTACCTCGTAAATCAATCCCCACTGGGGATGAATTTTCTTTTCTCGGTCTGCCTGCCTGTCTTTTCATAGCGTCCAGCCGCATTTTATATGCGTGGGCTTTTTCCGAGGGAAGTATCTGCGACCGTTGGAAGTTGCTTTCGACCATTAAAATCGTCGCTTCATCACGGTCGAGGTCTACCACCTCACATCTGAGCGTTTCAAATCCGGCAAGCTCGCAAGCCCTTTTTCGCCTGTGTCCTGAAATAAGCTCGTATCTGCCGTCCTCCTTCTGCCTTACGGTAGCGGGAGTAATCACGCCACGCTCTTTGATACTTTCCACAAGCTGAAACATATCCTCATCTTCCCGCACCTTAAACGGGTGGTCGGGGAAATCGTCGATTTCCTCAAGCGGAATATCCCTGATTTTAGACAGCTTCGCTTCGTCCCTTTCCTCCTGAGAGGAAAACAGCTCATCGAGCGTGTTCGTGGGCAGCGTGAAGTCGCTCTTTCTGCCTGCCATCGGCTAACACCTCCTTTGTGAAACCGGCGTAAGCCTTAGACACCGGACTGTTCGGCTCATAGGCGTAGATACTTGTGCCTTTAGAAGATACCTCTGCGGCTTTTACGGCTGCCGGAATCATTGATCTATATATCCTGATATGGCTGCCGAAATTTTCCCTGAGTGCTTCCACTGTGCTTTTCGCAAGATTTGTCCTTCCGTCCACAAGCGTCAGAAGAATACCGTCGATTTTCAAATCGGCGTTTGTGTGTTTCCTTACTTTCGCAATCGTCCCCAAAAGCTGCGTCATTCCCTTAGCGGGAAGATACTGCGCCTGAACGGGGATAATCACGCTGTCAGCCGCCGTAAGAGCGTTAAAGGTAATCATACCCAAGCTCGGCATACAGTCAATAAGGACATAATCGTACTTGTCTTTTACAAGGCTCAGATAATTCTTCAGGACGCTCTCTCGGCTCATCGCTGTTACAAGCGTCATTTCCAATGACGATAGACTGAGATTGGACGGTACAAGGTCTACTTTTTCTTTATGGTGCAGAATACCGTCAAAGGGATTTTGCTCCTGTTCCGATATGATCGCCTGTAACTTCTCTGTCAGCGTTACGGAAAGGCTGTCGCTATCCCTCCAGCCGAGGCAGGTCGTTAAATCGCCCTGCGGATCAGCGTCAATCAGAAGCACCTTTTTCCCTTGCATAGCAAGTCCGACGCCTAAATTAACCGTAGTCGTGGTCTTGCCCACGCCGCCTTTTTGATTGCATACCGCAATCGTCTTGCAGTTTGACATCTCCGGCTTTACCTCCTTTCATAGATTTAGCCATTCACTTGAATTAAAATGAATGGCTATGTAATGATTTATCGTGGACACATTGCTCCGCCCTGAAATGGATGTCTTGCATAATTCGATAAATAACTTGGCACACGAATATCGTCTTGTTTTTTGCCATCATACAGCGCTAATCTTTCACGCTCTAATCTTTCTTTTCTTGCCTTTCTCAAAGCAATTTTTTCCTCTCTTTTCCTTATCGCTTTTTCTCTTGCTTGTTTCTTTATTTGCTCTTTCCAATTGTTGTAGCAAGAATAAATTTTCGATATGTTACCATACGAACAGCGACCTTGATAAATCGTTATATCAGACAGCCATTTTCGTTCAGCAAAAAGCAGGTTAGAAAAGCGCACCCAATATTCCTTTCTTCCTATAATAACTTTACAGGTGTTTTTCTGTTGGGTAGGAAAAGCCCTTGCTAAAATAAGTTGATTTTCTTTTGTTACCCGCAAAACAATAAATAGACTTTCAGTCGTTCCTGCCTGATTAAGAAAAAACCGCTCACCCTTTTCAAACTGTTTTGACTCAGGCTCCGGCTTAGAAAACAAGAACAAGTTTCCTCTTATAAGTTGATTATTCATTTACTCATCTCCTTGATTTAATAATGTAAAGACCGCAGTATTTGTTCTCAACGCCCCCTGCGGAAAGCGATTCGCTTTGTACGGGAAGCACTAAGGTTACGGTTTGCGAAACCGTATCATAGGAATCTCACCTCTGCCGGGTACTCCGCCAGCTCCGTAGAGAAGTATCATTATCATTCTGACTGTCATTGCCGTTTCAGTAGCAAGCTGAATTTCAGGTCGGGGATTCTCGCTCGTTCCCCATATATACAATGGAAAAGTCACGGCGTACCCACCTTCGGGCTATTCATCAGAACTAATGTCCTTAGCGCCTGTCTATTCAATTTTCAAGGTACTGTGAAGGGGGAAAATCCCTGTCGAGGAAATAACCCCTTCACTCATTTGGACAAAGGGGGTCAAAATGCATACCCAAAATCGCCCTTTTTCCAAAAAAAATTTCAAAAAAATTTTTTTACCCTTAAAAATTGCCCTAAAAACGCAAAAAAAGCCGCCTGCTTCTCCGTAGAGAAACAAGCGGCTTGGCTATTTTTTATTTAGATGTATTGAACGGCAATCTTTTTCTTTCGTGCTTTCGTAAATTTGATAAGGACTTCATCTACTGCGTCCGTGTATCTACCTTGCTCTATGAGAGCATTTTTGAGAGAAATCAAACATTGTACGACTTGTCTGTACTCATCATCATCAAGATATATATGGAACTTATCATTTTTCATTGGACTGCCTCCTTTATTTTTGCTGTGCCTTTCTCCATTCAAAAAACCTCTGCCGGATAAATGCTATATCTTCATCTTCATTCGAGGTTATGAAAATATGTATGCTGCGAAACGCTTTTTTGATTTTCTCGGCGAAGTCGGCTTCGCTGCTTCCTACTGTATAAGGAATTTTTATGAGTTTGATTTCCCGCTTTCTACATAGGTATGCCTTTAAGGTTTCAATTTCTTCCGTCCCGCCGACTGTCTCAATCGCCGCATTTTCTTCAGGTACATACATTTCAAGCGGTATGCCGATAACTTTGTCTGTATCAAACTGTACCTTTATATGTTTCATTGCCGCATAAAACATAACCGCAAGCTTCGGGAAAACAGTCAGATAATCTTTCTCACATACCGTACAGCCTTTTTCCTCAATCGCTCTTTCTGAGATTTTAGCTTTCCAAGAATGTCCGAGTGAGCATTTCCACCACACACTCCGCATTGAGTTCCTTGATACTTTATTTGGGGAAATGCCTTTGTTCTTTTCATAATCCCATTCTGAAAGAAGATGTGCGTCCGTTGTTGCTAAATCATTATATCCTGCCATAACTGCCCGATCTGCACAAACAGGGCATATTGTTCCTCTTATCCGAGCATATACAACCGACTGCCACTCGTTCCCGCACTCTCTGCATTTCCACCAAACATTTTTACGGGATTTCTCATTTATCATATCAGGAGTAAGCGGAAGATTTCGGTCTGACCATTCCTGTGCAAGCTGTGGGTGCGTTGTAGCAAAATCATTAAATCCTTTTAGTAGGATTTGCCCACTGCAATAAGGGCATTGGCTACCACCTGAACGAGTGGAAATAAGAGTATTCCATTCGTGACCTTTGCTGCACTTCCACCATACCTTTCGATTCGCAAAAACTGTAACCATATTAGGCTTTAATGGGTAATTTCTCTCAGACCACTCAGAAGCGATTAGAGGGCGTTGTGAAGCAAGGTCGTTAAATCCCTCCAAGACCTTGTTATGAGAGCAATACGGGCAGCCTGTGCCGCTTATCGCCCTACTCTTAACCGTAGCTGTCCACTCGTGACCGCATTTGCCTTTCCAAATTACTTTTTTGTGTGAGCCTACCGTTACCATTGTCGGCTTTAGAGGATTATTCTTACTCGACCATTCAGCAGCCAGTTCCGGCTTCAGCGTTACTAAATCATTGATACCTTCCACGGCTCTTGCTCCTGAACAGATCGGGCATTTCTCACCGCTTGAACGAGCCTTTACGCTGGTCTGCCATTCGTGACCGCAAGTTCCTATCCACCAAACTATTTTGTTTGATCCGTATGTAATCTTGTCCGGTGTCAGCGGCAAATTCCTCTCCGACCATTCCAGAACAAGTTCAGGGTGTACCTCTGATAAAAGATTACTCATATCGAATCCCCTCCTTCCTCTGCGATTATCTTCATTATATTGAGAAAGCGAGGATTGGTATAGTTTGCGATGACGGAGAGTAAAACTATGAGAAAATACAGAAGCCCCTGAGAAGCTATAACTTCTCAGGGGCAGTGTGAAACTAAAAATTATGCGATTTTTTTGTTGCTGCACCGATTTTAGCACCGATTGGTGTAAAATTGGTGTATTTGTGTAAAATCCGAGGTTTTCGGAAAATGAAGTACATCTCGTTTTAGTAGAGCTTTGCGCCTGCCGGAATATGGTCATCTACCATCAAAAGATGGAGTTTTTCTTCGCCTTCCTCGTGGTGTACTGCACTAATCAGCATACCGCAGGAGTCAATGCCCATCATCGCTCTCGGAGGCAGATTGGTGATGGCGATGCAGGTCTTTCCAACCAGCTCTTCCGGCTCATAATACTCGTGAATTCCGCTCAAAATGACCCGATCTACGCCGGTTCCGTCGTCCAAAACGAACTTTAAGAGCTTTTTGGACTTCTTCACGGCTTCGCATTCCTTGACCTTCACGGCACGGAAATCACTCTTGGAGAAGGTGTCAAAATCCACCTGATCCTGGAACAGCGGCTCGATCTCCACATTGGAAAAATCGATTTTTTCCTCCACAACGGGAGCCGCCTGAGCAGCCTCCGCAGGAGCCGAAACTTCCTTGGAAGCCTTCTTGTCGGAGTCCAACGGCTTCATTGTCGGGAACAGCAAAACATCGCGGATGGCCGGGGAATCCGTCAGCAGCATCACAAGGCGGTCGATGCCATAGCCGATGCCACCCGTCGGGGGCATGCCGTACTCAAGCGCATTCAGGAAATCCTCGTCCGTGTGGTTTGCTTCCTCGTCGCCCGCAGCAAATGCCGCGTCCTGCGCCGCAAAACGCTCTCTCTGGTCGATCGGGTCGTTCAGCTCGGAGTACGCGTTGCACATTTCCCACGTGTTGATGAACAGCTCAAAGCGCTCCACCTTCGTCGGGTCGCTCGGCTTCTTCTTCGTCAGCGGAGAAATCGCCAGCGGGTGGTCCATGATGAACGTCGGCTGAATGAGCTCCTTCTCGCAGTATTCCTCAAAGAACAGGTTGATGATGTCGCCCTTCGTGTGGCGCTCCTCATATTCAATGTGGTGCTCTTTTGCAAGCGCCTTCGCTTCTTCGTCGGTCTTCACCTCGTCAAAGTCGATGCCCGCATACTTCTTGATGGCGTCGTTCATCGTCAAGCGCGCAAACGGCTTCGAGAGGTCGATTTCCACACCGTTATACGTGATGACCGCGCTGCCGCACACCTTCTCGGCAAGGTAACGGAACATATTCTCCGTCAGCTCCATCATGCCGTAATAATCCGTGTAGGCCTGATAAAGCTCCATCAGCGTGAACTCCGGGTTGTGGCGCGTATCGACGCCCTCGTTGCGGAACACACGGCCAATCTCGTAAACCTTTTCAAGGCCGCCTACGATGAGGCGCTTCAGGTAAAGCTCCAGGGAAATACGCAGCTTCACGTCTTCGTTCAGCGCGTTATAATGCGTCTCAAACGGACGCGCCGCCGCACCGCCGGCATTTGAAACCAGCATCGGGGTCTCCACTTCCATAAATCCTCTGCCGTCGAGGAAATTGCGGATCTCCTTAATGATCTTCGAGCGCTTTACAAACGTGTCCTTCACTTCCGGGTTCACGATGAGATCGACGTATCTCTGGCGGTAGCGCATATCGGTGTTCGTCAGGCCGTGGAACTTCTCCGGCAGCACCTGCAGGCTCTTCGAGAGCAGCGTCACAGCCGAAGCGTGAATGGAAATCTCGCCGGTTTTTGTCTTGAACACCTCGCCGCGCACGCCAATGATGTCGCCAATGTCAAATTTCTTAAAATCCTTGTAGCTGTCTTCGCCCACGGCATCACGCGCCACATAGCACTGGATGCCGCCCTTTAAGTCCTGCACATTGCAGAACGATGCCTTGCCCATGACGCGCTTGCTCATCATACGGCCGGCCACCACAACTTCTTTGCCCTCAAGCGCGTCAAAATCGTCTTTAATTTCCGCGCTGTGGTGCGTCACATCAAATTTCGTGATCTGGAACGGGTCTTTGCCGTCTTCTACAAGCTGAGCAAGCTTCTCTCTGCGCACGCGCAGCACTTCGGTCAGTTCCGCTTCCGTTTCCGGGGTCTTCTTTTCTGCCATTTTCTGCCTTCCTTTCCCCGCCGCACGGCGGTCACAAAAAAAGCGGGCGGATTTTCCATCCGCACCGCCTGATTCTCAATTAAGATACGGAGATGATCGTATACTCCACGATGCCTGCGGGTGTCTCCACTTCAACGGTCTGTCCGACCTTCGCGCCGACAAGAGCTTTGCCCACGGCGGATTCATCGGAGATCTTGCCCTGGCGCGGGTTTGCTTCGTTAGAGCCCACAATGCTGAAGCTGCGCTCGGCTTCACTGCCGTCCGCACGCTTCGTTTTTACAAATACGGAAGAACCGATGTGCACGGTATCCGCCGCAAGGTTTTCCTTCTCAATGACGCGTGCGTTGCTCACCATCACTTCAAGGTCGGCGATGCGCGCCTCAAGGATAGCCTGGTCGTTCTTTGCTTCGTCATATTCGCTGTTCTCGGAAAGGTCGCCGAAAGAAAGCGCTTCTTTAATTTTTTCCGCAACTTCTTTTCTGCGGTTGACCTTCAAATCCTCCAGTTCAGCCTGCAATGCCGCAAGGCCTTCCTCTGTAACATAATATGCCTTTTCTGCCATAGTAAATAAACCACCTTTATTTGTAATTCCGAAAAACGGGTAAATGCGTACACTAATGTTCTTTATTATAGCGATTTTGGTACCAAATGTCAATGTTTTTTAAGGCGGAAAAGTGTACAGAATAAGCCGTTTTCCCGCCCCATCTTTGCTCATTTCCCCCATTCCCGCTCTACCCCGCACAAAGCCCCGCTTCTTTCATAAAATGCCTTTTCCGTTATGCAATAGATTTCCCTTGTGTTTTATACGGGATATGGTAGAATGAAAGCGTAAAATTAAATTTTCAAACGCACAACATGTGCAAAGCACAGTTACAAGGAGGCTCATCTTGAAAAAGTATCGGGCATCGGTTTTGATGTTTCTGCTTTTTGAAGGCGTAGCGGTTACGCTGTGGCTCACAAAAAGCAACCTGTTTTATTTATTCAATTTCAGCTACATAGGTTCTTGCCTTTCGGTCGGCTTAGCGCTTTTCACTGCGGGAAAACGCTATGCGCGGCAGTTTGTGCAGCTCGCAGTCGGTCTTTACATGCTCGTGTATCTGGGGCTGATGTCGCAGGAGAACATGCAGATTGAAGGCTTTTGGTACTATCTGTTTTCCGGCGTGTTCGAGGCGGCGACGATTCACTACGCCGTCGCAAAAATTTTCGGCCCGCTGCTTTTCGGCCGCGGCTGGTGCGGTTATGCCTGCTGGACAGCCATGGTCTTAGACTTGCTCCCGTTCAAAGTGCCGCAAAAGCCCCGCAAAGAAAAGCTGGGCACGCTGCGCTATGTGATGTTCGCGCTCTCGTTCGCGCTCGTCTCCGCCCTGTTCCTGATGAAGTTTTCGAACCTCGAGCGCATCATGTTCTGGCTGTTCCTCATCGGCAACATTCTTTACTATGCCGGCGGCATCGCGCTCGCGTTTATTTTTAAGGATAACCGCGCGTTCTGCAAATATCTTTGCCCGATCACTGTCTTCTTAAAGCCGATGAGCTATTTTTCACTCCTGCGCGTACATTGCGATGAAAGCAAATGTGTCCAATGCGGCAAATGCCTGAAGGTCTGCCCGATGAACGTCGAGGTCAACAAAGAAAGCCGAAAGCGCAAAAACGCCACGGAGTGCATCCTGTGCTATGCATGCACCAAGGTCTGTCCCAAAAAAGCGCTGCATTAAAACGCTGTAAACCCTATATATAAGAAAAACTACGGTACCCGCGAGCACCGTAGTTTTTTATTTTATGTTCTCTTTCACCGGAATCAGCAAATCGATTTGCTGAATCTCCCGCTTTCCTGACTGTGCAAAATTCAAGCACGGAGATTTTCAGTTTTATCCAAACGCCGTGCGCAAAAGGGACGTATCGGACATTGTCCGCACAATGGCTCCGTCGGCCGGCAGATATTTCGGCCTAAGGCCCAGAACGGCGAAGTTAAATAACCCGGAAACTTAGGGTTCAGCCGCCGTGCCGCTTCCGTTACGTCTTTCAATGTATCTTTTTCGCAGAACCCGGCGCGCAGAAAAATACGCCGAATATGCACATCATACGCAATATCTATATTTTCTTTATCTGATATTTCGACACCCAAATCGCGCCAAAGCAGCAAACAAGCAAGTGAAGCCTTTTTGTGGCTGATTCCAGAGAACGCCTCCAACCGCTCTACGATCTCCATGGCAGTCACATTGCCCCAGATATTCTCGGCGCAGCCGTCGTATTCCGATGTAAGTCTTTCGGCTGCCGACCACAAATACCGCCCCATATTGCCAGGATAGCGATGCAATGCCGGCTTTGTGCGTAGCAGTGTGCCTATTTCTTCCGACGAGCTTTCTTTGGCAATCTTCTGCATGGAAAAATGCCCTAACCGCTGCGCCAATTTATACGGCAGTGACCATGCGGTCTCCGCTTTCACCGATTGATCTGCGATAAGCCCGAACAAAAATGCATTGCTGTCACGCATCACGAAATCGCGCTCTGCATCTGTCAAAAGTCCGCCGTTAAATATGTTTTCTGCCGTTCCGAATGTCATTTCATAATTCTGCAAAGCGTTTAAAATATCCTTATTTTCCACTGTGCACCTCCAAAATCAAGCTTTTCAATACAACTGAATTTCTTAATTTCAGTATAGCACAGCTTTTCAGTATCGCAATACAGAATTTCTCGTCCCTGCTTGAGGTGGCGAGATTGGGCTCACTTTTCATCTTTCGTCCTCCTCTCGGGCTAAGCCCAGTTTATCACTTTACGCCGCGTCAAAGTCAATAGAAAACATTGCGATTTTTCAAAATCTGTGCTATACTTTTTTCGTATTGTATTGTATTGTATCTCCTACGGAGAATAATAACAAGAAAGGAAAATTGAATATGAACAAGAAATTTAACGCAAAGCAGCTCACTCTGCTCGGCCTGATGACGGCGCTTTTGCTGCTGATGTCCTTTACGCCGCTCGGCTATCTGAACATCGGGCCGCTCGCCATCACGTTCAACGTTATCCCGGTCGCCGTGTCCGCACTGGCCCTCGGACCTGTAGGTGGTCTCATCGCAGGATCCGTCTTCGGCCTCACAAGCTTTCTGCAGGCGATTGGCGTCGGCGGCGTGAGCATGCTCGGGTCCACGCTTTTTAGCATCAACCCGTTTTTCTCCATTTTGCTGTGCTTTGTCCCGCGTATGCTGGACGGTTTTTTGCTCGGCTACATCTTCCGCAGCGTCAGTAAGCTGAACCGCGTCGCCGCGTGCTTCGTCACGGGCTTCGCCGCTGCGTTCTTAAATACGCTTTTCTTCATGTCCGCACTCATCCTGCTTTTCGGGCAGACCGAATACATGCAGGGCTTGATCAACGGCCAAAACATTCTGCTGTTCGTCTGCGCGTTCGTCGGCGTCAATGCCGTGTTCGAGATGCTCTCGTCCACCGTCATCACCGGCGCCGTCGGCAGCGTCCTCTTAAAAGCCGGGTTTATTCAAACACCCGCTAAAAAAGCAGATTAAAAGGAGGTCCTCCCATGATCTTAGCCATCGATATCGGCAACACCAACATTGTCATCGGCTGCTGTGCCGATGGACAGGTCATTTTCCGCGAACGCGTCTCCACAAACCCCACCGCAACGGTGCTCGAATATGCCGCCATGCTCAAAATGGCGTTTGATATGAACCGCGCAGACATCACCGCGGTTGACGGCGCGATTCTCTCGTCCGTCGTCCCGGCCGTCACGCTCACCATGCGCGACGCGGTGCACAAATACCTGCACCTCACGCCGCTCGTCGTCGGCCCCGGCATCAAAACCGGCCTGCGCATCCACATCGATAATCCCGCCCAGCTCGGCAGCGACCTCGTCGTGGACGCCGTCGCGGGCATCCACCACTATCCCCTCCCGCAGATCATCATCGATATGGGTACCGCCACCACCGTCTCCGTTCTGGATGCGGAGGGCGGATACCGCGGCGGCATGATTCTGCCGGGTGTGGCCGTCTCGCACGATGCCCTCGCAAGCCGCACCGCGCAGCTGCCGAAGGTCGCGTTCGAGCTGCCGAAGCACACCATCGGCACAAATTCCGTAGATTGCCTCAAAAGCGGCCTGCTCTACGGCAACGCCGGCGCACTGGACGGCCTCATCGACCGCATCAACGCGGAATTAAACACCCCCTGCACGGTCGTCGCAACCGGCGGACTCTCCTCCGTCATCGCGCCCCTTTGCCGCAACAAGATCATCTTAGATGACGACCTGCTCCTCAAAGGGCTCTCCATCCTCTTTGAAAAAAACAAACCGAAAAACTGAAGACGCCCCGGCGCTTCAAGTCAATACAATACACACAAAAAGCACGCAGATTTTCATGCTCTGCGTGCTTTCTTTATGTCCGTTTATACGCCGAACCCCCGTCTTTCCGCCTCTTTCAAAAGTGCCGGCTGAATTTCCGGGTACGTCTGGTTTTCCGGCAGAGCGTCGCATAATACAATTTTCTCCATCTCGCTGTGTATCTCCCCAAACGATGCGATTTCCGCATAAAACAGCCCGCCGAACGATTCTTCACCCGTCTCGTTCACGCGCGTTTTGCCCGTCACGGAGTACACGCAGATCGGACGAATCTTAAATTTCACCGCACCCGTTTCTTCCATAAGCTCGCGCTTCGCCGTCTCTGCAATCGCCTCACCCGTCTCTCTGTGCCCGCCCGGACACTCCAGCGTCTCGCGCTCCTTGTGCTTACAAAGCACCCACTTTCCGTCATGCTTCGCAATAACAACCGCAAAACGCAACAGCTCGTCTTTCACATCTTCGTAAAACTTAACCGCCAACATAAAATGCCCCCGAATTTTCACGCTCTCTCGTCAATCGTTGTCAAAAGTTTTGCTCAACGCAACCTCACTTCTTCCTCCGCTCCGCCTTCCACGCTTCAATCTGCCGCAGTCGCTCCTTCACCCTTGCTTCGCTGCCCTGTTCCGTCGGTCTGTAATACTTCTTTCCGGCAAGCGAATCCGGCAAGCACTGCATCGCGGTCAGCTTTTCCGCCGTATCGTGCGCATATTCGTACCCCTCGCCGTAATGCAACTCCTTCATAAGCTTTGTTGGCGCGTTGCGGATGACGAGCGGCACCGGCTCGGAGAGCATTTTCTGTGCGTCCCTTTTCGCGCTCTCATACGCCATATACAGCGCGTTTGATTTCGGCGCCATCGACAAATACACCACGGCGTGCGTCAAATTCACCGAACACTCCGGCATACCGATAAAATGGCTCGCCTGATACGCCGCCACGGCAATCTCCAGCGCGCGGCTGTCCGCCATGCCCACGTCCTCGCTCGCGAACCGAATGAGCCGCCGCGCCACATACAGCGGGTCTTCGCCCGCCTCCAGCATACGCGAAAGCCAGTAGACCGCCGCGTCCGGGTCGCTGTTGCGCATCGATTTATGCAGCGCCGAGATGATGTTGTAGTGCTCCTCGCCGGTTTTGTCGTACAAAAGCGACTTGCGGCTGATGCACTGCTCCAGCGTCTCCATCGTCACGGTCGTCTTGTCGCCCTCTCGGTGCCCGTTCAAAACGACCATCTCCAGCGTTCCCAGCGCCGTTCGCGCGTCACCGTTTGCAAACGCTGCAAGCATTTTCAACATCTCATCGGTGATCTCCACCGTCTGGTTACCGAAGCCGCGCGGGTCTTTGATTGCGCGCTTCATCAGCTCCACAAGTTCATCCTCGGAAAGTGCCTGCAAAACGAACACCTTGCAGCGCGACAAAAGTGCGGCGTTCACCTCAAACGAGGGATTCTCCGTCGTCGCGCCGATGAGCACGATGCTGCCCTTTTCCACAAACGGCAAAAACGCGTCCTGCTGCGCCTTATTAAAGCGGTGGATTTCGTCGATAAACAGCAGTGTGCGCTCACCCATACGATGGTTCTGCTCCGCCTCGCTCATCACGCCGCGAATTTCCTTGATGCCGCTCGTCACGGCACTGAAATTGATGAAATTCGCCTTCGTCCGCGCCGCAATGATCTGTGCCAGCGTCGTTTTACCCACGCCCGGCGGCCCCCAGAAAATCATGGAAGACACGCGGTCTTCTTCAATCAGCTGCCGCAGCACCTTGCCCTTGCCGAGCAAATGGCGCTGCCCCGCAAATTCCTCCAGCGTCCGCGGCCGCATCCGCGTCGCAAGCGGCATGTCCTGCCCCGCCCGGTTTCCAAATAAGCTCTGCTGTTCCATTTCGCGTCTCCTTCCGTCTGCAAAACCTGCATAAGCCCTGACTTTTTATCACGCAAACCTGCGCGAATTACATTCAATCCGCCTTCCGCCAAAACAGCCTCTCCGAAAGTGCCCCGTTTTCACGCGCAGTCCACGGTTTTTATCGCGTCAACGTCCCGTCCGGCCGTATATTCACCATGCTTTTTAAGTAATCGATCCATGCCGATAAGCTTTCCCTGTCAAATTCTCGCAGGGCTTTTGCATATAACCCGAACGCCTCTGCATCGCTTTTTTCCATAAGCCGCAGCATCTTTTTGGGCCATTCCACTTCCTGCGCGACCTCCGTCACCGTTTTCTTCGGAAGATGCTCGATGTAGTCAAGGACTTTCGCTTTTAACTGCCCGGCAATGCCATGCTCATCCAGTACGATTTTCCCGTCCCAAACCTGCACAAACTCCTCCGGGTCATAGTCCGTTGAAAACGTTTCCGCCGGATATACGAACACGTCCAGCACCACGCCGTCCACAATGGACGAATCGTGTGCTTTTTCTTTCCCCGCGATGATAAGCGCGTCAAAGTCGCTATTCAAATTCGCACTTCCGTCTGCAAACGAGCCGTAAACAATAACCGCATCCGGCTGATACGTCTTCTTCAAATAGCCCACAATTTTCTCTGTATTTACCATTTCTTTCACCCAAAAATTCGCTCCACACGTCGTTCAAAACCGCAGAAAAACACACCGTCTTCATGTATAAAGCTCAAAACACGCGAAAACGCCCGCATTAGCCTACACCCCTCCATTTTCAGCCCGATTTCACTGCTCACGGCTGCAAAATCTCGTTCAGCCGCAATTCGACCATGGTTTTCAGGAACGGCAGACCATTTAAATCGGCGTTATCCACGCGAAACGTACACATACACACACCGAAAATGCGTTTGCCGAACACGGTTTTCATCCGTCCGCCACCGCATGCGCCGCATTTTTCGCAGCGATTCACGTATTTCAGGCCGATCTCCGACGTTTCCGCGTCACCTAACGGCGCTTCATACGCCGCGCTGTCGTCTGACCACACTGTCCACGCATTTTCAGGCTCGTCGGGATCTTTCACTGCGATAAAACATACGCAATTTTTGTCCGATCTCGCCCAATAATAGATCTTTTCCGCCCAGTCGCCCGAGCGGTCGCGGTGAAACATCAGCCCGTGCGACTTCAAAAACGCAGTAAATTTCAGTGCCGTTTCCCGCATTTCACCGGTCAGATTTTTCGAAATCTCCCGCTCGATCTGCTCTTGCATTACGCTTCGCACCTCTCCGTTTTCTACCATCATTAACGATTAAAACCGCATTTCGTCTTACTTTTCCACCGTTTTTGCCATCATGGTCAAAAGTCTGCGCACGGCGCGCTGCCAGCGTTTGGTGACGCCCTTGCCGTGCCCGCCTTGATTCCACTCGAAGAATACCTTGCAGCCGTGATTGCTTAAAATCTCCTTCGCCATTTCCGTGCAGTCGCCCACCGTCCGCATGACGGGCGGGCCGCCGAGCGGTTCGCGGTCGCCGAGGGATAAGTATATTGCAGTGTCCTTTTTAGGCGGACAGTTCTCCAAATATTTCAAAAACTGCGGGTACCACAAAGAGCCGGAAAGGCTTGCACCTGCACCGAATTTTTCCGTTTTCGTCAGCGCCCAAAGCGCAAATAATCCGCCGAGCGAGTACCCCAGCAGCGCACAGTTTTCGGGTTCCGTCGGCGCGCCGAAACGCTCCTCTAAATACGGCAGCGCCGTGTCTGTCAGGAATTTTAAGTAGTCTTCCCCGCCGCCCGAAAACGGCTCACCGGGCCAAATGGGCTCCGCTTCCCACGGGGTGAAATCCCGGCCGCCGTCGATTTCCGTAGAAAAAAATAATATCTCCGGCGCATCTTCGGCGAGTAGCATTATCAGCTTTTCCATCTCCCACCCGCACAGCACATAGAGCCGCTTGGGCTTTCCCTCCGGCAAAAGGCAGGTGCAGCGACGGCCATCGAGCGTGAATACAATCGGATTTTTGGGCATAGTATCCCCCTTAAAAAACGGAGGCCTGTTCGTTCACTGCACGCAAAACGCGGTTTTGTGCACGCTCACGCACACCGTTTTAATCGAACTATTGTTTCTTTTAGCCAGTATAACACATTTTTTCGCAAAAAGCAAGGACATGAGAGGCCATCACAGGACATCTTTTTGCACAAAAATCCCGGCCGAAATTTTACGACCGGGATGTTGCTTAAAGCTTCAATTTCAGTTTACTTGCACAACTCATCTGCGAGGGCGTCAATCTGGGCGCGGGAGGCATCGTTCAAGGCGCACTTTACGGTGACGGTGGTATCCGTGTAGGTGAGGTTCTTGCTCGTTTCCAGCATCTTTTTCATGACCTTTGCCGCCATAGGCGCCCACGCGCCGTTTTCAATCATGCCGACGGTGCGGCCCTGATAATTGCGAGCGGTGAGATGGTCGATAAAGTTCTGCATATGCGGGAAAATCGTCGCATTATAGGTCGTTGTGGCGAGCACGAGCTTGCTGTAACGGAACGCATCGGCAACGGCCTCCGCCATATCGCAACGGGCGAGATCTGCGACAACGACGTTCGGGCAGCCGCGCTGATTCAGCTTTTCGGCAAGCTCCTCCACAGCTTCTTTCGTATGGCCGTAGACGGAGGTGTAGGCGATGACAACGCCCTCGTCCTCGACCGCATAGGACGACCATGTGTTGTATTTATCAAGATAATAGCCGAGGTTTTCGTTTAAAACCGGGCCGTGCAGCGGGCAAATAATGGCGATGTCGAGCGCGGCGGCTTTTTTAAGGAGCGCCTGCACCTGTGCGCCGTACTTGCCGACGATGCCGATGTAGTAACGGCGGGCTTCGTCTGCCCAATCTTCCTCCACGTCAAGCGCACCGAACTTGCCGAAGCCGTCTGCGGAAAAGAGGACTTTATCTGTACTGTCGTATGTGACGATAACCTCCGGCCAGTGCACCATGGGCGCGGTGACAAACGTCAAAGTATGACAACCGAGCTTGAGCGTACTGCCCTCGCCGACGACAACCTTGCGCTCCGGGAAATCCGTGCCGAAGAACTGCTGCATCATGACGAACGCCTTGGCAGAGGAGACGATCTGCGCCTCCGGGTATGTCTCCATAAAGACGGCGATATTGGCGGAATGGTCCGGCTCCATGTGCTGCACAACGAGGTAATCCGGGCGACGGCCGTTAAGCTCCGTTTCGAGGTTTTGCAGCCATTCCACGCCGAAGTGGGCGTCTACCGTATCCATGACGGCAACTTTTTCATCGAGGATGACATAGGAATTATAGGACATGCCGTTTTCTACGGTGTACTGTCCCTCAAAAAGGTCTACGTCATGGTCGTTTACGCCGATATAGCGAATATCTTCTGTTACAAACATGTAAAAGCACTCCCTTATGTTCTGAATGTTCTGATTTCAGTATACCACAGTTTTCGCACGATGCAAATGCTTTTTAAAGATAGTGAAATGCCAAGCGTAACGCGGACAGATCCGGTGTGAAGCTGCGCGACCTGTGCCGAAAGCTTGTGAGGAAGAATACCGGTACGTGTGATACGCAAAAACGGCGCTCCCGATTGGGAACGCCGTCTGTATGCTGTTTATAAAACCGATTAGTTGAGGATGGTCTTCTCGGTTTCTTTGTCGAAGAGGTGCATCTTGTTCATGTCGAGAGCGATCGTGGTCTTGTCACCGGTCTTAGCGGTGGAAGTCGGCTCAACACGGGCGGTAAGAGCATTGCCTTCGCAGTTGAGGTACAGATAGGTCTCTGCGCCCATCAGCTCGGTAACTTCAACGTCAGCCGCAGCTCTGGCCTCCGGGTGCTTCTCGATGAACTCCGGCTCATCGTGTACGTCTTCCGGACGGATGCCGAAGACGATCTCTTTGCCAACATAGTTAGCAATTTCAGCGTTAGCCTTGTTTGCCGGAACCTTAATCTTAGCTGCGCCGAAGGTGACGTAGTAATCTGCGCCTTCCTTAACAAGGATAGCATCGATAAAGTTCATCTGCGGGGAGCCCATGAAGCCTGCAACGAATTCGTTGACCGGCAGATCATACAGGTTCTGCGGGGTATCGACCTGCTGGATGAAGCCGTCCTTCATAACAACGATTCTATCACCCATGGTCATAGCCTCGGTCTGGTCATGTGTAACGTAAATAAAAGTGGTGCCGAGTCTCTTATGAAGCTTAGCGATTTCGGTTCTCATCTGTGCACGGAGCTTAGCATCCAAGTTGGAGAGCGGCTCGTCGAGCAGGAAGACCTTCGGGTCACGGACGATAGCACGGCCGAGAGCAACACGCTGTCTCTGACCACCGGAAAGAGCCTTCGGCTTTCTGTCGAGCAGGTGGGAGATGTCGAGGATACGAGCAGCCTCTTCAACGCGGCGCTTAATCTCATCCTTCGGAGTCTTTCTGAGCTTCAGACCGAATGCCATGTTGTCATAAACGGTCATGTGCGGGTACAGAGCGTAGTTCTGGAACACCATTGCGATATCTCTGTCCTTAGGAGCAACATCGTTTGCGAGCTGGTCGCCGATGTAAAGCTCACCCTTGCTGATCTCTTCGAGACCTGCGATCATTCTAAGCGTGGTGGACTTACCGCAGCCGGAAGGACCAACGAGAATGATGAACTCCTTGTCTTCGATGTCCAAGCAGAAATCTGTAACAGCGGTAACGCCGCCGGAATAGATTTTATAGACATTTTTAAGTGTTACACTTGCCATAAGATTTTTCCTCCTGATGATAGGTTGTTATACGTCAGAGCCTGGCAGCCATATGTGACGAACAACGTCTCTTTTCAATGCACTAAGTATAGCAGAAAATCGGGTCCCTGAACAGTCCTTATTTGCCCAAACTTTTTCCTTTGAGTTTAGTTAAAATAAATAAACGGCAAAAATTCTTGATGCTTTTTGTTCAGATTATTTGTGCAGGTTTTTCAAAAACCAACGCTGCGACGCTCGGATCGAGAATTTTCGCTTCGCCGGGCGAAAGTGTGGGATCGAGCGTTAAAGCGCCGATGGATTCGCGGTGAAGGGCTGTGACGGTCTTGCCGCACGCTGAAAACATACGCTTGACCTGATGGAACTTCCCCTCCCGAATTTCCGTCCACGCGATGTGAGGATCGTCCTTACTGATTTCGAGCACGGCAGGGGCGAACTCATTTTCGCCGCTTTTGATGCCGGCGGCAAAGCGCGCGATATCGCTTTCTTCGGCGGGGAGGTCGAGCGTGGCGCGGTAACGCTTCCAGACGTGGCTTTTCGGCGCCAACATGCGGTGGGCGTACTCGCCGTCGTTCGTTAAAACGAGAAGGCCGGTGGTGTCCTTATCGAGACGGCCTGCAGGGAACAGATCACGGCGCTTAAGCTCCGGCGGCAGGAGGTCTAAGACGGTCTCTGCGCGGCTGTCACGCGTGGCGGTGAGCACGCCCGAGGGCTTATAGAGCATGATGTACACAAACGCGCTGTACCGCACGGGCTTCCCGTTGACAGTGATCTCGTCCTTTTCGGGGTTGATCTGGATATCGCTTTTGCGCACGGCTTGTCCGTTGACGGCGACGGCACCGCTGCGCACCAGCGTGCCGACCGCCTTGCGGCTGCCGATATTTTCGTTTGAAAGGAATTTATCGAGTCTCATGTTGTTTCACTTTCCGTTGGATTTTGTGTGGATTCGCCGGTGTTCGGCGCGGGCGACGCGCTCTCTTTGATGACCGACTTCGGCATCTCATAGCGGGCGCTGTCTGCCGCAAAGCCGTGCATGAAGCCATCCTCTGCGCCGGACGCGACATCGCCGCCGATGATATTGCCCTCAAAGACGAGGAGCGTTGCGAAGACGCCATCGGGCGTATTCGGGTAGTTTGTGATGCGGTAGCGGTACTGCGTGCACTTTTCGCCGGCATAGGGCAAAAGGTCGAAACCCTGCGCCTGCTGCATCGTATTATACGCCGCATAGACATCGTTAAATTTTGCGGGAATGACGACCTCGCGCACATCCTGCGGCTCCGCTTCTGCCTCCCAGCCGAAGGACGTTAAAAACGCGAGGCGCTCCTCCCCCGTCATACCGGGGAATGTCTGCCGCTTTTCGCCGCGCGGGATGAGGAAAAATGCGCTGACGGCTATGGCGATGAGCACAAGCACCGCCAAAATTCGTTTTTTGTTCGCGCCGAGCGATACAATCATATTGCTGCCACCTTTCACCGCAGAAAACCGGGTAAGACTTTCTTTTCGGTCATAGGTATGCGGGGCGGCTATGCTTTATGCTTCCTCGGCGGCGGCGAGAAAATGCACGCCGTACTGCTCGAAAAAGAGCGTGTAGCCGTTAAGATGCGGCATGCCGTTTTGAAAGGTGATCTCGTAGTTTTGGAACGATTCCGAAAGGCCGGTGCCGCGGCACTTGGAGATGCTCTCTTTGAGCGTCCAGTACGCCAGAAAGCGCGCGGCGGGATTGGGGCTGCTTTGTATATCCAGAAGCTCTGCGGGCGTACAGACGCGCTCTGCGGCACTCCCCCGCACGCGGCGGGGATATTCGGCATCGATGCCGACATTTTTCCGCGACACGGCGCAGCAGACGATGCCCTTAGTGTGGCTCAGGCTGATATGGGGCATGTTCTCCCCTTTTAAATACGGTTTGCCGAGCGGAGTTTTTTCCACAATAGGCGATGCGATGCCCCACTCGTCCTGTAAGACGCGGTATAAAAGTGCGTAGGCACGGTCATGCAGCTCCTTTTGCGTGAGCGAGGGCGGAACGTTTTCCACATAGCGACGCATCAGTTTTCCTTCTTTTCATCCATCCACGCACGCAAGCGGCGAAGTGCTTCGTCTGCGCGGTCGTTTTTCATGGTCGGGAAGGCGCGCAGCAAACGGCGCTGGGTGTGACGCTGGAGCTTGGAGGTAACGCTGTTCCACTGGGCACGGAGGTCTTCGGCAGACTTTTGTGCTTTCACACGGCGGTCTTCCAGCGACGCACGGTATTCTTCGTACTTCTCCGAAAGCTGAGCGCGCTGTGCCTGAAGCTTCTCTTCGAGGACAGGGCGGGTTTTTTCGTTGAACTCCTGCTTCTGCTCGGTGATCTTCTCGTCTGCAAGGAGCGTCAGGCGACCGAGGCCGTTCGAGATGGCGTCGCTCTCTTTGCGCAGACGCGCGGACATATCGTTGATGACGGTGAGCTTTTCGTTGAGCTTGCGGATGGTAAGCACGGTGACGATGGTATCCGTGATAAACAGCGCGATGAAAATACCGACCAGAATTGCGCCGAGCGTGAAGGGAATCCAGTGCACGAGCGACGCGATAGCCGTATGAACAATGCGAATGACGACGACGACACACAGACCCCAGAGGATGCTGAATTTTAAGCAAATATAGCCGCCGAGGTTGAAGGGCTGGTTGGAATAATCCCACCACGTGGTGTGGAAGAATTTTTTGAGCGCCCAACCGCCGACGAGCTCGATGGCGCTGGTGAGCAGCGCGCCGCCGATAAACAGCAAGGGGATGTTATCCGAAAACGGCAGCAAAACGAGCAACACGAGCGACATGCCAAAGCCGTAGATGGGGCACACGGGGCCGTTTAAAAAGCCGCGGTTGACGAACTTGCCGGTGGTGACGGTGGCAAAAATGACCTCCGAGCACCAGCCTAAAAACGAATAAATGGTAAAATACCAGAGCAGATCATAAAATGTCATGGGTCTCCCTCTTATTATGGATAGATTTATGGATAGATTTTAAGCGAAAAGGGGCATACTGCACCGTGCCGTGCGGTATGCCCCGGTTGTTCGGTTTTACGGCGTTCTACGCAAATCAAACGCAGATGTTTTCGCCGACAAGGCCGACGTACTGACCCTCTTCTGCCGCTTCCGGGTGCATAAGCAGCCACTTGTTGCGGGCGAAAAGCATTTTGTCTTCCTCGGTCTTCGGCGCGCGCTTTTCGATGTCGGTGTTCGTGCCCTTCGGCAGCGCGACGACGCACTTGAAGCCGCCGTCGTTTGCATTGCACGGCGCATAGTGCAGCGTGGTGGCGTAAACCTCGATAACGGTGCCGGCGGGCACGAGGAACGCTTCGACCTTAGACGTATCGTACTTGCCGTTTTCGATGTCCTGCTCGGAGCCGATGAGCAAGATGAGGTCGGTAACGGCGATGTTTACTTCACTATCGCGGTGATATTCGAGACCGTTTAACTTATGGTTATTGCCGTTGCAGTAGCCGATCTGCACAGGCATGCCGCCGTAGAGCGTGTAGGCGATGTCTTTGGCAGACGCGCAGCTTTCGAGAGACTCTGCACCGGGCACATAGACGACGTTTTCCGGGCAGGGCGTTTCCGCCATGGCGGCGATAATATCGGAGCAATCGAGCCCCGTGATGACTTTGCCGTACTTTTTAAAAGCGGCATCCGAAACATTCTGAATTTTCATGGTTTTTTCATCCTTGCTTTCTGTTTTGAATCTAACCACATTATACCGAGGTGCAGAGGAAATTGCAAGACGCTAAGAACGCAAAAAGTTTTGCGCAAGCTTTTTCAAAAGCTTGCAGATCCTTAGGGCAGCGCCCTAAGTCGTCGTCCACAGCCGACAAAATACCTTTTGCCTACACCAAAACTAGGAAACCCAGTTGCATGGGTTTCCTAAAAAGGCGAAGCCTTTTGATAAAACGCCCAGACAGAGAAAAAGCTCCCCGAAAGTGATTTTCGAAGAGCTTTTAATATACTTCTATCTACGTAGTAGTTACATCATCTCGCGCTTGCGCTTTTGTTTTTTCCAGATGATGATGGCGATGTAGACTGCGAGGAAGACTAAGATGATGGTGATGAGAACCGCGGATTGGCCGGGGCCGCCCATTTTGACCTCTGCCCAGAGCGTATCGAGCAGATTGCTCGTCTCGCTCGGGAGGTTGACGAAAACCTCGGTGCGGTCGAGCACATCCTGATCCGGGTAGTAGATGGGATTTGCGACGGCGTCGGGATCAAGATAGTCTTTCGCGGCGGTCTCCGGGGTGGCGTAGCCGACGAAATCCATGTTCGCACCGGAAATTTCGGGGTCACACATGAAGTTGATGTACAGTTCGGCTTCTTTTTTGTGCTCGGCCGTTGCCGGAATACACATGGCATCGACAAAGTAGTTCGTACCCTCTTCCGGGACGATGAACTTGATGTTGTCGTTATTTTCGACAAGCGTGCCGGCATCGCCGGAATAGTACGGTGCAAGCCACGCTTCGCCGCTTTCCATTTTGTCAAAAATCTGATCCATGACGTACGCCTGTACGAGGGGCTTCTGCTCCTTTAAAAGCATAGCCGCCTGCTCCCACTCGCTTTCGTCGGTGGAATTGAGGGAGAAGCCGAGGCGCTCCTGTGCGATGGCGAACGCATCGCGCGGGTTATCGAACATCAAAATCTTGCCGCTGTACTGCTCGTCCCACAAAATAGACCAGCTGGTGACGGGCTCGGTGACATAATCGGTATTATAGAACAGGCCGACGGTGCCCCATGTGTACGGCACGGAGAATTTGTTTTCGGGGTCGTAATCGGGGTTTCGGAACTGCTCGTCGATGTACTCGAAATTCGGGATATTGCTGAAATCCAGCTCCGCGAGCATGTTCTCGTTCATGAGCTTTGAGATCATGTAATCGGACGGGACAATGACATCGTAGCTTGCGCCGCCGCCTGCGAGTTTGGAGTACAGCGACTCGTTGCTGTCGAACGTGGTGTAGTTGACCTCGATGCCGGTGCGACGGGTGAACTCGGCATTGACATCCAGCGAGCCCTCGGTGCCGTTTGAAATATACTCGCCCCAGTTGTAGACATTGATGGTCACACCGGTGGGCTCTGCGGTGGGGTATTCTTCGGAAAAATCCCAGTCGTCGGCTTCATCGGCAAAGACGGGCACGACTGCGGTGCAGAGCACCAGAAGCGCAAAAAAGACAGCAAAAAATTTCTTTTTCATCAGGCACGCTCCCTTTCTGCCTTTTTGGCACGGCGCTCTTCACGTCCCTGGCGGACATTGATGATGATGAGCAAGAGCATGATGCACACAAAGAGCACGGTGGAAAGCGCGTTGATCTCCGGGGAGATGCGCTTTCTCGTCATGGAATAAATGTAGATGGGCAGCGTCTGCGTGGTGCCGCTTGTGAAGTAGCTGATGACGAAATCATCGATGGAGAGCGTGAACGCCATGATCATGCCGGTGACGATGCCGGGCATGATCTCCGGCAGCACGACTTTAAAGAACGCGCGTACCGGCGGGCAGCCGAGATCCTGCGCGGCCTCGAAGAGGTTCGGGTTCATCTGGCGCAGCTTCGGCAGAACGGACAGGATGACATACGGCAGGCAGAACGTGATGTGCGCGATAATGAGCGATGCCATGCCGAGGCTTTTGCCGCCGAACAGGCTGACTGCCGCGACGAACAGAAGCATCATGGAAACACCGGTGACGATTTCCGGGTTGACCATGGGAAAATTGGTGATGTTCATCATGACCTTTTTCGGCATACGCTTCATGCGGTTGATGCCGACCGCCGCCATGGTGCCGAGTACAGTGGAAGCAAACGCGGAAACGACGGCGATGATCAATGTATTGAGCAGCGCCTCCAGAATATAGCGGTCCTCAAACAGGCGCTGATACCAGCGCAGTGTAAAGCCGGAAAACTGGGTGCGGCTTGCGGTATCCGTATCGTTGAACGAGAAGATGATGAGCACGATGATGGGCGCGTAAAGAAAGATGAAGATGAGCGCCGTGTAGACTTTGGAAGCCGTTTTCACAGAATCATACCTCCTCCCACATTTTCACCGTCGTCGAACTGGTTCATGATACCCATGCAGATGAGAATGATGACCATGAGGACAAGTGAAATGGCCGAGCCGAGGTTCGGGTTATACGCCGAGCCGAGGAACTGCATATCGATGAGGTCGCCGATGAGCAGGTTTCCGCCGCCGCCGAGCATTTTAGAGATAATAAATGTGGAAACAGCGGGCACGAACACCATGGTAACGCCGGAAATGACACCGGGCATGCTCATGGGCAGGACAACTTTAAGGAAGACATTGCGGTTGTTTGCACCGAGATCCTGCGCAGCTTCGATGACACTGTTGTCGATTTTGGTGAGCACAGAGTAAATGGGCAGGATCATGTACGGGATGTAGTTATACACCATGCCGAGGACGACTGCGCCCGCGGTGTTGATCATGTGGATGCGCGGCAGACCGACGGCGGCGAGCATATTGTTGATGAGGCCGTTATCCTCAAGGAGGGACATCCATGCGTAGGTGCGCAGCAGGAAGTTCATCCACATGGGCAGCATGATGAGCAAAATGAGGAAGCTCTGGCGGTTCGGCGCCGCTTTGGCGATGGTATACGCGAGCGGGTAGCCGAGCAGAAGCGAAATAAACGTTGCGAGTGCGCCGAGCCAGATGGAACGCAGGAAGACGTTGGAATACTGGCCGACGCGCGCGATGTTATCTAACGTAAAAGCGCCGCTTTTATCGGTAAAGGCAAAGAATGCCACAAGACCCATGGGCACGATGATGAACAGCGTCATCCAGATCGTGTACGGGGCGGAGATGAGTTTAGTCCTCATGTTCGCTGCCCTCCTCCTGGAGCGCTTCCTCCATTTCGTCACTGAACGTGCTGTAATCGCCCATAGTGCCGGAGTAAACGGACTTCGCCATGACGTGAATGTCGTCCGGGGTGAGCGCAAGGCCGATCTTATCGCCGACGTTGGCGCTGTCGGTCGTCTGGATCATCCACTTGAAGCCGTCAACATCGACGATAATCTCATAGTGTACGCCCTTAAACGTGACGCTGGTGACGACGCCGTTGATGTGTGCGGCGGCGGAGCCGGTGGGCACGATGTCGATATCCTCCGGGCGGATGACGACGTCGACCGGGGCCATTTTGCCGAAGCCGCTGTCGAGCGACTTGAAGCGCTGACCGGCGACCTCGACGAGGTAGTCTTCGATCATGGTGCCGTCGAGGATATTGCTTTCGCCGATGAAGTCCGCAACGAAGGCGTTTTTCGGTTCGTTGTAGATGTCAATCGGCGAGCCGATCTGCTGAATTTCGCCCTTATCCATGACGACGACCGTATCACTCATGGAGAGCGCTTCCTCCTGGTCGTGCGTGACGAAAATGAACGTGATGCCGATGGCCTGCTGGATTTTTTTGAGTTCGTTCTGCATATCCTTGCGCAGCTTTAAATCGAGCGCGGAAAGCGGCTCATCGAGGAGGAGCACCTTCGGCTCGTTTGCGAGGGCGCGCGCAATGGCGACACGCTGCTGCTGACCGCCGGAAAGCTGGCCGACACCGCGGTGCGCCATGCCGTTTAAGTTGACCATATGCAGCATTTCGGTGACGGTCTTTTGAATTTCGTCTTCTTTCTTACCTTTGAGACGCATGCCGAACGCGATGTTTTCATAGACGTTCAGGTGCGGGAAAAGCGCGTATTTTTGGAAAATCGTATTGACGGCGCGCTTATGCGGCGGCACGTTATTGATCTTCTCGTCACCAAAAAAGACATCGCCGCTATCCGGTGTGACGAAGCCGCCGATGGTGCGCAAAACCGTGGTTTTGCCGCAGCCGGAGGGTCCGAGCAGTGTTACGAACTCGCCGTCACCGATGGTGAGGTTGAAGTTCTTTAAGACCTGCTCGCCGTCAAACGATACTGCAATGTCTTTGAGCGTGATGATTGGTTTTAACATGGAAAGCATCCCCTTTGCGGTTTGGTGGGACCCTTGTCCCCCGAAAGTTGCGCGGTCTTAGTGAATCACACACCCCGGCTGCATGATGCGTACTGCTTCCGCAAAGGATTTTTCACGGCCGCAGGCTTTCGCCCGCGATCCGGCCGCGGCAGGAACACTTTTCCGAACAGGATAAAAGCAACACAACGCTTTGTGTGTTGCCCGTTTTAGCGACCTTTCCGGAACAGCCGATTTTATTTGGTTTTAGATGCAAACGCAATAAGTTCAGTTTACGGAAAAAGTCAGGATTTGTCAACCGCTTTTGCGTAAAATATGAATAAAGTTTGACGATGGATTTGTGTGCATTTTTAAAAATGAGATTTTCAGGAATGTCAAAACGGGATTTATGCGGGTTTGCGAAAAAAAGAGCGCCGCCCGAGAACCGAGCGGCGCCGAAAAGAGAGGAAAAGTATGTTTTTCCTTATGATCGGATTTATAAAGCGGAATGTGCGCGGCTTTGAAACGCAGTGTCATTCAGAGTACGGTCACGCATGGGGCGATAAGCACGGGCCGAATGCACACGACGGCGGCGCATGGGACGCACGGCAAGAGAAAGACCTAAAAATGCCAACAGCACAACGGCCAAAAACGGCAGAACGCCCTTTGCAGACCACTTGGCGCCCGCCTGCACGGAGGCGTTGACGACGACAGCCTTCGGCTCTGCGGCCTCGGGCGCAGCCGCGGCGGAAATGGCGCTTTCGGCGTCATCGGTATCGACCGAAGTCCCCGTGAGGCTGTGCAGGGCAGTGCTGAGCATTTTATCTGCCATATCTCTGCCCTCTGCGCGCGCGACGGCTTCCAGCTGCGCGGCGACGGCGGTGTAATCGTCCCGGAGGTCTTCCGCCGGTTCGGCGGAGACGGTTTCGGTATCCGTTATCGCTTCATCGGTCTCATCCGCCAAAACGGGTGCGGCGGCGAGCAAAGCGATAAGCAAGGCCAAGAGCACCGGCACGGCATGACGCAGTGTGCGAAGAATGGCGCTTGCTGCCGCAACACTGTTTTCGGTTTTTATCTGCATTTCTGCCGCCTGCATGCGCTTCTCACCTGACATTCAAAAATTACAAAGCGATAACATTTGTTACACTTCTGTTACATTTTAGCATACAGAGCGCTGAAAAGTCAAGAGGAAATGATTTGAAAAGTGCATAAAAAAGCCCCGTTTTTCTTGAAAACGGAGCTTTCGTTACAAAAGTTACAAGTTATGCCATAACAATGACGCTGAGCACGATATAGACGGCGTAGGCGGCGAGCATTAAAACGCCCTGCCAGCGCGAGAATTTCTTCGTGATGAGCGTGGGCACGACAGACAGAATGCCGATGATGAGACATGCCGGGATATCGACCATGGCGACGGTGGGCGACGCGGGGAGCTTGCTGCCGTAGATGAGCGCACATACGGGCAGAATCAAGGTCAGATCGATGATATTTGCGCCGATGATGTTGCCTGCGGAGAGCGAGCCCTGCTTTTTCGCGATGGCGGTGAGCGTGGTGACAAGCTCCGGCAGAGACGTGCCAATGGCGATGATGGTGACGGAGATGACGCGATCCGAAACGCCGCACATGGAAGCGAGCGCGGAGCCGTTATCGACAAGGAGCTGTGCACCGGCGACCGTGCCGACCGCGCCGATGAGGAACTTGACAACATTGGTGATGACGGCTTTTTTCGTGACGGGCTCATCGAGCTGCTGACCCTTTGCCCCGCCCTTGACGGCGACAACGGCCTCGTGGATGTTGTCGTACATGGCAATGACGAAAATAATGATAAGCAAAATGCTGGCAACCATGCCGACGCCGTTATCAAACAGTGAGAAACATACGGCGACAGCGGCAGCCACGAGCATGAGGATCATTTTGAGCATGTAATCTTTGCGGCGGATCGCCATAGGAATGGCGACAAGCGCGATGCCCATGATGAGACCGAGGTTCGCCGTGACGCTGCCGATGGCGTTGCCGATGGACATATCCACCATGCCGATGCCGCTGCCGGGCGAAAGTGCCTCTGCGGCACGTGCGTCAAGCGCCGCGAAGATGGAGACGAGCAGCTCCGGCAAAGTGGTCGCGAAGCTGACGACCGTTGCGCCGACAATAAGCTTCGGAATGCCGGAGGCTTCCGCCATCCACGATGCGGCATCCACAAAGAAATCACCGCCCTTGATGATGAGCACGAGACCCACGATGAGCAGCAAGACTGTAATTGCAATTTCCATTTGCAAATTCCCCTTTTTTACGCTTTCAGAGCGTTTTCGTTTTCTTCTTCCGCAAGATTATGCGGAGAAAGACATTATTTCTATTATAGCGGGGAACCGCGGGAAAATCCAGCCTTATTTGCCTTTTTTGTCAAATTTTACGGTTTTATTCGTCGGACCCAAGGCTGCGGACGAGCTCTTCGAGCTTTTCGGGGCGTTCTTTAGGAGAAGTAGCCGCGACCTTTGCGGGTTTAGCCGCGCATTTCGAGGTACTCGTCGTAGGTGGTAACGCGGTCGAACGTGCCGCCCTCGGGCAGAATTTCGATGATGCGGTTCGCGACGGTCTGGGTGAACTCGTGGTCGTGCGATGCGAACAGCACGACACCCTTGAAATCGATGAGGCCGTTGTTGACGGCAGTGATGGACTCGAGGTCGAGGTGGTTGGTGGGCTGGTCGAGCAGGAGTACATTGCTGCCGAACATCATCATGCGCGAGAGCATGCAGCGCACCTTTTCGCCGCCGGAAAGCACCTGCACGGGCTTATAGACGTCTTCGCCGGAGAACAGCATTTTGCCGAGAAAACCGCGCAGATACGTTTCGGTGGTGTCTTTGGAATATTGCTCGAGCCAGCGGATGATGGAATCTTCCGTATCGGTGAAATAGGCGGAATTATCCTGCGGGAAATAGGACTGACTCGTCGAAACGCCCCACTTGAATGTGCCGGCATCCGGCTCCAGCTCGCCCATTAAGATTTTGAAAAGCGTCGGCACGGCGAACTCGTTTGATGCGGTGAACGCAATTTTATCCGTGCGGCCGACGGTGAACGTGACGTTATCAAGCACCTTTACGCCGTCTACGGTCTTTGTAAGGCCCGAGACGGTGAGGACATCTTTGCCGAGCTCTCTGTCCATCGTAAAGCCGACATACGGGTAGCGGCGGGAGGACGCGGGCATTTCTTCGACGGTGATCTTATCGAGCAGCTTCTTTCTGGACGTCGCCTGACGGGACTTCGACTTATTTGCGGAGAAGCGCTGGATGAAGTTCTGGAGCTCCTTGATTTTTTCCTCCGCCTTGCGGTTCTGGTCGCGCATCATGCGCTGCATGAGCTGGCTCGACTCATACCAGAAGTCGTAGTTGCCGACGTACATTTTGATCTTGCCGTAATCGACATCGACAATATGGGTGCAGACGTTATTTAAAAAGTGGCGGTCATGGGAGACAACGATGACGGTGCCCTCGTACTCAATGAGAAAATCCTCTAACCATGTGATGGCTTTGGCATCGAGGCCGTTCGTCGGTTCGTCAAGGAGAATCATATCCGGCTGGCCGAACAGCGCGCGGGCCAAGAGCACTTTAACCTTTTCGGTCTGGTTCAGAGTGCTCATGGTGTTATACATATCGTTGCTGTCGAGGCCGAGACCCTGCATGAGCTTTGCGGCTTCGGTCTCGGCGTCCCAACCGTTGAGCTCGGAGAACTCGGCTTCAAGCTCGGCGGCGCGGTTGCCGTCTTCTTCATCAAAATCGGGCTTTGCGTACAGCGCGTCTTTTTCCTGTGCGATCTCATACAGCCTTGCATTGCCCTGCATGATGGTATCAAAAATGGTTTGGCCTTCGTAAGCAAAGTGATCCTGTTTCAGAACGGACATTCTGTATTTGGGGTCAAACGTGACCTCGCCCTTACTGGGCTCTAAATCGCCGGACAAAATACGCAGGAAGGTGGATTTACCCGCGCCGTTTGCGCCGATGATGCCGTAGCAGTTGCCCGGCAAAAACTGGAGATTGACGTTTGAAAAGAGGTTCTGACCATCAAAATTGATGGCGACCCCGTTGACATTCAGCATAGTTTGGTTCCTTTCAAATGGTGCTTTTATATTTTTCTTTTTATCTCAGTGCAAACCGCTCCACGGCTTCCGCGAAGCCGTCTTCGATACACGGTGCGACGACGGCGTCGGCAATCGCTTTCGCTTCCTCTATGCCGTTGCCGACGACGGCGGCGAAGCCTGCGGCTTTCAGCATACCGAGGTCGTTGCCGTTATCGCCCGCCGCCATGGTGTTTTTGGGATCGATGCCGAGGACCTTGCAGAGCGAATACAGTGCGGTGCCCTTATCGCAGCCCTTTTTATTGATCTCGATGTTATCGACGTTCGAGAATGTAAGCTCGATGCCGCCTAACTTTTGCAGGCGGGCCAAAATTTCCGGGCGGACGCTTTCCGGAATGAACATCATATTGATCTTTTCCGGCTCGGCGTGCGTTTCTTTTAAATACGCGGAGAGGTTGTCCGTGAACGTATAATCTTTTGTGAGGAAGTAATATTTTTCTTCCGGGAAGCCGAAAACGGTGCGGGCTTTATCCGGGTTGCCGCGCTTTGTAACGCCGCGCCCGTGCACGTAGTATTCCACATAAAGCTCGTAATCGTCAAAAATTTTCTGCACTTCGAGCGCGGTCTCGGTGGGAATGAGATCGGTGCAGAGCACTTTGTTTTCCAGAATATCCCACACGGCGCCGCCGTTTGAGGTGATGGCGTAGCGGATAAACGGCAGCTCGGTGAGGCACGGCGGAATAAAATTGCGCACGCGCCCTGTGGCCGGGACGACCAGAATGTCTGCGTCGTTCGCCTTTTCCATGGCGCGGCGGTTGCGCTCTGAAAGCTCCGCGAAGCCGTGCAGCGTGGTGCCGTCCAGATCGAACGCGATGAGCTTGATGTTTCTTTTTGCTTCTGTGTTTTCCATATATACAGATATGGACTGCCGTGCAGTCCATTGCGCTCCTTTCCGAAAGTCATACCAATTAAATATACTGTAAAACCCGGAATAAAACAAGGGCTTATGCGAAATTTGGCAATTTCGCAGCGAAATTTTGCAATTTCTCGTCGAAAATTCGCGTGTTTTTTGAAAACGGTTGTTTTCGGCACTATGCAATGCTATACTGAAGCCAACAAAGAACAAGGAGTTGTTTATTATGGATATGTCCCAAAAATCAGACACGACCAAAATGCGCCGCGCCGACCGCGCGATTCCCCGCGAGGATGCGCTTGCGGTCATTGACCGCTGCGCTTACGGCACACTTTCCCTTATTGCGACGGACGGCACGCCGTATGCGGTGGCACTGAACGTGGTGCGTGACGGCGAGAAGCTGTTCTTCCACAGCGCGATGGCGGGGCTGAAGGTCGACTCTCTGCACGAAAATCCGCAGGTTTGCCTGCTGTTTGTGGAAAACCCGACGATCTACGAAAAGGGGTTGACGACGCTCTATACCTCCACTGTGGTGCGCGGCAAAGTGACAGAAGTAACCGATTTCGATGAAAAACGCCGTGCACTGCGTCTGCTTTGCGACCGTTTTGTGCCGAGTTTGACGAAAGAGGAAACCGGCTGCGTGGAAACGGGGCCGAAATCGACGTGTGTGTGGTGCATTGAGATTGAATCAGTCACCGGCAAGCAAAACCGCCGCATGAGCTGATTTTTAAGAGATATAGAATTGTATAATGCATAAATGTGTTCCGTAGTGTCGAAAAATTCGTGCTGCGGAACATTTCTTTGTGGAATTTGTTGAAAGAAGCGACCAAATATGGTATACTGAAAAAAATTGTGTGCGATTTAGGGGTTCGCGCACACAAACTTGAAAAAGTGAGGCGTTTTAAAATGCTTTTACCGGTCGTTTTTCTGTGCAATGCACTTTTATTTCTGACGGTTTTAAACAGCCGCTTTCGGCTGCTGGCGGAGGCCATTGTTTCGGGCGGCGTGTTTGTGCTTTCTATTGTGTTGAATCTGCTGCTCTCCCCTGCCTTTAACGACGCGACGGGGCAATTCGGCAACGGCATGAATGTGCTCTTATTGCTGGTTGCGGCGGTATTCCTCTACACGAACAATTTGGCGCAGAAGCTGAGCTTATCTTTGCTGCTCATCAGCAATTACGCCTTTTTGCTGCCCGTGACGACCACGCTTTTGAAAGCGCTGCCTTTTGCGGGCGACGGCATATGGTCGGCGGTCATCGGCAGCTTACTGTACATTGTGCTGACATTCCTCTCTTTCATGACGCTGGCACACCCGTTTCGCTATTTTGCACAGCGCGGCGTTTCGGTGCTGTCTGTGGGGCTTTGTGCGGCGCTTGTTGTCTGTTTATTCTGCGCTAACGGAATTTTGCCGACTTTTTTCGGGCTGAACAGCGTAACGCAGCGCCTTATTCTGACAGCGGCGCTGTACCTTGTTTTGGCGTTTACGGTGCGTGCGGCATTTAACGCGGCAAAGTACCAGGAGAGTGCCTGTACGGCGGAGCACCGCGAGCAACTGCTCGGCGCGGAGGCGGATTATTTCCGCGCGATGGTGGGCAACGTGACAAACGCAAAGAACGCGCAGGAGCACCATGATTTTGTTTTGCATGAGATCGCGGCTGAGGCACAGGGCGGCAGCTGCGAAGGCGTGCTGAATATCATCAAAGAGGAAACAGTTCTGCACGATCCGTATTTACAGCGATACAGCGAAAACCCGTATGTGAATGCAGTGCTGGCGGGCAAGGCGGCCTACGCGGCACACTGCGGCATCGTTTTGGAAAGCAATGTGGAGCTTGGCGCGGTGCGGCTGAAAACCATTGAATTCTGCGCAATTCTGAACGACATGCTGACGCACGCCATCGACTGCGCGGAGCACTCCGGCGCAGAGGAGCCACGCGTGCGCATTACGGCGCTGCCGGTGGAAAACCACATCACGTTTGAGGCGGTGTACTCGGCGCAGAAAAAACAGAAAAAGCGCACACCGGCGACGAAGAGCTCCGTGAACGACCTTGTACATAAGCTGTTTGAGCCGAAAAAGCCGCAGGTGCTCGGCATGGAAGTGGTACGCGGCATTTTGGAGCGGTACAGCGGCGCGATGGATCTTTCCGCGGCGGGCGGTTCCGAAATCTTGCGCATCATCATCAATAATTGACGGTTCTAAATTTACTCTAAGGGGATAAAACATGGCGGACAAAAAGGGAATTCTTTATAACGAGGCCGCAAAGGCGTATTTTTACGGCGACTGTGTAAGCTCCATTGAACCGTACGGCGGCGGGCACATCAACGACACGTTTCTGGCGCGCACGGAAAAGGGCAACTTTGTTTTGCAGCGCGTGAACGGGTATGTGTTCCCACACCCGGATGAGATCATGGACAACATGGTGCACGTGACGAAGTTTTTGGCGGAGAAGCTTGAAAAGGCCGGCAAAGACCCGAAGCGCGGCACGCTGACGGTTTTAAAGACGAACGACGGCAAGGATTATTATATCGACAGTGAGGGCAACTACTGGCGCTCGACGATCAATTTGGAGAACACAACGGCGTATGACTTTGCGGAATCTCCGGAGATGCTGAAAAAATCCGGCGCGGCGTTCGGTGCGTTTCAGAACATGCTCTCTGATTACCCGGCAGAGACGCTGCACGAGGTCATCCCGCACTTTCACGACACCCCGGCGCGCTTCCGGCAACTGATGGACGCGGTACGTGAGGATAAAGCCGGGCGCTTAAAGAATGTTGCGGCCGAGCTGGAATTTGCAAAGGCACGCGAAACGGACTGCGGGCTTTTGATGAACCTGCTTGAGGAGGGCAAGCTGCCGCTGAAGGTGACACACAACGACACGAAAATGAGCAACGTTTTGATCGATAATGCGACGGGTGACGCGGTGTGCGTCATCGATCTTGACACGGTGATGCCGGGCCTTGCGGCGTTTGACTTCGGTGATTCCATCCGCGCGGGCGCTTCCACCGGTGCGGAGGACGAAACCGATCTGACGAAGGTGCACTTCAGTGTGCCGCTCTTTAAGGCGTACACGGAAGGCTTCCTCGGCGAAGCCGGCAAGGCGCTGACCGAGACGGAAATCCGCACGCTGCCGGACGGTGCGAAGCTGATGACGTTTGAGGTGGGCATCCGCTTCCTTGCGGACTACCTGAACGGCGATGTGTACTTTAAGACGAAGTACCCGCAGCACAACTTAGACCGCGCACGCAACCAGTTCCACCTTGTGGCGGAAATGGAAGCAAAGCGCGATGAGACGCAGGCCGTTGTGGACGCGTATTTGTGATTTTACCTCATACGCGAAGTTTGTCGAAACGCGAAAAAAACACATACTTTTACAGGCGCGCACACAAAATTTTGAATCTGTGTGAAAACACGCGCGAAACGAAAGGTAGGTTTTGATATGACAAAAAACTTGAAGCCCGTTTTAAAGATCGTCGTGCCGGTCGCACTCGTGCTCATTCTCGCGGTCGTTCTGTTCGTTTACCCCGGTATTTTGACGGAAAAAGACGATTCGCCTGAGGTGGTGACGGCCTCCACACTGGAGAAGATCGTGCAGACGAGCGATCTTTCCACGTTCACCTCCGTATACAACGGCATTGCCGAGGTACATGATAGCAGCAACGCGGATAAGGTTCTGTACTATGTGGCGTATGAGGCTTCGGTTGACGCCGGCATCGATTTTTCGAAGGTGTCGTTCACCGATGTGAAAAATGAAGACGGCACGCATGTTTTTACAGCGCATATCCCGAAGACGTACCTTATGGAGCCGCAGGTCGCGGCGGAAAATATGGAGTTTATCTTCCGCGATAAAAGCGCGAACACCACCGCCGTGACGGCGCAGGCGCTTACGGCATGCGAAAAGGACGCCAAAGAGGAAAGCGAAAAGCAAACCGCTATTTTAGACCTTGCGCAGGAAAACGCAGAGCTGATCATCCGCGCGCTTTTAGAACCGTTTCTGGAACAGCTCGGACCCGAATATGAGCTTGTTCTGGAAACGGAATCGTGAGAAAGGGGCGTGTGTGATTTGAAAAAATTATTTACCGTTTTGTTTGCCGTGCTTCTGGCGTTTTCCACCGCCGCCTGCGGAAAAAGCGAAGATGCAAAAACACCGCAGATCGAGCCCGATCAGGCGCGTATGCGTGCCATCAGCGAGCTTTCCGTGATGGAGTGCTACTATCACAATGTGGCAAAATTTGACCAGAAAAATGCGGAGCAGTTTCTGTTTTGGTCGAAGGACAAGCGCTTTTGGATCGAATACAGCGGCACCGTGCGCATCGGTGTGGACGCTGCCGAAGTGAAGCTGGAATCGATCGGCGACGATAAATTCAAAGTGACGATCCCGTTCGGCAGAGTACTGAGCTGCACGGTTGATTCTGGATCGCTCACGGCGGACTCTTACGTTGTGGATACGGGTTCGGCCGCCGTAACAGCGGACGATGAAGTATACGCATTTCAGGAGGCGCAAAAACAGCTTGAAGCCAACGCAACCAAGAACACAAAGCTGCTGAGCGACGCGCAGTTGCAAGTGAAAAAGCTGCTGAACGAATACATACAAAACGTAGGCAGCACGGTCGGCAAGAATTACAGCGTGACATGGGTCCTGCTCGGCGCGGATGAAAGCACCGAGTCGACCGAAAAAGCATCTACCGAATCTGCAGAAAGCGAAGCTTCCGCGGAAAAATAAAAACAGCAGCCCCGCACGAGTTTTCAGATCGTGCGGGGCTGCTGTTTTTTGATTTTAATGAAAGGCCGGAAGATTCAGTTACAACTGAAATTTCGTGTAAGATGCGAACATGAAAAAAGGCATGGTATCCCATGCCTTTTCGGGAAATATACGGTTTATACGGAGGAATTACTTGCCGTTTTTGAACGCATCCATGTTGATGAGCTCGCCGCCGCGGAGGCGGGATTCTTCGGCTGCGAGCGCCATGAAGTGGCTTTCGAGGGAGTGCTCCAGCGTGGTGGTGCGCTCGGTGGCTTCGGTCTCGTTGATGAGCATATCGAGGAAGTCGTTCACGATGCCGCTGTCGCCGCCGTGACCCTTGAGGTCGTTTGCAAGGAGCTTGACATCGATGATTTCTTCCGGCTCGCCGAAGACGCGGACGTGGATTTTATTCGAGAGCATATCGGCTTCGATCTCACCGTTCGTGCCCATGGCCTTGAAATAACGGTAGCACTTTTCGGTGAACGCGCACATGGTGAAACTCATGGTTGTGCCGTCCTCGAAGAGGAGGTTCGTCTGCTGGTGGTCGACGACGTTGTTGTCGCACATATAGACGCAGCGGCCGTACTGACCGTTTTTCAGTGCTTCATAGGTGCGCTCTTCGGTGGGGTTCACGCCGCAGGCAACGCCCGCCATCCACGTATTGCCGTTGCGGATGCCCGTTGCGGGGTTCGTGATGTAGATCTTCTCGGCGTCGAACTTGCAGTTTTCCTTCGCTTTGCAGCCGCCGAGGCAGTACGGCGTTGCGCCCTCCGGTGCGCACTCCTTTTTGAAGAGGTGCGTATCGCCGACGGAGGAAATGGCCTTACACTTTTTGCCGAGCAGCCAAGTGTAGATGTCCATATCGTGGCAGCACTTCTGGAGGATCATGGGGCTTGTCTGGTCACTGTTGCGCCAGTTGCCGCGCACAAAGGAGTGCGCCTGGTGCCAGTAGCCGACGTTCTCGTTTGCACAGACGGAGACGACATCGCCGATCTTTTTGCTGTCGAGAATGGACTTTAATGTATTATAGAACGTGGTATAGCGCAGAACATGACATACGATGATCTTGCCGGGGCAGTGCTTTGCAACCTCGATGATACGCTTGCACTCCTGAAGATCCGGAGAGATAGGCTTTTCCATCAGGATATTATAGCCCTTTTCAAGCGCCGGAATGGCGTGATTGACGTGCTGGCGATCCATGGTAGAAACGACCATGACATCGGCAAGCTTATCCTGCGCGAGCATTTCCTCTGCGCTCGTGAAGCAAAGCTCATCCTTGATGCCGTAGAGCTCTTTCGCTTTCTGTACCTTTTCCGGGTTGATATCCGCCACGGCGACGACCTTCATGCGGTCCGGGAAAAGCTTCTGCATGGAAGCGTATGTGCTGCCGCGGTCGCCGAAGCCGGCGATGGCAAATGTGATGGGTGCTTTCATGGATTTTACCCCCTCTTCCTTTCGTAGAGAAACGAGATTTAATGGAATCATACAAACGGAAAGGTGCGGGCGAAGACAGGGCCATCGCACACACCTTGCTGCTTTCTGAATTTGATTATACGGACAATAACGGCAAAAAGCAAGCCGTTTTGGGCTTTTATGCCGTTTTATTTACAAAACGGACTTTGTATCGTAATGGCGGTCCTTGAGCGGGATGTAGGTCTGACCGGTGGGCAGCGCGCGGTACGCCGGGCGGATGATGCGGCCGCCCGTTGTGAGCTCCTCGATGCGGTGGGCGCACCAGCCGGAGATGCGCGAAACGGCGAACATGGGCGTGTAGAGATCCTCCGGAATGCCGAGCATCTCATAGACGAGCCCGGAATAAAAATCGACGTTGGCGCATACTACTTTCTCGTTCCCCGTAACTTTATGGAACGCGTCCGGCGCTAAGCGCTCGATGCGCTCATACAGCGCGAACTGGTCGGCGTAGCCGGTTTTGGCGGCGAGGGAACGCGCCTGTTTTTTGAGCTCGACGGCACGCGGATCGGACAATGTGTAAATGGCGTGACCGATGCCGTAGATGAGGCCGCTCTTGTCCCCCACCTCGCGGCGCAAAATGCGCTCGAGGTAGTTTTCCACTTCGTCATCGCTGTCCCAGTGCTGCACATTCTGCATGATGTCCGTCATCATCTGGCGTACCTTGTGGTTCGCGCCGCCGTGACGGAAGCCCTTCAGGGAGCCGATAGCTGCGGCGATGGTGGAGTAGATATCCGTTTGCGCGGAGGAAAGCACACGCGTGGTAAATGTGGAGTTGTTACCGCCGCCGTGCTCTGCGTGGAGCACCATGCAAAGGTCGAGCAGCTGGGCTTCCTCGTGCGTGAATTGGCGATCCTCGCGCAGGGCATTCAAAATCGCCTCCGCCGTTTTGTGCTGCGGCTCGAACGGGTGGAAAAACATGGTCTGTTTATCGTAATGGCGGCGCTTGACCTGATAGGCATACGTCATGATGGCCGGCATACGCGCAATGAGCGAGATGCTTTGGCGCATGTTATTTTCGAGTGAGAGATCGTCCGGGTCGTCATCGTAGGAATAGAGCGTCAAAACGGCACGCGCGAGCTTATTCATCACGTCGCGCGACGGGTTTTTCATAATGACGTCCTCGGGGAAGTATTCCGGCAGCTCGCGGTTTTCGTAAAGGAGCTGACAGATGCGGTTATACTGGCGTTCATCGGGCAGCTTGCCGAAGATCAAAAGCCACACGACTTCTTCAAAGCCGAAGCGCCCCTCTGCGCGGCAGCCGTTGATGATATCCACAACATTCATGCTGCGGTATGTGAGGCGGCCGCTATCCGGAATCTTCACGCCGTCGCTGATGAGGTAGCCGTGCACGTTACAGACGTGCGTAAGGCCGGCCATGACGCCGGTGCCGTCGCGGTTGCGCAGGCCGCGTTTGACGTGGTAAAGCTCGTATTCATCCTTTGTAATCTGGTTATTGGCACGATACTCGGCGCAAAGCTCGCTGACCGTTGTGCTGCTTGCACTTTCGTTTATCAATCTTTCCAAAACTGCTCATCCTTTCCTGTGCGGCTCTTCGCACTGCGTTCCGCACATTTTCGCGTAGTAGATACATAATAGCGCAGAGTTGCGGTTTCGTCAAGCATTTTTGAATTATGAAACTCAATATCTTTCATTTTTATCTTGATTTATTCTACAAAAAATAAATTTAGCACAAAATATTGCATGAGTGACGATAAGTTTTTTCATCTCGAGGTGCAAAATGAAGCTGAAATCAAAATGGCCGGTACGCAGGTTTTTCGCGTTTTTGGGTGCGCTGTATCTGTTTTGCGCGGTAACGCCGCTGCTGTTTGCGGAGAGCGGCACGGCAAAGAGCGAATCTGTTTTTCGCATTTACGACGCGGCAACAGAGACGGTCCGCACAGTGAACGATCTGGATTTTCTCTGCGGGGCGCTGCCGTGTGAGATGGCTGTTTCTGCCCCCGACGAGGCGTTAAAGGCGCAAATCATCGCGATACACACGCTCTATGACCGCAAGCGGCGGGAAAACACGGGGAAAGATTTTGATTTTACCTGTGACAGCGCGGAAAAGAGCATCTACACGGTTGATGCGGGGCTGACGGACGAAGAACAAAACCGCGTGCGGGCGCTGTGCTTATCGGTGCTCGACACGGAAATTTATTTTGAAAACGAGCCGATCAACGCGTGTTATTTTGCGATTTCTGCCGGGTGCACGCAGCCGTTTGAGAACGTGTGGCCGGAAAAAAGCTACCCGTACCTCACCGCTGTGGCGTGCCCGAGCGACCTTTTGGCGCAGGGGTTTCAGAGCGCGACAACGTTTACGGAAGACGAAATACGAGCCGCTTTCTCGGAAATTTCATTTGACGATGCGCCGGGAAAGTGGTTCTCGGATATTCAATATTTTGACACGGGATATGTGGAAAAGCTTACGGTCTGCGGGGTGGAAATGACAGGCGTGCATGTGCGGGAGGCGCTCGGTTTACGCAGCGCGAGTTTTACGGTGACGTATGAAAACGGCGCGTTCACATTTACGACGCTCGGCTATGGGCACGGCGTGGGCATGAGTCAAGCGGCCGCCATAACGCTTGCGGAAGGCGGCATGACGGTTGACGAAATTTTGGCACGGTTTTACCCGGGAACCGACATAAAATAGGAGATGCCCTGCCGTTTTGCACATCGGCAGGGCGGTTTTCTTATGGCTTGATAAGATTTTACTTTTTCGGGATAACGGGGATCCAGATAGCGGACTCGTAGTCGGTGCTGTCCGGGTCGCCGTCTGCGGAATACCACTCGATGTTGTACTTGCCGGCAAGGTCGTACTCCTTGTTGCCGGGCAGCCACTCCATTTACGCTCTCCCCTTTCCTCTGTCGCTGTATTCAGTATAGGCGATTTTGCGGTTCGTTTCCTGTCTGAAAGGAAACAAATCTGTCTTTACATTTCAGAAAAAGCGATATCGAGCAGGTGAACGGCGGTTGCACCGCCCATGCGAAGGCATTCATAACAGCGGTTGCAGTAGCACAGCACCGGGATTTGGGGGTCAAACTGCGCGGCATAATGCTGCATGAGAGAGGTTTGCAGGTCTTCGGGCAGCTTGTACAGTGGAGTGTTCGGGTAGTTTTTGAGACGCGGATCATCCGTTTCGTAATGCAGGTTGCCGCAGAATATGGATTTTTCACGGTTATGCTCGATCTCTATCACTTCTGCGTGCATTTTCTTTAAAAGGCTGCGCACGGCTTCGTGGATCTCCGGGTGATTGCGGTCGCGCCAGCAATCCTGCACATAGAATTTTTGACCGTTTAGGTTCGGAAAGTTGAAATCTTTTAAGGCATCGAGATATTCCCACATCGACTGCGTTTTCACTTTGTCTTCGAGCGTTTCGCGGCATGCCTGACAGATGTAAAGCGCGATATCCGCAGGGGAAATCTCTCTTTTGTCGACGCGGCAGCAGCCGGCAACCGGCATTTGCTTTTCAAAATACGCTTTGACTTTTTTTGCCGTTGCGGGACTTGCAGCGCTAAAGTTACAGCTTGGGTAATAAATATACATATTTTCCTCCGGGATTTAAAAAATTGCGTGCTCCAAAAGCCATTTGGCTACGCCGTCTTCGTTGCTGCTGCCGATGATGGCAGTGGCGGCGGCTTTCAGTTCTTTGTCGGCATTTTGAACGGCGTAAGCTTCGTCCGCAGCGTGGAACATATCAAGGTCGTTTTTGCCGTCGCCGAAGACGACGAGCTTCTCGCACTTTAGCTTCTCTTTCAGCTCGCGGACAGCGTTCGCTTTGGAGGCGGTTTTCGGCATGATCTCGAGCCACTGCTCGTCGGAGTAGATGTCTTTGGAGTAGACAACGTGGTAGGTTTCGCGGTATTTTTCGTAAAATGGCACGAGTTTTTGCGGGTCGCCGATGCAGGTGATATAGAAAAGATCGCCGCGCGTGAGCTCTTCTGTCGTATACACCTCGCGGGTACGGGGGTCGTTTACGCGGGTATCGGCAAAGCCTTTCAGGCCGGGCGTGCACTTTTCATAGATAAAGGAAAAATGTTCTCTGCCGTCCACATTTGCGTACACGATGGGGTAGATATTCGCCTTGAAGAGTTCATCTAAAACCGCGTACACGGAAGCGTCAAAGTAATTTGCGAGAAGAATTTCCTCCGTGACGTTATCGCGCACGAACGCACCGTTATAGATGATGAGCGGAAAGTGCGTGTTGAGCCCCTTAGTGACCGTTTTCGCGGTGACGAGCGAGCGCGCCGTGGCGTAGGAAAACAGCATGCCGCGTGCCGTCAGCGTGTTGATCGTTTCCGCCGTGAACGGCGAGACGGTTTGGTCATGGCGCAGCAAAGTGCCGTCTAAATCGGAGACGTAGAGCGTTTTTGGGCCTTTCATATTTTCCCTCACTTTTGAATTTCGGCGATGAGATATTTTCGAAGCTTTTCGAGGTCGTCTTCGGGGAGGTTCTCTGCCGGATGCGTTTTCCGGCTTTCCGTGATGCGAGCGAGCTGTGTTTTGATTTTGAGAGACAGAGTTTGGCAGGATAGCAGATGGTTCACAAAACCTTCTGCTTCGCAGTATTTTTCTATTATTATATACTGCTTTTTTTCACCGTGTCAACCCAAAACAGTTTTACAAAAATCAAATCAGTTCTGCGCTTCCTCGCGGTTTGCAGAACGGTACTGGGTGGGCGAAACGCCCACGATGGATTTGAAAATACGGTTAAAATGATTGATTTCTTCAATCCCGAAACAAATCGCTTTACAGAGCAATTTGAGACCCCGGGGCTTTGCCGGGCTGATGCTGCTCCAAATCGGTCAGCACATGGTTCGCCGTGACAAGACCGACATTCGGCGCGATATAACTGCCTTTGCCAATGACGATTTTGGCGGCGAAATTCTGAAAATAGCAGCCGAACGCGTTAAAATCGTTCATATCATCCGGGTCGAAAATCAGATTTTCCGCGCTGCTTACTTCATTGCGGAAAGAAACCGGGAACGGAATATCGCGATTGATGCCCTTTACCTTCTGCATCCATAAGTTTCGCCAGCACCATGTCCAGCCGAGACTGGATTCCTCAAACCAGCGGCCACGCAAAAACTTTTTATCGTAAAACAACGGCATAATAAGTTTTGAAAAAAAGCTGAATACCGGTCGTTCCAAAAGCATCTCCCCCTTTTCCTCCAGTGTAGAGGAAAAAGCAGAAAACCTCCAGCAGAACCCTCCTTTTTGCTTGACGGATACTACGAAAAGAGCATCTTTTATAGCAGCTCCGAAAGCCGCGCCGAGGGAATCGAGAGCAATAACAAAGACGCGGTTACAGGGGGGGATTTTGCGACTCCTTTCTTGGTTTATGTTTTTAAGGTTTGCTTTTCCGCAAAAAAAACTTTGCACATAAAATGCACAAAGTCTTCTAAACAAGATATTATTGTGCAGGCAGGCTGAGATGGCACGCTGGGTGATCGTTGTTACACTCGTATACGATCGAATAACCCTCATCTTCTTTAAAATTCACCGCGCAGAAGCCTGCTTTCATTTTGACTTTCTGTCCGTTCAAAAACGTCACCGAATGCCAGTCGTAAGCTGGGTTTGTGTGCCAACCTACGGGGACTTTCGGGTTTTGCTTCCCTGTTGTCATATAATCCGTTTGTATGTCGGCGTAAAACGACCGCAGGTTCGCCCAGTCCGTTGCGACCCTTGCCTTATGAAGCTGTGCGCTGAAAACCGGAATCGCGACCGCAATGAGTATCGCGATGATAGCCACGACAATCAGCATTTCCATAAGCGTGAAGCCTTTTTTATTTACCCGACGGTGCGGTTTTATTTTCTGGAGCAGGACGGTTTTTAACATTTTATCCCCCTATCACAACGAAAAATACAAATACTAATAAAGCCGCGTTTTATTATAATAGATTGATATTATGTTGTCAACATTTTATCAGCGTTATCAATTTACCTTGCAGAAAAGCCGTACCGCTTTAAGTCTCATACCAAGCCGGGAAGCATTTCCTTCACCGCATCGGCACCTTCAAGCACGATCTGTTCTCCGACCAAATGGGATGGGTGCGCCGCATGAACAGCATCCGCAATCGTACGGAGGAAATCGTTTTGACCGAGCTTGTATATGAATGACAAATGCCCGTTATTGACTGCTGAACTGCACCCCATTTGTTAGACAGTATGATATACTATCAACAAATGGGGTGCAATTCAAACTTAGTCTTACAAATTATTTCAAGCGCAAAGCGTACACATCTCTGCGGGCGGTAATATAGAGGTATTCCTTATTTTTGCCAGCTTCCAACACGCATGCGGGACGGTCATGAAGCTGGATTGTATCTTTTTTCTCTCCGTCGACGTAGATATATAGTAAACAATCCGGTATATATGCGTCACCGTCCTCTGTCATGGCAAACCCATACTCACCTCGTTCGGCCCAAACAGTGGGGTTTGAAAGGGCAAAGTCATTCCCCACCTGTACTTGCACGATACACTTATTGTATTCGTCTACCAGATAAGCGGGTTTACCCGGACACAAGGGGGTTAAACCGCAGGCTCTGGCCAAAGCGGGCGTATGAACGATAGCGGTCTTACCATCAGGCGCCAAGTAACAGGCGATGTCATTTTTTGCAAAGGACTCCATCATGTCCCCGCTGTCCCGCCATTGATTTGCCGGATAGTACAGGATATCAGGTTTTGCCTGCTCTAAAGAGACAACGGGAAGCAGCTCCAAAGAAGCTTCGGGAGCTTTAGGATCGATAGCGCAGACACGGATTCTTCTATCGTAGGAAAAGAAAGGATAATAGCAACCGCCGCCAGACTCCCCGCCAAATTCATCGGTAGCCAGTTCCTCTATACCGTTCACCACAGAATTTTTCACCGGCTGATACTCGGTGACAACTAACAGTCGTCCTTGACTGTCACAAGCCAAAGACAGGGGCTGAAAATGCTGGCTCGTCAACAAAATCATTGTCTCTGTCTCAGGATCCCAACGATAGATGCGATACAGCCGAGAGTCGCAAATATAGATAGCGCCATCCGGAGCTTGACACAAAGCATCCACACAATCAAGACCAGAAATTATTTTTCCAATCTCACCTTTTACATCAGGCAACTTCTTAGCCCTTTCCATATGCGGAATCCGTAGCCTTCCCAGCTGCCAGAACCCAGCTGTTTTTCCCGTATTGACATCAACATACAGATTCTCAATGGTGTACTTCATCTGGGTGAAATTGTGACAATTCAGAAAATCTATATTCTCGCAGTTCCAAGCGCGGACAACACTTGGATAGGGATTGTCCACCCAAATAACTCGGAAAGAGTAGAAGTTCGCAAACAACAAGTCGTGACAGTTCGTCATCTCGTATGGCTGGCAATAGGGACCCTCTGCCACCTCTTCTTCAGTTTGCATGCAAAGAAATTTCCAGTTTGCCACGTTACGCAGCAGCACCTCGTGACGCACGTGATGTTCGATAGACACCTGATACATAACACCGGGAGTCTCCGTTTCCGACACGAAAAAACCTGCTTCCGCATAAGTATTGGCCGTCCACACATCCTTAAAAGCACCGCCCCCATTGTCGGTGATCCACAAACTCCAGTACTGCGAGTCCCAGGGGCGGTCTGGGTTCACATCCGCTGTGCGGGAGGCGTTGTAAACAGGCACGTTTTCCTGCTGCTGGGTGATCTGGCCATGGCCGCCCACAAACTTCACATCGTTCATATAGGAATTGGCAGAGGCCATCCACTTACAGCCCACGGCCCGGGGATTACGGGACGCGGTGTCGATGCCAAGGCCATTGACCAGGTTCCAACCGCCCCGGCTGGTCTCCAGAACCGCCTTGGGGGCGCCCATCCCGGCCCAAGCGGGGCTGTTTTCCCCGAGGACCAGCTGGGTGGAAATGGGGTTCAGGCCGATGAGGGAGTTCCCCTCCCGCATCCGCAGGGTGTCGCTGAGCAAATATGTTCCCTGGGGCAAATAGACAGTATCGCATTCATCCAAAGCCTTTTGCAGGGCGGCGGTATCATCGGAAATGCCATTGCCATAGGCTCCGTAATCTCGGGCATTTTTCCAAGTCTCCTGCGGCGGGAGATCGCAGATCTCCCGGAAAAACTCAGGTTCCTGAGAAGCAGGCTCCCAGTCCACCAATGTCTTCCGTTCCGGTTCGCTCTGGCCCAACGTGAGGTCATCCCCATGGAAAAGGGTATGGAGCATATACTCGCTTTGTTCGCCCCCTGTCACCTTACCGCTGTCTTTTCCAAGCAACAGTTGCGGCACGTTACGACACCAAATATTCCGCAGATTGATTTGAGTACAACTGTTATTCTCTCGAGAAATCCGAATGGCCGGGCCAGCGATATTTTCCATTACGCAATCCTTCCAGAACAGTTTCTCCCAGTAGCCGTCCATCACGATATCAGCGGCGGGAACGTCCTTGAATTCCACATGGCTTAGAGTCAGTCCGCATTCCCGGGACAGGATGGCGGATTTCCGCTGGCCGGAAAAGGCGCTTTCTACCAGGACAAAAGGCCAGCCGGGAGAGCATTTGGTGGTGTAGATGCCGTACTCTCCCCCCAGAAAGACCAAATTTTCCATTTCGTTTCCCACGTCAAAGATACCTGCCTTGCCCTGGCCAACGTCGAACACGCAGTGAGAGACAAAACCGTGCTGGGCAAAGTGGGCCCGCATCACCACGGCGGCGGGATTCCCCTCTTCAATCTGGAAGTCGATGTTGGAGACAGCACTGTAAAAAGTGCCGGCATTGGCGTCTTGGATATAACCTTCCACCCGGGGTGTGTTACCTGTGAACCAGAACATATACACAGCCTCCCCCTTGTCGTCCTGGGGGGCTTCCTGGAAACCGGAAGTATCCTTTTTCAATACGAACTTGGGACGTTTTTTCCCAAAGCCGATCATGCGTACAGCCCGGGGAAGATAGATAGTCTGACTAACACTGTACACACCCTCTGGGATAAGTACGATGCCCCTCCTGTCCTGCTGTTTAACACTGTCCAAAAGCGCCTGCAGCCGTTCTGTCACGTCATAAATGCCTCTCTCGTCTGGCTGTAAGCCATCGGTCTGCAGAACAACTGCCCGAGGATCATCAGGCTGATGCGTGTACACCGAGTCCGTATGGGCAAAACGATATTGCTTCGTCATGTCAAAAACTCCTCTCAAAAAGTTATTTACTTGAAACATTAACCTTTTACGGCGCCAATAACAATACCCTTTACAAAGTATTTTTGAAAGAAAGGATATACCACCAGAATAGGCAACGCACCCATAACAGCCACTGCCATCCGAATACCTGTGGAGGGCAGCACAAACTCCTCATTTTGCTGCAGTGATTTTGCGGCATCACTGTTGCTCATCAGGAACTGGACGTCCAAAAGCATGCGGTTCAGCAAAACTTGAATACTGAACAAACGGTCATCGCTGATATAGTATAGACCATTGAGCCAGTCATTCCAATAGGCCAGGCCCGCCAAAAGGGCCAGCGTGGCAATGATGGGGATGGACATGGGCATTACCACCTGAGAGAGTATTCGCAGCTCTCCCGCGCCGTCAATCCGGGCAGCCTCGATGACAGCGTCTGGGATGTTGGTGGTGAAGTAGGTGCGCATCATAATGACGTAAAAGGCGTTCATCATCAGACTGGGGAATAGCAAGGCGGCCAAGGTGTTCTTAATGTGGAAGGTCTGCGTCCACATGATGTAGCTGGGCACCAGGCCACCGTTGAACAGCATGGTAAAAAACAGGAAAAAGGCCAACGCATTGCGGGCGGGCAGGTCTTTGCGGGACAGGGGGTAGGCAAACAGCGTGGTAATAGTCAGGTTGCAAATGGTGCCCACGACCGTGACCAGCGCTGAGATACCATAGCCCCGGATGATATCGGTGGAATCCACCAAGAGGTATTTATACGCGGCCAAATCAATTTCCCGGGGGATAAAGCTGTATCCGTATTTTACCAGGCTGGTCTCCTTGGTAATAGAGGAAACTATCAATAGTGCAAAGGGAACCAGACAGAATAGCACAAGCAGGATCATGACGGCATTTGCGATGATTTGAAAAGTTTTGCTTCGATCTACCATGGTTTCTATCCTCCTATTACAATAAATATTGGTTGGAAGCCCAGCATCCAGCTGGGCTTTAATCCATCTCATGCCTAAGCTACAATAAAAGGGAGCAACCGGCTGACCATTTCCTCCTTGGGCCTCTATGTCCGTTCGAAAGACTGTCAGCCGTCCCCTTATTGCAGCGTTCGATTTGAGCAAGTTGAGCCATAGAGTTCGCGTTACCCAATAGATTGAATCGGCAATGAGGCAAATCTGTATTGGAGGAATGCAAATGAACTCTGTTGGCATCGACGTTTCCAAAGGAAGAAGCACGGTTGCCGTCATGCGCCCTTTTGGAGAGGTCGTCATCTCACCTTTTGAAGTCCGTCACACCGACAGTGAACTAAGTGCGCTGGCAAGGCTGCTCAAAAGCCTGGACGGTGAGACTCGTGTGGTTATGGAAGCCACAGGAAATTACCATACGCCGGTGGCGAAAATTTTCCACGACGCAAGATTATATGTTTCCGTCGTCCATGCAAAGTTGATACACGGCTACGGGAACAACGATTTGAGACGGGTCAAAACCGATCGAAAGGATGCCGTAAAACCGGCAAATTACGGCCTTAACCGCTGGCTTACTTTGCCGAGATACTTCCCGGAGGAAGATGCCCGGCTCTTACTGAAAAACTGCTACCGCCAGTACAAGCAGTATTCTAAGGTACAAACAGTTTTGAAGAATAATCTGATCTCTTTGCTGGATACCGTCTTTCCCAATGTAAACCGCTTATTCAGCGGATCTACTACGCTACTGTAAAAGCATATTTGGATTCTTTAGAACAAGCCTGATATTTTTACATATATCGCCAGTCAGCCGCCGTTTTTTGAAACGATCAGCGGCTTAGAGAAATGTACTCTTTTTTAACTGCTCATTTTTTCTGAATTTTACTCTTGACTTTTATTAGCAGGTCTTTCCCTTTAGAACAGAGCGTTTTCACTGCTGCTCTTTTTGACGATGAAATTAGCGGCTAGCACCAGAAGGAAGCCAATCAAAGACTGATACACGCCCGCAGCGGAGGCCATGCTGATGTTGTTCAGGGACATCAAGCCGCGGTAGACATAGGTGTCAATGGTGTTGGTCACGTCCAGCAGTGGTCCAGAATTCATGGGTACTTGGTAGAACAGGCCAAAGTCAGAGTAGAAGATCCTCCCAATAGCCATCAAGGTAAGGGTGATAATGGTCGGTTTCAGGGCGGGCAGAGTGATGTGAACCACCTGCTGCCAGCGGTTCGCGCCGTCAATGACGGCGGCCTCGTAATATCCCCGGTCGATGCCCACCAGGGTGGCGTAGTAGATGATGCAGTTGTAGCCCAGGCCCTTCCACAGGTTTACCAAGATGAGGATGAAAGGCCAGTACTTGGATTCGGTGTACCAGGAGACGGGCTCCAGCCCCAGGGCGGGCAGGATGGTCTTGTTCAAAAATCCGGACTCCGTACTAAGGAAGGCATAGACCAGATAACTGACTACCACGATAGAGATTAGAAAGGGGACCAGAATAGTGGTCTGATAGATTTTTTTGGCGGCGCTGGAGTGGATCTCGTTGAGAAGGATCGCCACGGCGATGGCGCAGGCGGTGCCCAGAACGATGAAGGCCACATTGTACAGCAGGGTGTTACGGGTAATGATCCAGGCATCCTTGGTGGCAAACAGGAACTCAAAGTTTTTGAAGCCGATAAAGGGGCTTCCCCAGATCCCCTTGCCGTAGTTGAACTGCTTAAAGGCAATCACGATGCCCGTCATGGGAATGTAGTTGTTGATAATCAGGTAAACAGCGCCTGGTATCATCATCAGGTAAAGGGGGATGAACCGCTTTAGGCGTTTCCCCAGGTTTTTCTTTTCTGTCATCAGGGACCCTCCTTCATTTGATTTATCCCGCAAAAAGAGGCGGAGCGATCGAAAGACAATGCTCCGCCTCTCCCGCAGAACAATGGAATAAATCGTTAATAGATGAGGTCATTCTTTGCTGGCTAGGTACTCATCCAGCTGTTTCTGCTTTTCCTCGATGATGGTGTTGGCGCCAGCGGTCTCCAGCTCCTCCAGGAAGGCAGGCAGCGCCTCGGCGGGGTCAATAGAGCCGCACTCTAGGGCATTGGCATACTTGCCTCTCACGTTCCGAACAGCTGTGACCTCATTAAGGACATTGGCATTGTCCCAGGTAAAGCCCATGGCAGGGGAGACGATAGCAGAATCGTTCCAAGCGGTGGTGTCCTCCCAAATGGTGGGGGAGTCGCCGTCCCACACATAGGAAATCATCTCGTTGGGCCATGCCCAGGGGTTGGAGGTGTAGCCGGTAGTAGTACCGTCCACGCCCTCAGGATAGGCGATGATGCCCTGCTCCTCGTCGATGAGCTCATAGTGCTTGCCCTCAATGCCATTGATGCAGATATTGGCCAGCTCAGGGTTGATGTACAGCTCATTGAGCACCTGGATGGCGCGGCCGGGCTGTGTGCTGTTGTGGGCAATGTACCACAAGATATCCACGCGGGTGGTAGTGGTGTACACGGGGGTCAGGGTAAAGACCAGCATTTCCTTCGTGGTAGAGCGCTGTTGCTCCACTTCGATGCCGGGCTTGGTGTTGCAGAACTGGCCAAAGCCTCTACCGGCTGCGATCTGAGTGGCAGCCTGATCCGAAGAAGATGAGGCGTCCGGCGGGATAAGGCCCTTCTTCACCCACTCATATCGGCGCTCCACGATTTCCTTATACTCGTCGGAGGCGTACCAGTTGATGACGGTGGTGTCATCGGGGTTGGTGCAGTCCAGCAGGGAGCCGATGTCGCCGCCCAGGTCATCGTTGGTATTCAACACTGTCATGGCACCGCCGCCAGAGACCACCGGCCATACGTCGGGGTACATCTCCTTAACGGCCTCCAGCAGAGGGACCAGGTCTTCCTCTGTCTTGATGTTACTGTAATCCACGCCGGTGGCGTCGGCCATTTCCTTCACGCAGGAGAAGCCCCAGCTCACAGCCACTTCCTTGTTGGCGGGCACCGCGTACTTTTCCCCGTTCAGGGAGGTGGTGGCCCATCTCTCTTCAGGGATCTGCTCCAGCAGGTCGGGACCGTATTCGGGCAGGTATTCCTCCATGGAGATGATTTGTCCGTTGTTGATGGCGGAGACGAAGATGTCGCGGTTGTTGTAGAGCACGTCCAGCTTCTCGCCGGAGGAGAGCATCAGGTTCACCTGGTCGGGATAGCTGCCGAAGCCTACCCGCATGATTTCCAGTGTGGTGTTGTACTTTTCTTCCAAGATCTTACTAGCTGCAGCAGAAACTTCTTCCACGTCTTCCGTTTTGGCGTCACCGGGGATAAGAAGCTTTACCGTGTAGGGTTCTTGGCTGCTCCAATCGGTTTCCTCCGTGCTGGCCTGGTTGCTGGACGAGCCGCCAGCGGTTTCCCCGCTTGTGGCGGAGGATTCTTTTCCCTCTCCTCCGCAGCCTGCGAAAGCTGAAACGAGAAGGGCTGCCGAAAGCAGCATGGTCAAAAGTCTTTTCATTTGGTTTTCCTCCTTCTTTGCGGTGCCTCGCGTTCGTGCTTTTTGCACCGCTTTTTTTATTTCGCTATTATCATAGAATGTTTTGGAAGGAGTTTCTGCCAATAATGTGACTTTCTATTGTTCTAAAAATGACTTTGCTTTCTTGAAAATATTTGGTCATTTCCCCTGCGGATCGCACATTTTACGGTACTCGGAGGGCGAAACGCCAAATTCTTGCTTAAATACCTTGGCAAAATGGGAAAAATTTACATAACCCACACGGGAGGCAATGATGCTGATGGAAAAGGAGGTATTCTTCAAAAGGGACTGGGCCAGCCGCATGCGCTCCTGGATCAGGTACTCCGCCAGGCCGATCCCCATTTCCCGCTTAAAGAGCCGGGAAAGGTATTCTGGGTTGAGATACAGCGCCTTGGAAATTTCCGAACGGCTAATATTCCTGGTCAGGTTTTTTTGTATATAGGAGAGTATCCGTTCAATTTGAGAGCGCCCTTGGCACTTCCCCTTGCTGGCGCTATTTTCCACATATTCCGTAACGAAGTCCACAAATTGCAGCATCTGGGGAAGGGAGGCGTAGGCTTGCATTATGGCGTCGTAGTCCACTTTGCTGAAAATGTCCTGGTCCTTTTCCCAGTGCTGCATTGCGCCCAGGAACAAAGGAAGAAAATGTTCGTGAAACTGGAAAAGGGTCTCCGGAGTGAGGCCCCCCTCCTGGTTTAGCTGGTTCAGATAGCTGTGGATTTCGCTGCGCACAGCATCCCCTAGTCCCTGAGAGAGCATTCCGGCCCATTTGGGGAATTCTGGCTTGAGAGAGGAGGTGCTTTGCTTTTTAGGCAAGATCAGCCCACAGCTACAGGCCACATTTTGCCGATGCTGCCTGCGAAGCTGCTGGTATTCCTGGGGCAGCCCTTCAAAGCGGACGCAGTCCTTGCTGCAATAACAGGAAAGACCCATGTGCAGTTCCCGGCTGCCAAAGCGGCAAAGGGTTTCTAACCCCTGCTCAATGGACTGCTCCGCCCCCTCTGGAGGATTGTCTGCCAGCGCCAGGATGGCCAGGTATATTTTTTGCTCCAGAAAGAGGACTGTAACCTGCTCTGTACAGGCCTGCAGAAGTTCTTCCAAAACATTTTGAATGCCATAGAGCAGAAAATCATCGATTTGGTTTTTGCCGGGCTCCTGTACGGCGATGAGCGTGCAGCGGTAGGCACGGGAGGATGCCAGAAACCCAAAAGCAGCGGCCTTTTCCGCCACCTTTTGGGGACCACGCCGGATCTCCAGAAGGTATTCCCGCAACACGTTTCGTCGAAAATTCAATGTCTCCCGCTCTACGCTTTTCCCCAGGGCTTCATATACCTGAGAAAGCCTCTCCTCCTGCAATTGCTCTGCCGCTCTCCAAATAGCCGCTTCAATATTCTCATAGCTTGCAGGCTGTAAGAGATAGTCCACCGCTCCCAGTTGCAGTGCTTTTTGAGCATAGGGAAAATCCGCGTGGGCTGTGAGGAAAATGCACTTGGTTTCCCGGCCCTGCTTTTGCAGCCATGCAACAAGGCTTAGACCGCTTTCTCCAGGCATCTCGATATCGCACAGAAGGATGTCGATTTTCTCCCGTAGGAGAAGATCCTTGGCTTCTGCGGCGCTGAGAGCGCTGTAAGCTTTCTCAACGTGAAGCGCGCGCCAATTCACGCCGTCCAGAATCCCGGCAACCACGTCGGGCTGGTCATCCACCACTAAAATTTTCATGTTCCTCTGCCTCCTTGGTTGTTGTAAATCCTTTGCGCTGCAAGGGGAAAATAAGTTCAAATTCGGTGCCGGGCTCCAGATTGCGGCAGGCAAAGCCGCAGTCCCCTCCATAGAGCAGTTGAAACCTTTGCCGGATATTGGACACGCCAATGCGATCCTCCCGGTATTTAAAGGATACCTGCCCATTGAATTCCCGAAGCAGCTCTTGCGAGAGACCGGGGCCGTTGTCCTGGATGACGGCATCCAGCCTGCCACCCTCCTCGGAGGGGAGGTAGCGCACTTCTAAAAAAATCTCCAGCCTACGGCCTGGGACAGTCGCGTATTTGCAGCTGTTCTCCACAAAGGTCTGCAAGCAGAGAGCGGGAACCTGGGCGCCTTCAAGACCGGGTTCTATCTCCATGTGGAGCTCAATGGATTGCGAGGTGATGTAGTGCTGCATCTGAATGTAATTTTCCACATGATGCAGTTCTGTCTGCAGGGGGACCATATCCTGGTTGTCGTGAAAAATGTAGCGCACATGATCCGAGATCATCAGAATGGCGGTTTGGATTTTTTCATAATTTCGCCCCTGCGCCATGCCATAGAGGGACTTGAGAATGTTGAGGAAAAAGTGGGGTCTGATCTGCAGCTGCAGGTATTGGAGCTGGGCGTACCGGTACTGCAGTTCTTTTTCGTAGGCTGCAATTTTCATCTGCTTGACGCGATCCATCATCTGATTGAAGGAGGTGCTCAGGTGCTGCAGTTCCTCCACCTTTTGATCCTCTTGGAAACGAACGTCCATCTGGCCCTGGCGGATTTTTTGCAGGGCTGTCTCCATCTGCTCCATTGGGTGCAGGTACCAACGCTTCAGCAGGAGGAAAAACAGGGGAAGAAGGAGAAGCACCAAGACGGAAGCTCCCAGAATGGAAATGGAAAGGACGTTGATTTTGCGAAGGCTTACGGGAGAACTTTCAGCGAAAACAAGATACATGTTGCTGGTGGGGGAGTAGCTTTGCACAATAAAGTAATTTCCGGAAAAATAGGCCTTTTTCTGGTGAGGCTGAAGGGTTACCTCCTTTCCCACAGGGTCCAGGGTGAGGGGAACCCCCTCTCCATCTGCGAAAAAAAGGAAATTCTCAGAGGAGTCGTGAGGAGAGAGATTGGTTTGAAGCGTTTGGTCCAGTGGAATAAAACAGAGGGTTCCCGCTGTCTGGTTGCGGAACAGCCTGGCCAGATAAAACCGCTGCCCAATTTGGACGGGCTCCCAGGACTGGAGACCTGCGTAGTCCCAACAGAGGGTCAGGTTTTGGGCAAAGTCTTGAAGCACGTCCTTTTTCCCGTAGGAAATCATGCTGTCGTTGTAGGCCCCGAGCACCATGTGGTTGGCCTGGGAGATGAGCAGCAGGGCGCCGATGGAGGGCTCTAAGGACATGAGGGAGCGGTATTCCTTCAGCACGTTGTAGGAATACTGGTATGCGTTAAAATCCGATTGGTGATACAGCAGCTTGCTGTGGCTGTAATCCAAGGCCCAATAGCTAGAGATAGAATTGGCAATGCGGCTTATGTCGTCATCCAGGGCGTTCTGGTGCAGAGAGAGGATCTCCCGGCCGTTTTGCGCCATCTCCTCGTTAAGGACCCGGAGAAAGTGGGAGCTTTGGATCGCCTGTAGCAGGAACATAGGGATTAGAAACAGAAGGAGCATCATTTTCTTCATTTTTCGGATGGAAAACAACTTTTTCACAGGAGAGCCTCCTTGCCCCCTAAAAGCGGCGGACGGAATCGTCCTTCTGTTTTTGCTCCGGGGCTTTTTCAAATGAGTCTTCGGGACTTTTGTCACAACTAAGTATAATAGCCCTATTTCACAAAATCAAGTGGTCCTATGTCAAAATTTAGTACAAGTTGAAATGAGAAATTTCTCCCAAATTCAACCTGCCAGCAGCTCCGCCTTAATGTGTGCTCTTTTATATACTCGCTCGAATTCATCTGGTGACATAAAGTCGCAATGACGGTGAATTCGTTTCGTGTTGTAAAAAGCTTCCAGATATTCGAAAATCAACCGGTATGCCTGATTGTAATCGCGAATTCTAAAGCGATTGAGCCATTCACGTTTGAGAATAGAATGAAAGGATTCCATGCACGCATTATCCCACGGAAAAGCTTTCTTCGAGTAGCTACGCTGCACATCCACGTACTCCGAGATCTTTGTGATCCTGATAGTACTGGACCGCATCAAGTTTAAATTGTTTGTCGTGTTGCTTTGCCATATGAGATCCTCCTTCAGCTTGTCTCTATTGTACCATGCTTATGTGTATTTGGGATTTCTCATTTTGGCTTGTACTATTTATATTCTAGCACTAGACATCTACCACTGCTCCGACTGGAGGGACCCCAGGGTGGTATACAGGGAGGACCTGGACGAATACTGGATGTTCCTGGCCGCCCGGGCTAATAAGCCCCACAGCCAGACAGGATGCGTGGGGCTGTGCGTGTCAAAGGACCTAAAAACCTGGGAGTACAGGGAGCCGGTGTATTTCCCCAAAAGGTTCAACGGGGCCTGTGAGTGCCCGGACGTGTTCAGGATGGGGGACTGGTACTATCTGGTGTTCTCCTCCTATACCAACCTGTTCGGCACCTACTATGTGAAATGCCCCGTGGACGGGACCGGGTGGCAGATACCCAAAAACCACAGACTGGCCGCCCGGGCCTTCTATGCGGCGAAGACGGCCATGACATGGAGCGTTACATTTGCGGCTGGAACCCCACAAAGGACGAGAATATCTTCGGGTTCTGGCCGGATAAATTCAAGGGCCGGGACTACCGCACCTGGGACTGGGGCGGCAGCATGGTGGTTCATCAGCTTATCCAGCAGCCCGACGGCGATCTGGGGCTTGCCCTTCCGGAGAGTAAAAAAGCGCTGTTCACCGCCAGCGTTCCCAACAGCTTTTCGCCGGTCACTGACGGCTGGCAGGAGGACAGCGGATGTTGGACCGCAAAGACCGCTTCGTCCCAGCAGATGCTTTTAATGCAGCAGATGCCGGAAAGCTGCTATATCCATTTGAAGATACATCCCGACGGGGCACACCAGGCCGAGGTAATACTTCAGGCCAACGAGGAGATGAGAGAGGGCTATTATATCTATGTGGAGCCTGAGATGAACAGACTGGTTTTCTGTTCGTGGCTCAGGATGTACGAGGAGGGCGGCAAGACCTTCCCCTATGACATAGAGCTGGAAGTGCCCCTGAGAAGGCCCGGGGACGGCGTATACCACATGGAAGTAGTCACAGAGGGAACGGTAGGGCTGGTATATATAAACAGCGAGGCCGCCATGAGCTTTCGTATGTACGACTATCAAAATAGAAATCTGGGGCTGTTCTCCTTTGGGAAAGCAGAATTCTCCCAGATAGAAATGAGGAAAAGATAATATGAGTAAAAAATTATTACAGACCAGAGAACATGAGGCTGCCATATTGGTGGAGATACCGGCGGAGCAGAGACCAGTATTCCACATGAGCTCCGCCTCAGGCTGGGCCAACGACCCCAATGGCTTTTCAGTGTATAAGGGCGAGTACCACCTGTTCTACCAGAACAACCCATACGGCACCCGCTGGGGAAACATCCACTGGGGGCACTATAAGAGCCGGGACCTGATAAGCTGGGAGTACGTGCCTAGCGCCCTGGCGCCGGATATGCCATACGACAGGGACGGTTGCTTCTCGGGCAGCGCCATAGAGTGGCAGGGGAAACACTACCTGATGTACACCAGCAACCGGGAGGATAAGCTCCCGGACGGCACTTTGCAGATACGCCAGACCCAGTCCATGGCTGTGGGCAACGGCAGGGACTATGAGAAATTCCCGGAGAACCCGGTGATAACCGCCGACACTCTCCCAGAGGGCAGCTCCCTTTCGGACTTCCGGGACCCTAAGTTTTGGCGGGAGGACGACGGCTTCTACGCGGTCATAGGCAGCAGGAGCCCCGACGGCAGCGGACAGATAGCCCTATACAGCTCACAGGACCTGAGAAGCTGGCGCTTTGTGAGCATACTGGACCGCTGCAATAACGAGTACGGCAAAATGTGGGAGTGCCCGGATTTCTTCCCCCTGGACGGAAAGCAGGTGCTGATAGTCTCTCCCCAGGAGATGCTTGCAGAAGGCCTTGAGCACCACAGCGGCAACGGCAGTCTCTGCCTTATAGGAAGCTATGACAGAAGCTCCCATACCTTTACCCGGGAGGCGGGTCAGGCCATCGACTATGGCATGGACTTCTACGCCGGGCAGACCACCGGGACCCCGGATGGGCGGCGGGTGCTGATAGCCTGGATGAACAACTGGGAGAATTACCTTACACCAAACGATTTCAAGTGGTCCGGCCTCATGACCGTGCCCAGAGAGCTCACCATCCGGGACGGCCGGCTGCATCAGAACCCGGTGAGGGAGCTGGAGAAGTACCGCGCCGGGGAGCTTACATTTGAGGCACAGGCGTCCGGGGACTTTAAGGAACTGCCGGGAGTCAGCGGCCGGGTCTTCGATATGACGGTTGAGTTTGACACGAAGGTGTGCAGGAATTTTGAGCTCCGGGTGGCCGCAAATGAGCGTTTCTACACTTCGCTGACCTATGACGGCGCAAAGCAAACCTTCACCACCGACCGCACCTACTCGGGCAGTACCAGGGACCTGCTGGCTGTGAGGACCATGTCCCTTGCCGGACATGAGGGCAGGGTAAAGCTGAGGGTGCTGATGGACAGGTACTGCATAGAGGTGTTCGCAAACGATGGGGAGAAGGTCATGAGCTCGCTGATATATACGCCGCTGGGGGCTGAGAAGATACTGTTTTGCTCAGACGGGGCTTTTGAGGCGGCGTTCAGCCAGATAAAAAAGCCGTAAAAGGGAAGGAACGGTCACTATGCTGCTTAACTTGAAGGATATTCTGCAGATTGCAGAGGAAAAGAAAATAGCTGTGGGAGCCTTTAACGCGGCGAATCTTGAGGGCCTGGAGGCTATACTTGGGGCCGCGGAAGAGCTGGGACTGCCGGTGATAGCCCAGTTTGCCCAGTGCCACGAAAACCTGACGCCCCTGGAGGTAATAGGCCCGGCCATGGTCTATATGGCGAAGCGGGCGGCGGTGCCGGTGTGCGTGCACCTGGACCGCGGCGAGACCTTGGACTATCTGAAAAAAGCCCTGGATATAGGGTTTACCTCTATCATGTACGACGGCTCTGTGCTGCCCTTATGAAGATCGCGGGACTGGATATTGGCTCAACCGGCTGTAAGCTGACGATTTTTGATTCGGACGGCAGCTGCCTTGGCAAGGCTTACCGTGACTACCCGGTGAAGCGCACGAAGACCGCACACGAGGTTGAGGCACAGGATATAATTGACAGCGTCTTTGAGGTCATGGAGGAGATGGGCCGCCGGCACCCGGACATCGCCGGGATTGGGGTGACCAGCTTCGGAGAAACCTTCGTTTTGACCGACAAAGCCGGATGCCCGCTGCATACCGCCATGCTGTACACCGACCCCCGGGGCGCTGATGAGTGCAGGGCCCTGGAGGAGGAGCTGGGCAGCGCCGAAATAGCGGCCGTCACGGGGCTGAAGCCTCACGGCATGTACAGCCTGCCAAAAATCATGTGGATAAAGGGCCACTGGCCGGAGGTGTACCGAAGGGCCGAGCACATTCTGCTCATGGAAGACTTTGTGGTATTCCTGCTGACCGGCACGGCCCAGATAGACTATTCCCTGGCTACCAGGACTATGGCCTTTGACATCAACACCATTACCTGGAACAGGAAAATACTCTCCGTCGCGGGAGTGGATGAGAGGCTGCTCTCAAGGCCGGTCCCATCGGGGACCGCGGCCGGGACCCTGCTGCCGGAGGCGGCTAAAAGGACGGGCTTTTCCACCCGGTTACAGGTGGTCAGCGTCAGCCAGGACCAGGTGGCAGGAGCCGTCGGAGCGGGAGTGTTCGACTCCGGAAAGGCTCTGGAATGTGCGGGTACGGTGGAGTGCCTGACCCCGGTATATGACGGTATGCCCCCCCTTGGAGGCAATGCACCGGGGCAATTACGCGGTCGTCCCGTATGTGGTGCCCGGGAAGTACGTGACCTACTGCTTTTCCTATACCGGGGGCGCGCTGATACAGTGGTGCGCGGACACCCTGGCAAAGGGTGAAAAGGAGTTGGCCGCCCGGGAAGGGCTATCTGTTCACGCCTATCTTGAGCGCCAGGCGGCGGAGCCCACCGGCCTTTTAGTGCTGCCCACTTCGCCGGAGCGGCTACGCCATATATGGATACCGGGTCCAAAGGCGCCATAATCGGCATGACCACGGCCACCACAGTGGCGGAGATATACAGGGGCTGCATGGAGGGCATCGCCTATGAGATGCTCCTGAACATGGAATATCTACGCGATACCGGCGTGCGCTTCAAAAAGCTGCAGGCGTCCGGGGGCGGGGCGGCGTCCAGCCTGTGGATGCAGATGAAGGCGGACGTGCTGAATATACCGATGACCGCGCTCCACACGGCGGACTCCGGTACGGTGGGCAGCGCCATGATAACCAGGGCGGCTATCGGCTGCTTCGGGAGCCTGCAGGAGGCCGCCGCGCAAATGGTGAGAGAAAAAGAGACCTACTACCCGGACCCGCGGCAGCACGAGCGGTACATGGAAATTTATGAGCGCTACCGGCAGCTGTACGCCGTACTTCGCCCGCTGGTATGATTTTGAGCATAATTTATGCAAATAAGAGCTACAATATAAATCACGAAAGGAATACAAATAATGAACTCATTTATTTATGACATACCCACCAAAGTTTATTTCGGCCCCAACCAGCTGGGTAATCTGGGGAAAGAGCTTGCGGCCTATGGAAAAAAGGTCCTGCTCTGCTATGGCGGGGGTTCTATAAAAAAGAGCGGCCTGTATGCCCAGGTGGCGGCCCAGGTGAAGGAGGCCGGGCTGGAACTGTTCGAGCTTTCCGGGATAGACCCCAATCCCCGGGTCACATCTGTCCGGGCGGGGGCCGATATCTGCAAGAGGGAGGGGGTGAATGTGGTTTTAGCCGTTGGCGGCGGCTCGGTGCTGGACTGCAGCAAGTATATTGCCGCCGGGGCCTGCTATGACGGGGACCCCTGGGACTTTTCATCGGGCGCCGCCGCTCCCGAAAGGGCCCTGCCCCTTATAACGGTGCTGACCCTGGCGGCCACCGGCTCCGAGATGGACAACGGCGGCGTTATCACAAACATTGAGACCAAAGATAAGATAGGCAGGGGTTATCCCTGTATGCAGCCCAAGGTGTCCTTCCTAGACCCCACGGAGACCTATTCTGTGGGCAGATACCAGACAGCCTGTGGCTGTGCGGATATCCTGTCCCACCTGTTGGAGATATACTTTGTGCCGGAGGGCGGCAGTATGTATATGCTGGACAGATTTATGGAGGGCATGATAAAGACGGTGATAAAGTATGCCCCTGTTGCCCTTGAGCAGCCCGACAGCTATGAGGCCAGGGCCAATCTCATGTGGACCAGCTCCTGGGCAATAAACGGGATGGCCGGAGCGCTGCAGAACTGTGGCTGGACCTGTCATCCCATCGAGCATGAGCTCTCAGCCATTTACGACATCACCCACGGCCTGGGCCTTGCTATCCTCACTCCCCGCTGGATGAAATATGTGCTGGACGATACTACGGTGGGCCGCTTCCGGGAGTATGGAGTGAACGTGTTTGGCATCGACCCGTCTCTGCCGACTATGGATATTGCCCGAAGAAGCATAGAGCTGACTGAGGACTTCCTCTTTAATAAGCTGGGATTGCAGTCCACCTTGACGGAGATTGGGATTGACAGCAGAAATTTTGATATAATGGCAGGCAAATCCTGCCATGGGGAAGTGCTAAGGGGGTACAAAGCGCTGACGCCGGAGGATGTACGGAAAATTCTGGAGGTGTGCCTGTGAAAGTTATAGTACTGTCAGATGTCCACGCCAATATCTGGGCGCTGGACGCGGTTTTGGAGCAGGAGAGGGAATATGACCTTCTCTGCTTCGCGGGGGATATGATAGACTATGGCACCGCCCCCGCCGAAGTGATCAAGCGGTTCCAAAGTTGTTCCAGAGCTGTTTTGGTAAAGGGGAATCACGATGACAATGCGGTCCGGGTTTTTCATACGGAGGACTTCCGTCATGCGCCCGCGGGGCAGTACAAATGGGTCCACCATAATCTGGAGCGGATGACCGGCGAACAGGTAGCCTATATAGATTCTCTCCCTGAAAGCGCCGTGTTTCAGGCGGACGGGTGGGTCTATCTGGTGCAGCACCAGTACCGGCCGGGAAGCTATGAGGTGATCGAATGCCGCCATGCATTTGAGGAGCATTGGAGACGGCATACTCCAAAAGAATATTGGGCCGCTCCCCGACGGCGCATGGTTTTCGGCCACACCCACCGCCAGTGCGTCCATATCCTTGGTGACGGGATGGAGTGGCTCAACCCCGGCAGTGTTTCATACCATCGCCTGGATGATCCGGACAAAGACGCCCGCTATATGGTCATTACCGACGGCAGCATCAAGATGCGCTCCCTGCCCTACCCGAGGGAGCCGCTGTTGAAAGAGACTTTCCGCCAACTGAAAGCCGGCCGCATGGCGGAACAGGAGATGCGTTACTTTTTCTACTATTTTGGAGATGCGCCCGACCTTGATGCACCGCTGCCGAACCATGATTCGGTTAGCGGATGACCGGTTCCATTTGATAGATGCTCAAAAAACGCCATTTGCAGACAATTTCTATACCATTTTCCGCTCTGCCGGTCGCCGCGGTAAAGGTGTAGTGTGTGGTGTATAATGTCGGAGGGATAACATTCTGCAACAGTGAGATTTGTTCAATATCATTTTTATTTAGCCCAGCCAGTCAAATGGCCCCTTATTCCCTTATAGTGCTAGAATATAAATAGTACAAGCCAAAATGAGAAATTCCAAATACACATAAGC
>OJSE01000389.1_pt1 | contig 68278 bp, 77 predicted proteins | sample 1599351 | NCBI WGS metagenome assembly OJSE01 (sample SAMN04168656, study PRJEB22393) | human gut metagenome | biome: human gut microbiome; feature: stool | host: Homo sapiens | collected 2014-03-17 | reverse complement strand
GTTAGCCAAGTGTTCGTCTATTTATTTCGTGTACAAATCTAAGGTACACAGGGGGAGAGACGAACGCAAGAAGGAGTCACGACGTAACAATGCAACGTGTCCTCCCCCCTTACACAGGGGAGAGACGGACGCAAGAAAGCGCTACAATGTAACAATGCAACGTGTTCTCCCCCTTTCCAAGGGGGAGCTAGAGGGGGTTCAATCTAAAATTTAAAATCTAAAATCTAAAATCTAAAATTAATAAGATCTTTCATTTCTCCCTTCTATCCAGTTGATATAAGCGGTGTTGACCACCTTATTGCCACCGGGAGTGGGATAATTTCCGGTAAAATACCAGTCACCCGTGTCATTCGGGCAAGCCACGTGCAAATCTTCGACAGACTGGAAAACCACTTTTACCTCGGCATTCAGATGCTCGTCACGCACCATCTCGGCGATCTTGTCGGAAATCTCTTCCTCGGTAAAAGGTGCGTAAATCTCTTTCACGTGGTTCACCACCTGCTCTTTGGGCAGTCCTTGTTGTGCTTTACACTTCCGGTACACCTCGTCAATCAGTCCCTCCATGCCTCGTTCCTTCAACAACTCGATGGCCGCATTGAACGCTATAAACTCGTTCATCCGGGTCATGTCGATCCCGTAGCAATCGGGGTAACGAATCTGTGGGGCGGAAGACACCACCACGATACGTTTCGGGCCAAGACGATCGAGAATACGCAGAATACTCTTTTTCAAAGTAGTTCCCCGCACGATCGAGTCATCAATCACCACGAGGTTATCCGTGGGTTGCACGACCCCGTAGGTCACGTCGTACACGTGTCCCACCAGCCCGTCACGTCCGGAATCCGAGGTAATAAACGTGCGCAGCTTGGCATCTTTGATCACGATTTTCTCGATACGGGGTTCGCGGCAAATGATCTCGTCGAGCGTTTCCTCGCTCCACGTTGCCTTTCCCTCCCGGATCAACCGTTTTTTCTCCTCTACCATGTATTGCTGGATTCCTTTCACCATTCCGTAGAAGGAAGTTTCCGCCGTGTTAGGGATAAAGGAAAACACCGTGTTGTCGAGATCGCCATCCACGGCCTTTACCAAACGAGGCGTCAATAACTCGCCCAATTTTTTCCGTTCCCGGTATATATTCCTGTCATTCCCGCGGGAAAAATAGATGCGTTCGAACGAACAACTAGCACGTTGTCGCGGTTCACGCACGAGTTCCTCGGTCACGGTTCCATCTTTCTTGATCAACAGGGCATATCCCGGACGGATCTCGGAAATTTCCATGTTCACGCCTTGGAAAGCCGTCTGGATCACGGAAGCCTCGGAAGCCACCACGACCACCTCGTCATCTTTGTAGTAATAAGCTGGACGTATCCCCCACGGATCACGCATCACGAAAGCATCGCCATGCCCGACCACTCCTGCCACGGCATATCCCCCGTCCCAATCTTCGCTACTCCGGGAAAGGACCTTGGGTAAATCAACCGTACGTTCAATCAACGGGGTAATCTCCTGTTTCGAAAATCCCTTTTCCTTGTAGAAACGGTACAAATCCTGAATCTCGCTATCCAGAAAATAGCCTACCTTCTCAAGTAGGGTCACCGTGTCGGAATAATTTCGCGGGTACTGTCCCGCCCGGATCAAGCTCTCGAACAACTCGTCCACGTTCGTCAGGTTAAAGTTCGCCGCCAGCGCTAAATTGTGCGCCCGCCAGTTGCTTGCCCGTTTCAGCGGGTGAACGTAATCTATATTATTCTTTCCGAAAGTAGCGTAACGTAAATGCCCCAAGTAAACCTCGGAAACAAATGGAAGGTTTTGCTTTGCCCAAACGGCATCCTTCTCCCGGAGAATCTCCGGTGTAAACGGCTCGTGAATCCGGTCAAACACGTCCTGTATCGGGTTCGCGTCACAGGAACGCACGCGGTCCATGTACTTGTAACCCGGCTCCATGTCGAGCTTCAACCCCACGACTCCCGCGCCGTCTTGGCCGCGGTTACGCTGTTTTTCCATTAATATGTACAACCTGTTTAGCCCGTAAAGGTAAGAACCGTATTTCTTCTGATAATAATCCAATGGTTTCAGCAATCGAATCAACGCGAAACCACACTCGTGATGAATGGTGTCACTCATATTTTTTCCCTAATTTCATGTATTACCCCCGGGATATTCTCCTTTCCCGGAGAGATTACAAAAGTAAGAAAAAAATATGGTTTATAAACCTTATGGACCCGAATGTTAATCTCACGATTAACATTCTTTACCACACATTTTTCAACCAAAATTCAAAATTAGGTTATCTTTGCAAACCTTAAGTAAAAAGAATGATGTTGAACGTGCTGAAGAATAGTATATTGATCGTGTTATTCGTGCTGATAAGTTCCAGCGGGATATTGGCAAAAGGGCAAAATCTGTCCTTCAATGGCTCCTGCTTAGAATGCAATTTCTGCCGGAACGAGATCTGTGAAGTCTCCACGATTCCCCTGTTACTCTTTCTTCACGAAAGTTGCGAACTCACACTGGGTTACTCCCATGTTGTCCCGGACTCCAAATCACAATTGGTTCCCTCTTTCCTGCAAAGGAATAGCAAGAACAACACCGCGGTAGCACACTCCAAACGCAACTTGTATTTTCACCCGTATTCGACTCTCGGGAAGACCAAATACTACGTCTTTGCCTTGCGAGAAATCATTGTTTAGCCGAGATCAAACAAGTTACAGGTTGGGTCGATAGACCAGCAAATTGCAGTTACAAGTTTGCAACTTGCCGTATTTTTCCCCTGTAACTAAACTTGTACCTTGAAACTTGAAAACCTGAAACTTTTTATAATTATGAATCTTACTTTATTCGTGGTTGTGTTGATTACAGCCATTTTGCTGGTGGTTATCGCTATGAGCATTGCTCGGGCCATTTCTCCCCGTACCTTCAACAAACAGAAGGGGGAAGCCTATGAATGTGGCGTGCCTACGCGAGGAAAATCATGGATGCAGTTCAAGGTAGGATACTACCTGTTCGCCATCTTGTTTTTGATGTTCGACGTGGAAACCGTGTTTCTCTATCCTTGGGCGGTCACCGTTCAGGATGCCGGAATTAACGGTTTACTGAATGTATTATTTTTCATGCTGATCCTTATTCTCGGATTGGCTTACGCGTGGAAGAAAGGAGCGTTGGAATGGAAGTAAAAATCAAATCCATGAAATATGAAGAGTTCAATGATAACGAATATCTTGAACAACTTCGGGCGTCCGGCACCAATGTTATCGTGGGATGCCTTGACGATGTTATCAACTGGGGACGCTCGAATTCCCTCTGGCCGCTTACCTTCGCGACAAGCTGTTGTGGTATTGAATTCATGGCAGTGGGAGCGGCACGTTACGATTTCTCCCGATTCGGGTTCGAGGTAACACGAGCCAGCCCGCGCCAAGCCGACTTTATCATGGTAGCGGGAACCATCGTACACAAGATGGCTCCCGTGCTGAAACGTCTCTATGACCAGATGGCCGAACCCAAATACGTGATTGCCGTGGGGGGATGTGCCATTTCCGGTGGACCGTTCAAAAACTCTTACCACGTGGTGAAGGGGGTTGACTCCATCATCCCCGTTGACGTTTACATCCCCGGATGTCCCCCGCGACCGGAGGCCCTCCTCTACGGGATGATCCAACTGCAACGTAAGGTAAAAGTGGAACGTTTCCTCGGTGGCAAAAACCACAAGGAAAAAGAGAACAAAGAATAATGTAGAATTTAGAATGAAAAAGATTCCGTGATTGCCGATTTGATGATTGAGTGATTAAAATCACTTCATCGAAAATCATTAAATCACTTAATCAATAGGATCTAAAATCATTAAATCTAAAATTAGTACATGTTAGTAGATAAAATAAAAAATATTGTCCCCGAGGCAGAGATCGACGAGAGCGGTATCCTTACCGTGACGGTAGAACCCGCAAAGTACAGGGAACTGGCTCTCCGGCTAAAAGGGGACCGGGATCTCTCTTTCGACTTCATGATCTGTATGACGGGAATGGACTGGGGCGACACGTTAGGCGTGATCAGCCTGTTACAATCCACGGCTCACGAGCATAAATTATTTTTAAAGACGTTCACTGCCAACCGGGAAAACCCGGAACTGCCCACCGTTTCGGACATCTGGGCCACGGCCAACCTGAACGAACGTGAAGTGTACGACTTTCTCGGTATCCGGTTTATCAACCATCCTGATATGCGACGTCTGTTCCTGCGGAACGACTGGGTCGGCTATCCGTTACGTAAAGACTACAATGCAGACCCTGAAATAAACCCGGTACGACTGGAAAGTGAAGAAACGTTGGATGCAACCCCCACGTTCGAGGCTGATTCCCACGACGGGGAAGTCAGCGAGAAAGAGAACATCTTGTTTGAAGAAGACGAATACGTGGTGAACATCGGGCCTCAACACCCCGCCACTCACGGTGTACTCCGTTTCCGGGTATCACTGGAAGGAGAGATCGTGAAAAAGGTGGATGTCAACTGCGGGTACATCCATCGGGGCATCGAGAAATTGTGTGAAAGCCTCACCTACCCGCAAACGCTGGCTTTGACAGACCGTCTGGATTACCTTGCCGCACACCAGAACCGCCACGCGCTTTGTATGTGTATCGAGGAAGCCATGGGGCTGGAAATCCCGGAACGGGTGAAATACATCCGCACCATCATGGACGAGCTGAACCGTCTTTCCTCTCACCTCTTGTTCTGGTCATGCCTCTGCATGGATATGGGAGCGCTGACCGCTTTCTTCTACGGTTTCCGTGACCGGGAGAAGGTGTTGGACATCATGGAAGAAACCACGGGAGGACGACTGATTCAGAACTACAACGTGATTGGTGGCGTGATGGCGGACATCCACCCGAACCTGATCAACCGGATCAAAGAGTTCATCAAATACCTCCCCCCGATGATCAAGGAATATCATGACGTGTTCACGGGCAACGTGATCGCCCAACAACGTCTGAAAGGCGTGGGCGTTCTCAGGAAAGAGGACGCCATCAGTTACGGGGCATCCGGCCCGACGGGGCGCGCCTGCGGGTGGTCATGTGACGTGCGTAAACACACGCCGTACGGGGTATATGACAAGGTAGATTTCAAGGAAATCCTCTACCCGGAAGGGGACTCGTTTGCCCGTTACATGGTGCGCATGGAAGAGATTCTCGAATCATTACATATACTGGAACAACTGGTAGACAACATCCCCGCGGGAGACTACGCCGTGAAGACCAAACCGCTGATCAAATTGCCGGAAGGTCACTATTTCAAGAGCGTGGAAGCCAGCCGGGGTGAGTTCGGTGTTTACCTCGAAAGCCGGGGAGACAAATACCCTTACCGGGTAAAATTCCGTTCCCCGTGCCTGCCACTGGTATCCATCGTCGACCTGATCACGAAAGGCGGTAAAATCGCCGACCTGATCGCTATCGGCGGTACGCTGGACTACGTTGTTCCGGACATTGACAGATAACTTGGAAGATAAAAGTTAAAAGATAAAAACTAAAAGTTGAAAGTAGGAAATTAGGAAGCGTCGGCCTTGTGCGGCTGGAATCTAAAATCTAAAATCATTTAATCTAAAATTAGTATATGTTTGATTTCTCAACTATAACACAATGGGTAGATGAACTCTTGAGGAGTTTTCTCCCGCACGCTGCTGCCACGCTGGTTGAGTTTATCCTGATCGGGCTTTGCCTGCTCGTGGGATACGCCGTGATCGCCCTCGTGCTGATCTACGTGGAACGTAAAGTGTGTGCCTTTTTCCAGTGTCGTATCGGACCGAACCGGGTGGGGCCTTACGGGACCATACAGAGTGTGGCCGATATGATCAAAATGTTAACCAAGGAGATCATCGACATCAACCACGTCGACCGATTCCTGTTCAACCTTGCCCCTTTCGTCGTGATTATCGCGTCGGTACTGGCTTTTGGTTGTATTCCCTTCGCGAAAGGACTACACGTGATCGACTTCAACGTGGGAATCTTCTTCCTGATCGCCGTGTCGTCCATCGGTATCGTGGGAATCCTGCTTGCCGGGTGGGCCAGTAATAATAAATACTCGTTGATCGGTGCCATGCGAAGTGGCGCGCAGATGATCAGTTACGAGTTATCCATCGGGTTATCCATCCTTACCGTGGTGGTATTCACCGGAAGTATGCAGCTCTCCACGATCGTGGAAGGACAGGCAGACGGGTGGTTGCTATTCAAAGGACATATCCCGGCCTGCATCGCGTTTATCGTTTACGTCATCGCCGGGACAGCCGAGACGAACCGGGGTCCCTTCGACTTGCCGGAAGCCGACTCGGAGTTGACCGCAGGGTACCACACGGAGTATTCCGGTATGCACTTCGGGTTCTTCTACCTCGCCGAATACTTGAACATGTTCGTGGTTGCATCCGTGGCCAGCACCCTGTTCTTAGGCGGTTGGATGCCGTTACACGTTCCCGGCTGGGAAAGTTTCAACCAAATCATGGATTACATCCCTTCCATCTTCTGGTTCTTCGGGAAAACAGCCGTGGTTATATTCATCATCATGTGGTTTAAATGGACCTTCCCGCGGTTGCGTATCGACCAGTTACTCCGCTTGGAATGGCGCTACCTGTTGCCGATTAACCTGATCAACCTTTTCCTGATGGTGATCATTGTCGTATTTAAACTACATTTTTAAAGACGAAGTTATGAAGAGTATTATAAGATATATTACCTCGTTTTTCAAGGGTCTTTTCTCTTTGCTGACCGGGATGAAAGTCACGCTACGGGAATTTTTCACCAAGAAAACGACGGAGCAATACCCGGAAAACCGGGCCACGTTGAAAATGTTTGACCGTTTCCGGGGGGAACTGGTGATGCCTCACGACGAGAACAATCACCACAAATGTATCGCTTGCGGTATCTGCGAGATGAACTGCCCGAACGGGACCATCAAGATCACGTCCGAATTTGTCACGGATGAAACCGGCAAGAAGAAAAAGGTGTTGATAAAATACCGATACGATTTAGGTAGCTGTATGTTCTGCCAGCTCTGCGTGAAAATGTGCCCTCAACAAGCCATCGAGTTCAAACCCACGTTCGAACACGCCGTCTACACGCGCAGCAAGCTGGTGAAATACCTGCACGACGAGTCAATTGAAAATGAAAAAGATTCCGTGATTGCCGATTCGATGATTGGGTGATTAAAATCACTTCATCGAAAATCATTAAATCACTTAATCGATAGGATTTAAAATCTAAAATCTAAAATAAAGATATGAGTACAGCAGAATTACAAGAAACGGTCTTTTTCATCCTGGCAACGGTTATCGTTGTCTGCTCGATCCTGACCGTGACGACCAACCGAATCTTGAGATCGGCGACCTACCTGCTATTCGTGCTTTTTGCCACTGCCGGAATATATTTCCAGTTGGAATACTCATTCCTAGGGGCGGTGCAATTAACGATCTACGCCGGGGGTATCATTATCCTGTACGTGTTCTCGATATTGCTCACCACGACTGACAAAAGCAAGGTGAGCAGGTTGAAGAACAGCAAGATGTTTGCCGGGCTAATCACGGCTCTCGCCGGGGCGGCAATATGTGTTTACATCACGTTAATGCACTCGTTCGGTCCCTCCCGCTTCGTGGGTGGGGAGATTAACCAAAAAGTCATCGGAACCGCCTTGATGGGCACGGAGAAATACCAGTACCTGCTTCCCTTCGAGGTAATCAGTGTCCTGCTATTGACCTGCATCATCGGTGGAATCATGATAGCGAGAAAAAGATAAAGAAAAGTTTAAAATGTAGAATTTAGAATGAAAAAGATTTCGTGATTGCCGATTCGATGATTGAGTGATTAAAATCACTTAATCTGAAATCACTAAATCACTTAATCGATAAAATCATAAATCTAAAATAAGTATATGGAACTACACATGGAATATTACTTGGTGATCAGCACGATCATGCTTTTCGCGGGAATTTACGGGTTCATCACCCGGAGGAACCTGCTTGCCGTGTTGATCTCAATCGAGTTGATCCTGAATTCAGTGGACATCAACTTTGCCGTGTTCAACCGTTATCTCTTCCCCGAACAGATGGAAGGCTTTTTCTTCACCCTGTTCGCCATCGGGGTTTCCGCTTGCGAAACAGCCGTTGCCATAGCCATCATCATCAATATATACCGGAACATCCGCAATATACAGGTGAAAAACTTGAACGAGCTGAAAGAAGAAGAGCAAAGCAATGGACAATTGAAAATTGAGAATTGAAAATGAAAGGTTTCCCGAAGACGGTGAGTATTTTAGCTCTCCCTCTGTTTATAGAGGGAGTACCCCGAAGGGGGGAGGGAGTTCTTGTAAATAAAGCGTTTACATGGCAACAAACTCCTCCGTCTGCTTCGCAGCCACCTCCTCTATGAACAGAGGAGGAGCTAAAATACCATCTTGCTCTAAAAGATAAAAGTAAGAAATCAAAAAGCGTCCGCCCCGTGCGGCTGGAATTAAAATCTAAAATCTAAAATCAAGAAATCAATACATGGAATACACAGTTTTAATATTGATTCTACCATTGCTGACATTTCTAGCGCTAGGCTTGTTGGGTACGAAATTGAAACCCACCACGGCCGGGAGCATAGGAACGTTATCTTTGGCGATATGTGCCTTGCTAGCCTACATGACGGCATGGCAATATTTCTCGATGCCCCGGGTAGAAGGCGTACGCCTCCCGGTCATCCCGTTCAACTTCGAATGGCTGCGTTTCACGCAATACCTGCATATTGATCTGGGTATCTTGCTAGACCCGATTTCCGTCATGATGCTGGTAGTAATCACGACCGTATCATTGATGGTACACGTTTACAGTTTGGGATACATGCACGGGGAAAAAGGTTTCCAGCGTTACTACGCCTTCCTTTCCCTTTTCAGTTTCTCGATGCTGGGTCTCGTGGTAGCCACGAACATCTTCCAGATGTACATTTTCTGGGAGCTAGTGGGTGTTTCTTCCTACCTGTTGATCGGTTTCTACTACACGAAACCGGAGGCTGTCGCCGCGTCCAAGAAAGCGTTTATCGTCACCCGGTTCGCCGACCTCGGTTTCCTGATCGGCATCCTGTTGCTCTCGTTCTACACGAAAACATTCTCTTTCGACCTGTTAACTTCAGGCGACTCGTCACTCTTTGCCGGGGCTGCCGGGACGACCTTCATGGGATGTTCCGTGATGAGCTGGGCCATGGCCTTGATTTTCATGGGAGGTGCCGGGAAGTCGGCCATGTTCCCGTTACATATCTGGTTACCGGACGCTATGGAAGGTCCCACCCCCGTGTCGGCACTGATCCACGCGGCCACGATGGTGGTTGCCGGGGTTTACCTCGTGGCTCGCTTGTTCCCCGTGTATTACTTCGAGGCCCCCGAGGTACTCGTGCTGATCGCGGTCGTGGGAGCGGTCACGTCCCTCTACGCGGCGGTAGTTGCCTGCGTGCAGACGGACATCAAGCGAGTGCTGGCCTTTTCCACGATCTCGCAGATCGGTTTCATGATGGTGGCGCTCGGTGTCTCCGGGATGGAAGGCCACGAAGGCTTGGGCTACATGGCATCCATGTTCCACCTATTCACGCACGCCATGTTTAAAGCCTTGTTATTCCTCGGCGCGGGAGCCATTATCCATGCCGTTCACAGTAACGAGATGAGCCACATGGGTGGTCTTCGTAAATACCTGCCCGTGACGCACATCACGTTCCTCGTGGCTTGCCTCGCTATTTCAGGTATTCCCCCGTTCTCCGGGTTCTTCAGTAAAGACGAAATACTGGCCGCCACGTTCATGTTCAGCCCGGTACTCGGTGTCGTGATGAGTTTCATCGCGGCCTTGACGGCATTCTACATGTTCCGCCTCTATTATAACATCTTCTGGGGTAAAGAAAGCGCGCATGAACACACCCCGCACGAGGCCCCGAAGAGCATGACTCTTCCCCTCGTATTCCTTGCCGTGGTAACACTTTTCGCCGGGTTCATTCCTTTCGGGAAGTTTGTCAGTAGCAACGGGATGGAATATATCATCCACCTAGACTGGACAGTAGCCGGCACCAGCATCGTTGTTGCCGTGGCTTCCATCGCTCTGGCCACGTGGTTCTACAAAGGATCGAACCCCGTACCGGATCGTCTGGCCACCACGTTCAGCGGGTTGCATCGCGCCGCTTACCGACGGTTCTACATGGACGAGTTGTACCTCTTCATCACGAAACGTATCATCTTCAACTGCGTATCCCGCCCCATCGCTTGGTTTGACCGCCACGTGATCGACGGATCGCTGAACGGTCTGGCAAACGTCACGCAACGATTGTCTTACTCTATCCGGGGATTACAATCCGGACAAATACAGCAATACGCTTACGTGATCCTGTTCGGCTCGCTATTAATACTGGTCTTGGTTTTATTAATAATGTAAAAATGGAAGAGTTTATAAAGTTCATAAAGTTTATAAGGTCCATAAGGTCACGGGTGTCCTTCGGACAGTGTTTATCGGCAGCTCCTGCTGCCGTGGACAAAGCGCCCCGCAGGGGTCCACGAACCTTATGAACTTTATGAACTTTATGAACCTTATAAACTTTATAGACTAATAAATTAAAATAGATATGAACTTTTTATCATTATTCGTTCTGATACCAATACTCACGATGGGCGGGTTATTTCTTTCAAAGAACCTGCAACAAATTCGTGTAGCGGTGGCCACGGGAGCTTCCCTGTTGCTGGCCCTAGCCGTCGGGTTGGTATTTGCATATTTAGGAGAACGGGGAGCCGGTAACACGGCAGAAATGCTGTTTACCGCCGACACGGTTTGGTACGCTCCCTTGAACATACATTATTCCGTGGGAGTTGACGGGATCTCGGTAGCCATGTTGCTACTTTCTGCCGTCATCGTCTTCACGGGTACATTCGCGTCATGGAAAATGGACTTCCTGCAAAAAGAGTATTTCTTGTGGTTTAACCTGCTGGCCATCGGGGTATTCGGGTTCTTTATCTCCGTGGACCTCTTCACCATGTTCATGTTTTACGAGGTGGCCCTCATCCCCATGTACCTGCTGATCGGCGTCTGGGGTAGCGGGAAAAAGGAATACGCTGCCATGAAACTGACGTTGATGCTGATGGGAGGCTCTGCCCTGCTGCTCGTGGGAATTCTTGGCATCTACTTCCACTCCTCGACGACAGGGGCGCTCACGATGAACTTGCAGGAAATAGCGCAGGCCCACGCCATGCCCGAAAGCCTGCAGCGCTGGTTCTTCCCGTTGGTATTCATCGGGTTCGGGGTCCTCGGGGCATTATTCCCGTTCCATACATGGTCACCCGACGGTCACGCCTCTGCCCCCACGGCAGTCTCCATGCTCCATGCCGGGGTATTGATGAAACTGGGTGGTTACGGGTGTTTCCGGGTAGCCATCTACCTGATGCCGGAGGCCGCTAAAGAGCTTTCATGGATATTCATCATCCTCACGGGTATCAGCGTCGTCTACGGGGCTTACTCGGCCATCGTGCAAACGGACTTGAAATACATCAACGCCTACTCGTCAGTGAGCCACTGCGGGCTGGTATTGTTTGCCATCCTGATGTTGAACCAGACGGCCATGACGGGAGCCGTGATGCAGATGCTTTCCCACGGTCTGATGACAGCCTTGTTCTTCGCCCTGATCGGTATGATCTACGGTCGCACGCATACCCGTGACATCCGGGAAATGGGTGGTTTAATGAAGATCATGCCTTACCTCGGCGTGTGTTACGTGATTGCCGGTCTCGCCTCCCTCGGTCTTCCGGGATTAAGCGGGTTCGTGGCAGAAATGACCGTGTTCGTGGGAGCGTTCCAAGAAACGGACACTTTCCACCGGGTATTCACGATCATCGCTTGCACGTCCATCGTGATCACGGCCGTGTACATCTTGCGAGTGGTCGGGAAACTACTCTACGGGAGCGTGGTCAACGAGCATCACTATGCCCTCACCGATGCCAACTGGTATGAACGTTTTTCCACGATCATACTGATTGTTGCCATCGCCGGAATCGGTCTGGCACCTCTATGGCTCTCCGACATGATCCGGGCATCGCTCGGCTCCGTGCTTGCTGCCCTACAATGAACAATTGAAAATTGAAAATGGAGAATTGAAAATGAAAGGACTACCCCCTCCCGCTCCCCCTTACACAGGGGGAGAGACGAACGCGAGAAACCGCTACAATGTAACAATGGAGCGTGTCCTCCCCCTTTCCAAGGGGGAGTTAGAGGGGGTTGTCAAAGCGTCAGCCTTATGCGGCTGGAATTTAAAATTTAAAATCTAAAATCTAAAATAAAAATGGGTTACGCTAATTTCTTATTAATGAAGGAGGAAATATCACTGGTAGCGGTGATCGTTATACTCTTAATTTACGACATATTCGGCACCCCGAAAAGCTTGAGGTATTTTCAACCGATAGCTTGTATTCTCGTGGGTATTCATATCCTGCTGAATATCTGGCCCGCCCCGGACGTGACGGCTTTCGGGGGGATGTATCACAGCACGGCAATGGGTGGGGTCATGAAATCCATCCTGAGCATCGGGACGCTGCTCGTGTTCATGCAAGCCAATAACTGGCTTTCCAGCGAGCGCACGATTATCCGCCGGGGAGAATTCTACATGATCACGCTGGCCACGCTGCTAGGTATGTACTTCATGATTTCGGCCGGGAACTTCCTGATGTTCTTTATCGGGCTAGAAACGGCATCCATACCGATGGCAACACTTGCCGCTTTTGACAAATACAAGCAACAATCGGCCGAGGCGGGTGCCAAATACATCCTTACCGCCGTGTTCGCGTCCGGCTTATCGTTGTACGGGATCTCGTTAATTTACGGGACCACGGGAACGCTGTATTTCGAGGACATCCCCGCCGGGTTAAACAGTAGCCCGCTCCAGATGATGGCCTTCGTGTTCTTTTTCGTGGGACTGGGATTCAAGTTATCACTCGTTCCTTTCCACCAGTGGACCCCGGACGTGTACGAGGGCGCCCCGACCAGTGTCACCGCCTACTTGTCGGTGATCTCGAAAGGCTCCGCGGCATTCGTGCTGATGGTCATTCTCTATAAAGTGTTTGCCCCGCTCGTTCAGGAATGGCAGGCCATCCTCTACTGGGTAATTATAGCCTCTATCACGCTGGCCAACATCTTCGCCATACGGCAACAGAACCTGAAACGATTCTTCGCCTATTCCTCCATCTCTCAAGCCGGGTACATCATGCTGGGAGTGATCAGCGGGACGGCCATGGGTATGACCGGACTGGTGTACTACGTGCTGGTGTACATGCTATCCAACCTAGCCGCCTTCGGGGTTATTGCTGTCGTGGAACATCGCTCCGGCAAGATCACGATTGACGATTACAACGGGTTGTACTCCACGAATCCCCGCTTGAGTTTCGTGATGATGATCGCCTTGTTCTCGCTGGCAGGAATCCCGCCATTTGCCGGGTTCTTTAGCAAGTTCTTCATATTTGCCGCCGCGGCACAACAAGGATATTACGTGCTGGTTTTCATCGCCCTCTTGAACACCATTATCTCTCTCTACTATTACCTGAGAGTGGTAAAGGCCATGTTTATCAACAAGAACGAGCAACCGATCGCCAGATTCAACTCTGACAATTATTCACGTATAAGTCTCGTTGTATGCAGCGCCGGAATCCTGCTCGCGGGAATCCTTAGCGTCGTGTACGAGAACATCGGGATGTACAGTTTCGGAATGTAGAATTTAGAGTTTAGAATTTAGAGTTTAACTTTTAGTTTTTAGCTTTTAACTTTCCAACTACCCCCACCGACTCCCCCTTGCACAGGGGGAGAGACGGACGCGAGAAAGCGCCACAATGTAACAATGTAGCACATTCTCCCCCTGTGTAAGGGGGAGCTAGAGGGGGTAGTTGGAAAGTTAAAAGTTAAAAGTTAGAAAAAAGCGTTGGCCTTGTGGGTGGAAATCTAAAATCTAAAATTAGTAGGCTCTAAATTTTAAACTTTTCCCGTTCTGAATTATTAAAAGCGTTTACGAATGTGTTTGTGTGGTTGCATCCATCTTTGACATTTCGCGCACCACTCGTCAGCGTAAGGTTTTCCAGTGCAATTGGGCGTCCAGCTGATCTCGTCGCGATACCGGGGATTGCTGTTTCGATCTTGATTGTTTCCGGTATTGTCGTCTTTTTCAGCCCTTTTAGCCTCTAGGTATGCCTCGGCTTCTCCCGGGGCGAAGTATTTACACGTGGTTTGTTGCCCTTTCCCTTGACAGTATTTACATTTTTTGGAACCCATGCAGCTTGGACAGGGGTTCCACGTTTTCAAATAAGCATGCCAGTATTGCCCGGAGCCGTTGCAAACGGGGCATCGCCCGCTATGATTACACAGGTGACATGGCATTTCGGTTACCGCGCTTCCGGATCCGTCGGGGTAAACACGTATTTTCATGGTTCCCCCCATGTACGGGATTTCATGTTCCGTGTATTTCCCGTTGTTTTTCAGGTTATTGTTACTAGCTAGTTGCTGGTTGGAACCCGTGTTTCGCGTAGAAGAGTTAAACCCACCCCCGATGTAGGCGATATTTCTTTCTTTGTCCCTTTCTTCCAAAATACAAGCCCCGGGATTGTTTGGTGAAATATGATAGGTTTGCATGGGTTTTTTCCCGTTCTTGTAAGTACAACTTATTATAAAGTATTGTCCATCAGCAAATTCTATTATTTGAAGATAATACCCTTCTGCCCGTAGCTTTTCTACTTTACTTTTCAATTCCGGTTCCGTGACGAAACAATACGTCTGCCCGTCTATACCGGAATTCTTGCTCATGATGACGTACCAGCCGGAACGATACCGGGTAACGTTCGTGACGCGAAAATCTTCCTTCCAGGATTTTTGTATCCATTGATTCACGCAATCCCAGTCCCCGCAATTAGTTATCTGGTCCGTGTACCCGGTACCTCCTGATACAACGATAAACCATTTACCGGCACTCCCGCTGATAGACGTGATATAACGGTTGTTCTTGCGATGTTCGGCGAGCCATTCGGTAGGCCAGTCGCTATTATAATGATAAGATTGCCATGTTAATCCCGAGTTTTTGGCCATTGTGACGAACCACCCGTAGGTGGTATAAGCCGCGGACGTGATACGTCGTCCTTCGTTCCAGTGTTTTTCAATTAATTTCGTGTCGAGTTCCTTCCCGAAACCGCAATAAAACCATGTTTGTGACGATAACCCGGTTTGCTTTTCCATTAGTAATATCAGGTTGTCTTGGGATCGCGCGGTACCGCAGTACATTAGTAGCATGATTGATAGAAGAAACTTCACTTCGCGAATGTTTCGTTTCTGGAACGAAATCCGCTTGCTTTTGGTAATATTCATGACAATGACGTTTAATAGTATTTCACGTGGATTCTATGATGTAAAGTTATGAAAAATTATTCCATAGTGTTGAAATTCGTGAATTTTATTTTTATCATTCGGGCTGTAGAAGGGTATCTTGGAGCGAAAAATAAAAAGAAAAATAAAAGATAAAAACTAAAAGTTGAACTCTAAATTCTAAACTTTCCCCCCCGCGGCTAAACTCTAAATTCTAAATTCTACATTCTACCTCAGGGTGTCATCAGCACCGGGCGGAACGCGCAGGTAGACGGAACGGGTGTACTCGTCCGTATCCGGGCTGGCGAGATAAGGATAAATATGCACGACCGTATCCGGGGAGAGAGGTTCCCTGCCGGGGCCCTCGGGATCGGGTAGCGTGAAAGTGGCCGTCCCGGCGGCACGGGTCACCGCGGGAAGGTGAAGCACGCGTGGTGCGTCGGGCAGGCAGTCGTAGAAGTAGCCCACGGCGAGCGTGTCATCGTCCCTCGTCTCGTCGAGGATGCCGTGGGGGCGCCATTCAAGGGTGAAGGTCCACGCATTGCGGCGGAGGCGGGTGTAGAGCGGCACGGCGAGCCAGCCAACGCTGAAAACGAAAGACCGGAAGTTCACCACGCCATGCTCGTCGCAGGCCATGGCGTTCACCTTGTGGCACAGGTTGGGGGCGGACATGCGGGTATCCTTGACGAAGGGGATCCACGAGTTGACGCCCGCAAGTTTCCGCGAGAGGGTTCTCACGAGCCGGTCAACGAATGCGAAAACGCTCGTCAACAGTCGTTGTCTCTCCGATCGCTTGGCGCGGCGACGATCGCGTTCCTCTGTCGATCCGGCGGGGCGCTTGCTGGCACAATGACATTCTCGGCCTTTACGGTAATACGTGGTGGTGCCGCCGGAACGGGTAGTCGCCAGTTGTTTGACCGGCGACGCAGTTTTCTTTTTCCCCTTCTTTTTCTTGCTCATGATGCCTCCTCTTAAATGATTCGATAAATCTCCAATAATGCTTAAACACACCTTAACGTCAAGTTTACACTTTTTTTGGGAAATTACCAAATCGTGAATGTCAAGTCACCGGGACCACTCCGGTAACTTAGCGGTGACTTACCGGTAACTTACCGGTAACTTGCAGAAGGTACAGTTAACTTATCACGAAGATAGCTAACGTTTTGCACGCTTATCGCCAGTTACCAAACGGGAATGAGACAGGAGGCATATAAAATAAGTTAATTTTTCTTAAAAATAAATTTGTTTTTTCTTGTTCAAGTCGAAAAAGGGTCATACCTTTACCATGTGCTTTCCTCGAAGCGTGGGGAAAGGCGTTTTGAAATACTTATCTAATACTCGAAAGTATGGCACGAATAAAATCAACCAACTTTTACCAGAAGAGCGGGAAAGTCGCTAACGAGGTATTCTCCAATCTAGGCAACGGCGAGGTCGGCTGCCGCGCCAAGAACAGCAAGCAAGCGCCCCTGAACGAGGAGCAAAAAATCAACGCGTCGGGCTTCTCGGCCCTTAATGCCGAGGTTCGGTACCTGAACCCGGTACTCCATGTGACCTTTCCCCGTGACACGAACGGTGTCAAGTGGGCCAACCGTTTCACGAGCGTTAACAAGAAACGCGAAGGCGTGCTGACCACCACGAAGATTCACCCGGACTCTCCCGTCGACCCGAAGAAAAAAGCCAACGAGGAGTATACCAGCGAGATCGACTGGACGAAAGTCCTTTTCGCCGCCGGCCCGTTGCTCATTCCTTCCGTGACCGTCAGCAAGGCCAACTTGAGCCGCGAGCAGATCATCGCCGAGAAAACGAGGCTCCGTTCCCTCTTCGCGCCCCTCGCCAACGCGGAGACTCCCGCCGTGGCCGCCGAGGAGGGCGAGATGTATAGCATCACCTTCACGCAGGAATCCGCCGTTTACGAGGGCGCCTACTGCTGGGCGGACGACCGCATTTACGGTGTCATCTACAGTCCCGAAGACCATTTCGCTCTTGTCCAGCAACTACGCGACAGGGGTGAGAGCGGCGTGACCACCATCGTCGTCCCCTCTTTCGTCAAGCCCGAGAACATCCACGTCTACAGTCTCGCCATGACCGCCGACGGGAAAATTACTTCTAACTCCATTCACTCTACCTTAGGAGCGTGAGGTTTATGGGGCTATCTAAAAAGTCATTTTATTTCCAACAAACTCCTCCGTCACTTCGTGCCACCTCCTCTATAAACAGAGGAGGAGCTGGTGACTCTTCCCGAAGACAGGGAGTATTTCAGCTCTCCCTCTGTTTATAGAGGGAGTACCCCGAAGGGGGGAGGGAGTTTAAGAAATGACTTTTTGGACAGCCCCAATTTTAAATTCCAGTCGCACAAGGCCGATGCTTCTTGATTTTCAACTTTTAGTTTTTAGCTTTTAACTTTTAGCTTTTAACTTTCCAACTACCCCCTCAAAAATAAAACCCCAGATTAAAGTAACACCCTAACTTTTCCGACCAGTCGGAGAAAGTAAAGACCAGATCAATCGGTCCCAGCATAGAATCCCGGGAATAACCGATTCCCCCGCCCCATATACCTTTACGCCCGAAGAGGTCAAAGAAGTTATCGTCTTGCAAGGCATAGTTCCCGATAACGGAAAGATAGTGCTTTCGCCCCATGCGTTGGCGGAATTCCAATTTCCCCACGATCACGGCATTCTCGAATACCTCCACGTGGTTAATTCCCACGAAAGGCATCTGTTGCGTGTTGTAACGTCCGAACTCCGTTCCCCCGAGATTATTAAAGTAAGAATAGGCAGGATCATGCCCGATCAACACTCGCCCGAACGCGGAAGGTAGTAATTTCAAACGGTCGGAAAGGGAAACAACCGGGCAGAAACGAACCGACAGGGCGGAAAACGGCGATCCCCCGTCATACGTCGCCAAGTTATCCGTGTACAACGAGTAAGCGGCCTCCAAGGAAACGCCCCGGGAGGGGTAGAACCGACGATCGTACGTGTCCAGTTCCGCCACCCCGTAATAACTGAAAAAGCCCTCGGGACGAACGCTCATCACCTCGTCCTCGTTGGAGAAAAGCAAGGAATTGTAATCAAAATACTCGTAGCGTAATCCCACCTTGAACTTAAAATTACGCAGGTACAGGCTGGACAACCCCAGTTCCCCCGCATGGTAACGATAAGTCACGTTATTCGTTTTCTTCCCCTTCCGGTAATAATCCACGTTATTGTAGCGGAACATGTAGGCGAGGTTAAACCCTCGCAAGAAAGTATTTTCCAGTGAATATTCCAGTTTCACGTAAGGATTCTTGCTCAAACGCCCGGTTAATGCCAGTTGTGACCCCCGCAGGCTCCTGTTGTTTAAAGTCGTGTTCAACAAGATGGCCGCCATATCCTCCGAATCGAACCGGAAACCGATATTCAACGTACTCATGGGATTGGATTTCAGGCTTAACTCCAAATCGTAGGGAGCTGTCCCCAGCAACCGGTAATTCACTGCCACGAATGCTTTCGTGCCGTATAAGGTCGCAATTTCACGATGAATATCATTCAAGGTGATCTCGCTATTTTCCTCTATCCGCATTTTCCGACGCACCCATCCTTCCTCCCGCGAGGAGAGTCCCCGGATAATAACATTCCGGATGGCTATTTTTTCCGGTTGACGGACTTTCGGGATCTCGTTGTCCACGTTCCCGGACTCCCCGATCAATTCTTTTACCCGCGTGATCTCGGACCATTGTTGCAGTGCCGCCACCTTTCCCCGGGCCAGTAGCGAGTCGATCGAGCGGGCGCTGAAACTGGCGGCCGTGTATCCTTTCATATCGGGACGAATCACCAGATCGGCAAGCTTCACGTTCGCCTCGTGCTTGTTCATGCAAAGAAGGTTGATGATCTGCGGGATCACGCCGGAGACAGACTCCAGCTTGTCCTCCTTCATCAAATCGGCCTGCACGTCAACCCCGATCACGATCTCCGCACCCAACTCACGGGCCACGTCTGTCGGGAAATTATTTAATATACCCCCGTCAACCAGTACCCGGTCACCCGTCCTCACCGGGGTAAACACGCCGGGGATAGCCATGCTCGCCCGCATCGCCTGCACGAGATTCCCTCCCTTCATCACGATCTCCTCCCGGTGGAACATATCCGCCGCCACGCAGGCAAACGGGATCGGTAATTGCAGGAAATCAAGGGAATCATGATAACCGATCGTGAGATCGGAAAAGAGATTGTACACGTTCTGCCCGCTGATAAAACCTGACGGACGCTTTTTCCCCCGGTCAAAAGGGACGGAAAGCAAGTACTTGCCATCCTGTTCCTTCTCCCCGAAAGGCAGGTCATAGCGGTTCACTTTATCGCTTAGAAGGAACATCCAATCCTGCACCCGCACGAGGCTATCGAGTTGATCGGCCGAATAACCGATGGCATACAGGCCGCCCACGATGGAGCCCATGCTGGTTCCCACGATGACATCCACGGGGATTCCCGCTTTTTCCAGCACTTTCAACACGCCGATGTGTGCCACGCCCTTCGCTCCCCCACCGCTTAACACGACGCCTACTTTTTTCCGTTGTGCCTCCACGGTCGGGAGCATCAATAGCAACAACAAGCCGATCACAAACAGGCGTCGGGCAACCGGGGTGTGGAATTTCGGGTATCGGGAAAGTCGCGGGTATTGCATGGTATATATTTTTAATTTAGAATTTAGAGTTTAGAATTTAGAATGCCCCCTCGAAGGGGTGTTCAAAAGTCATTTTCAAACTCCCTCCCCCCTTCGGGGTACTCCCTCTATAAACAGAGGGAGAGTTGAAATACTCCCTGTCTTCGGGAAGAGTCACCAGCTCCTCCTCTGTTTATAGAGGAGGTGGCACGAAGTGACGGAGGAGTTTTTTGAAATTAAATGACTTTTTGGACAGCTCCTTTTTATTTCTTCTCGTACCCCGGCTTACCCAGCAACATGAACATATTGTTCTTATAGGCCTCCACGCCCGGCTGGTCGAAAGTATTCACCCCGAGTATACCACCGGAGATACCACAAGCCAGTTCGTAGAAATAGAATAGCTGACCCAAGTAGTACTCCGTCAGTTCCGGGATAACGACCCGGATATTCGGTACCCCACCATCCACGTGAGCGAGTTGGGTTCCCAGTTCGGCCATCTTGTTTACCTCATCGACGCGCTTACCGGCCAGATAATTCAGTTTATCAAGGTCATGGGCATCGCAAGGCACTTGCAAGCTGTATTTCGTTTTATCAATGGAAAGAACCGTCTCGAACAGATTTCGACGTCCTTCCTGTATGTATTGCCCCATGGAGTGCAAATCTGTCGTGAAGTCAACGCTGGCGGGGAATATACCCTTATTCTCTTTGCCCTCGCTTTCCCCGTAAAGCTGTTTCCACCATTCGGCAACATAATGCAATTTCGGGTTGAAGTTCACCGTGATCTCGATCACGTACCCCTTCTCATAGAGCGCATTCCGAACGGCAGCGTATGTGGCGGAAAGCTCTGCCCCATTCTCCTTGCCATACGCCCGCATATCCACGGCACCTTTAACTAAAGCCCGGACGTCAAACCCGGCAATAGCCACGGGGAGCAATCCCACGGGGGTCAGCACGGAGTAGCGTCCCCCAACATTGTCCGGAATAACGAAAGTCTCGTACCCTTCCCGGTCCGACATCGTTCGCAAGGCTCCCTTTTTCTCGTCGGTAATAGCCACGATTCTCTCCCTTGCCACGGTAACTCCCTCTTGCTCGATCAGTTGATCCTTCAGTAAACGGAAAGCCACGGCAGGTTCGGTCGTGGTTCCCGATTTGGAAATCACACATATACCGAATTTCTTATCTTTGAGGAACGCCTGTAACTCGTATAGATAGTCCTCGCTCACGTTATTTCCCGCGAAAACAACTTTCGTACCGGAATAAGCATCAAAACTACCGGACATGGCCTCGATCACCGCTTTGGCTCCCAAGTAAGATCCCCCGATGCCCACAATGACAACAACATCGGTTTGCTCCCTTAACTTGTTGGCACAAGCGGAAATACGATTCAATTCATCATCCGTGATGTGGACGGGCAGATCGAGCCAACCCAAAAAGTCACTCCCTTTACAAGTTCCGTCTTCCAAGCCCTTTAGAGCTTTTGTTGCTTTTTCTCGTTGCACGGCGATCTCTTCTTCCCCTACAAACGACAACACCTTCGAGTAGTCAAGTTTTATGCGATCCATTGTTTTCATGTTTTATATATTATTCCTCTTTCCTAGCTTTCAGCATATCCCTGAAGCGAGAGGCACTCTCGTAATCCTCGTTCTTCACGGCCTCATCCAGTAAACGGGTTAATTCTTCTATCGTGAAGTTATACTCGGTTGTTTCGGATTTCTCCGGTTCAACAGGCTTTTGCCCGCTAAATTCTCCCGTGGCCAGATCGGAGATCGGGATAGCTGTCTTGGCAATCACGCTGGCCGCAATATAAATCGGACAATTATAGCGCAAGGCCAAGGCGATGGCATCGGAAGTACGCGAATCAATCTTCAGCAGTTCCTCGCCATTCCTGAAACGCAGTTCTGAGTAAAAGATACCGGATTCCCAACGATATATATAAACCTCTTCCAGAACCACACCCAGACTATCCGCCAGACTCTTCATCAAATCGTGCGTCAAGGGACGCTGTGAGTGCAGGTGTTCCATCTGTATGGCAATGGATTGAGCCTCCGCGATCCCTATAATGATGGGGATGCGGAAGGCATCATTCTCTTCCGCCAGAATCAGCGCGTACGCCCCGGTTTGTGACATACTCTGATAGGATAACCCGAAAACTTTTAACTTAATCCTGTCCATAAGCCTTGTATAACTTTAGGTCTACGATTTTCTATTCTTAGTTGTTACAATTAATGTACCATTCCGGCTCACCGACACCGGATTCGACGCTACGATTTTTTCAAGGGAGCCCTGTATATACGAGCCAGACCTCCGAGGCTTGTCTCGCGATACTTGGCCTGCATATCGCAACCCGTCTGCATCATGGTCTCCACCACGTCATCGAAAGACACCTTGTGCCGGCCATCCGAGAACAAAGAATAGATTGCACACTCCCGCGCTTTCTGCGAGATAAAGGCATTTCGCTCGATGCAGGGAATTTGCACGTAACCACCCACGGGATCGCACGTCAAACCTAAGTTATGCTCGAATCCCATTTCCGCAGCGTACTCGATCTGCATCGGGGAACCTCCCAGAATCTGGGCCGCCGCACCGGCTGCCATTGCGCAAGCCGTTCCCAGTTCTCCCTGACATCCTACCTCGGCACCGGAAATAGAACCGTTGGTTTTCACGATGTTACCAATCAATCCAGCCGTGGCCAAACCTTTTATAATTCGTTTATCACTAATCTCCTGATCGTGTTTCAAAAAGAACAACACGGAAGGTACGACCCCGGCCGACCCGCACGTGGGAGCCGTCACGATCTTACCTCCTGCCGCGTTCTCTTCGGCAACTGCCAAAGCGGCAGCAAATACCATTCCCATATGGCGCAGGGTACCTGCCGATTGCTGGGCCCGCACGTGGTAGGAACAAGCCTTGCGTGCCAACCGCAGGTTACCGGGTAACACACCCTCGTTTTCCAAGCCGTTATGAATACTTGTAACCATCACTTTCCAAACCTCTTCGAGATAGTCGAAGATTTCCGGTCCCTCGTGCAGTTCCACGTACTCCACGAAAGAGCGCCCCTCGGCCTTGCACCAGTCCAGTATATCCGTCATTTTCGTGTCGGGATAGACATCTTCCTCCTTGAAGGTTCCCAGTTCATCCCACAGGGCGCCACCTCCCACACTATATACCTCCCAATGATCCACGACTTCCCCGTTTCTTAAAGCCTCGAACAACATCCCGTTCGGATGATGGGGCAGGGATTTCGTGGACTCCCATATAATTTCCGTGTCGTCCGGCCGATTGATCATCTTCTGGATGGCAACATCCGTTCCGTGTCCCACTCCCGTCAATGCCAGACTCCCGTACAAGGTCACCCGGTAGCGCTCGGCATCCGGATTCTTTTCCTTGAAATAATACGCCGCCCGTCCCGGTCCCATCGTGTGACTGGAAGAAGGCCCGTACCCGATTCTAAATATTTCTCTGATTGATTTCACGTCCTAATTATTGTTATAGATTTTATTAATTTACTGATTTATGATTTTAGATCAAGTCATTATACTAATGTTTTCCTGAATCATAAATCGTAGTTCATAAATTGCGAATTAATCGGTTTTCAATAAAAAAAAGGCAGGCCTGTAAGCCGGGTTCTGTACCTTGCGGTTTCTATCATTTATCTACTCCGCGGATCACTCCGCGGCTCTAGCGACCTACCCCCTGACATCGGTCGGGCAAACCTAAGCGCCAGTGTACATGGTCTTGCAACTCGTGAGGTGTACGGCTACCCCGATCACCCGGGATACCGGTGGGCTCTTACCTCACCTTTTCACCCTTATTCCGCAAACGGAACGGTTATTTTCTGTTACACTACTGCCCCCTCTCGGAGACCTTCCCGTTAAGAAGCACGATGCCCTGCGTTGCCCGGACTTTCCTCTCTCCCTCGCGGGACAGCGATAGAACGGCCTGCCTTTATATTTTAGATTTAATGATTTTAGATTTTAGATTCCAACCGCACAAGGCCTATGCTTTAACTACCCCCTCTAATCTCCAAACTCATCAAATCTTCTTCATTTTCAATTGTCAATTCTCAATTAATTAAGAATCGGGTCTTCCGGGAAATTCGCCCACAGCTTGTATCTTCCCCCCAGAGAACTCATGGCTTGTTCCCATAATCCCTCGTTCGGGATGGTAAACAGCGTGTCGGTAGGAATTGTCCCCACCATCCAAGAATTCTCCTTCAATTCATTCTCCAACTGGCTATCTGTCCAGCCACTATACCCTGCAAAGAAACGAATCTCTCCTTCCAATACCTTTCCGGCTTTCAACATCTCCGTCAAAGCCTTAAAATCACCTCCCCAATATATACCTTTCGCGATCTCTTCCGAGTCCGGTATGTCATTTCTCCGATGGATGTAATACAACTGATTACGCTCCACGGGACCACCAATGTACACGGGGAAATGTACGCCTTCGAGTTCTTTTACCAACTCGGAAGTCGTGTAAGGTAACGGCTTATTCAATACAAAACCCACGCTCCCGCTCGAATCATGTTCCACCATGTAGACCACGGAACGGTTAAAATATTTACCTTCCAGAAAAGGTTCTGCAATCAACACCTTTCCCACCTCAACACGGTCATCATTGTGACGTATCTGAAACAGATCCTGAAATTCCTTTTCCACTAATTAATATTTTTACAAGTCAAATATATCTACTAACTTTGTATTGATAAAGCGTTAATGCAAAGATATAAAAATGTGCAAAATATTTATCATATCACTCCTATCTTTATTTATTAACAGCTTTGCAACAGCGCAGAGTGTTGTCCCGTCCGTGATTATGGGCAGGGATACCGTACCCCATGTTCTTCTCCATGAAGTAGATGTCGTCGCCCGATTGAAGAATCCACGGAAATACGCCCGCCAGCAACAACGGAACCAAAGGATGGTTTATAACGTGAGAAAGGTGTTCCCGTACGCAAAAATAGCCGCCGCCAAGATCAACGAGATTGAAAATAAACTAGCACAAACGGATTCCGAGGCAAAACGAAAGCAGATTATCAAGAAAGAGTACAAGGAACTCATGCACACGTTCAAGCAACCGTTGATGAAACTGACCGTCACGCAAGGGAAGATTCTCGTTCGCTTGATCTACCGGGAGACAAACAACACGTCGTTCAATCACATCAAGGAGTACAAGGGTACGGTGAATGCCTATTTTTGGCAATCGCTGGCTCTGTTGTTCGGGAATAACCTGAAAGCCGATTACGAACCGAACGGGCGGGACCGGGAAATCGAGCAGATCGTGCGCTCGATCGAAAAAGGGGGCCCTTCTCACATCACCCGGCGATAAATCCTGTTCTTGGCACTAAAATTACCACTCTTTGATATGATCGGAATTTAAAGTTTATTACTTTTGCCTTATGAAATACGAAGAGATAGTTGCAGATTTAAAAGCAGGGAAATATGCCCCGATTTACTTTCTATCGGGGGAAGAGTCCTATTTTTTGGACGATATAGCGACACGCATCGAGAAAAACGCCCTCACGGAGGACGAGAAGGCGTTTAACCAAACGATATTGTACGGGAACGATGTCTCCATGACCACCGTGACCGATACGGCCCGCCGCTTTCCCATGATGTCACAACGTCAAGTTGTCATTGTCAAGGAGGCCCAGAATATCCGGGATTTCGAGAATTTACTGCCTTATATTGATCATCTTCAACCGACAACGATCCTCGTGTTTCTCTATAAAAACAAGAAACCGGATAAACGTAAAGGAGTTTTCAAAAAATTAAGCAGTTCTTCGCATTGCATCTATTTCGAGTCGGCCAAACTTTACGACAACAAGATCCCGGACTGGATTATTTCGTACTGCAAAGACAAGAAGTACATGATTTCACTGAAAGCCGCGGGTATTCTCGCAGAAAGTCTGGGGAACGATTTGAGCAAGGTGGCCAACGAACTGGACAAGCTCATGCTCCTACTTCCCGGTGGCGGTGAAATCAAGGAGAATCTGGTGGAAGAACACACGGGGATCAGCAAGGAATTCAACACGTTCGAACTCACGGCAGCCATCATACAGATGGATCACCTGAAAGCAAACCGTATCGTGAATTATTTCGAGGCTAACCCCAAGAACAACCCGCTGGTTCTCACGATCAGCATGTTGTTCCGGTACTTTCTGAACCTACTGACGTACCACTACCAGAAGAAAAGTACCCCAAACCAGCAAGAAATGGCCCGGTTACTGGGTATCAATCCCTATTTTCTGAAAGATTACACGGAAGGAGCGAAACGATATAACGCCATGAAATGTGCCAATATTATCTCTTGGTTACGGGAGTACGACCTCAAATCAAAAGGTGTCGGTAACGCTAACATTTCAGACGGTGAGCTTTTGAAGGAGTTAATATTTAAGATAATGCATTGAAATTCGCCACAGGTGAATTTCAGGTTACAGGTTGAAAATGAAAATAAGAGAACTACCCCCGCTGACTCCCCCTTACACAAGGGGAGAAACGAACGCAAGAAAGCATTACAATATAACAATGCAGCGTATCCTCCCCCTGTGTAAGGGGGAGCTAGTGGGGGTAGCCTGAATCTAAAATCATAAAATCTAATGAACAAGGCTATATTTCTGGATCGGGACGGGACCATTAATTCTGATGAAGGTCATTATTACATATATAAAGTTGAAGACTTCGTTTTCAATCCCGGTGTAATCGACGGAATTCGTCGACTGAACGAGGCGGGTTATTTGATTATCATAGTTACCAATCAAGGCGGGGTCGCTAAAGGGGAGTACTCGATCGAAGACGTGGACAACCTTCACGCTCATATGTGCAAGGAATTGGAAAAGCATGGGGCGCACGTGGATAAAATATACTACTGCCCTCATCACAGCAGCATTGCCCCCTGTAAATGCCGCAAACCATCGCCTTACATGATTGAACAGGCTATCCGGGAGTTTGACATCGACAAATCTGCCTCGTGGTTAATCGGGGATGGTTCACGGGACATCGAGGCGGCGGAGGCTGCCGGAATCCGGGGTATTAAAATACCTAAAAACAGTGACTTAACCCCGGTTATAGACTCCATTCTCAAGCAATAAGAAGGTTAACGATACGTCATGTTCGAAATCTTGTTTGCCTTACTGCCAATGGTTATACTGGTCATATCCATGGGGATATGCAAGTGGCCCGGAGATAAGAGTAGCCTGCTTACCCTTGTTATTACCGTTATGTTGGCCATTTTCGCCTTTGGTATACCCGCACAAGAGATCGGTTTCACTTTAATAAACAGTACCGCACGTGCTTGTATCACTATTCTTTCCGTTATCTGGATGGCTGTATTTAGCTATAATATTCTGCTGGATTCCGGCAAGATTAAAGTGTTAAAAGACCAACTGGCAACGATTTCCACGGACAGGAGTGTACAGGTATTACTGATCACGTGGGGATTCGGGGGGCTACTGGAAGGAATGGCCGGCTACGGGACTTCGGTCGCCATCCCGGCAGCCATACTCGTAACGCTGGGATTTCGCCCGTTGTTCGCCGTACTCGTGAGCCTCATCGCTAACAGTGAACCCACGACATTCGGGGCCGTCGGTATCGCAGAAACCGTTCTCATGGAAGAGACCGGCTGCCCGTTACCTGAATTGTGTAAGGCTACCATTCAACAATTATATCCTTTTATATTCTTGATCCCGATAACCTTGGCTATATTGGCCGACAGATGCCGCCAAGCTTTACTCAAGAACATCTTGCTCGGCACGCTTGTCGGGGGCGTATCCTTCCTAGCACAATACGCCACGGCCACATATCTCGGTCCGGAGATGCCAGCCATTCTAGGCAGTATTTGTTCCATCATTATTATTATCGCGTGGAGTAAATGGACCGAAAAAAGTGACACAATTCCCACGAAACACTCGCCCCGACAAATATACCAAGCGTGGAGTGTCTACGGCCTTATCATTTTCTTTATATTACTGGCTATTCCCTTCAATTTCAAGGCAACGAGTTTATTGCTTTTTGCCGGAGCTTTTATCGGGGGACAAATACAGGGTATAACGACAAGCAGACAATTCACGTTACTAGGCCAAACTCTCGTACAAATCCGCAGTACCATTATTATGGTTATCGCCTTGGTCAGTATATCCGCACTCATGGAAATATCCGGCATGGTGCAATTACTGGCCGACACACTCACTTCCATCTCCGGGAAGTATTACGCTTTCTGGTCCCCTCTAGTCGGGGAAATAGGAACATTTATCACGGGTAGCGGTACTTCGGCAAACATTCTTTTCGGGAAGTTGCAAGCAGGAATCGCCGCAAACATGGACATTGCTCCTTCTTGGCTTGCCGCCGTCAACACCACAGGCACTACTGCCGGGAAAATTATCTCTCCCCAGAGTATTGCTATTGCCGCCTCCGCATGTCAATTACAGGGCCAAGAAGGGGGAATCTTAAAACGGGCTTTCCCATATGCTCTCGTGTACGGAATACTACTGGGAATTATTGTCTTTCTCGGGTGATCAGAAAGCAGCCATCAATAAATCAATATCTCTAGAAACTAATCCATAGCGATCGGCAATCACCCGTTTCGTCAACACACCGTTATAAACATACACGCCATGCCGTAATCCCGCATCATTTTTTATGGCAGTATTAAAGCCACCCGCCCGGGAAATCTTATCAAATAAAGGAGTGAATAAATTACTATAAGCGATAGATGCCGTGCGGGCCACTCTCGACGGGACATTCGGGACACAATAGTGGATTACCCCGTTATATACATACGTCGGGTTCTCATGAGTCGTTGGCCCTGATGTTTCAATACATCCACCATGTTCAATGGACATATCCACGATCACCGCCCCCTGTTTCATCAATCTTACCTGTTCTTCGGACACGGTAATCCCGAAATCATCATCGAAGAAACGCAAAGCCCCGATCAGCACGTCGGCAGACAACAACGCCCGTTCCAAAACCGGCTTATGAAAAACAGAAGTATATACCCGTTGTCCCAGACAATGATTTATCCGGCGTAGACGCTCCAGTGAATGATCGAACACTTTCACCTCTGCCCCCAAAGCCAACGCCGTGCGAGCCGCATATTCCCCCAAAGTCCCGGCTCCCAAGATAACCACCTCGGCTGGAGTGATTCCCGTCACCCCTCCCAGCAAGATACCTTTCCCTTCCCGAGAATTGCTCAAGTACTCGCTGGCAATCATGATTGCCGAACTTCCAGAAATCTCACTCATCATCTGGACCACGGGATAAACCCCGTTCTCGTCTTTCAGAATATCGAACCCGACAGCCGTCACTTTCTTCTGCATCATCTCCACGACAGCCTCTTTTCGTAACTCGAAAAGCTCGATCGGTGACAATATAACCTGCCGATCATGCATCATCTCCACGTCTGCCTGCATCACCGGAGTCGGTTTCAGTATAATATCCGCCGTGTACACTTCCTCGCAGGTATCCAACATCTGAGCTCCCGCATCGGCGTACTCCCGGTCATGGTAATGTGCAGCCTCTCCGGCTCCTCGTTGTATCATTATCGTATGCCCCATATCAACCATCATGGCCACGGCCTCCGGAGTTAAACACACCCGGTTTTCCCGTCGCTCGATCTCGTTCGGTAAACCGATTGTCAATCGTTTCTGCCGGTATTCCCCGAATACTTCTTTTTCTTGGTATAGAAACCACTCCCGATTAATTTGGGCTCCCAATAATTTACCCGAGTTATCCATAACCTACACTTTAAAGTTTTTCTTCAATCACCAATTCTCTCCGACCATCTGCCAGTTCAGAGAACTTGCATATCAACGTGTTTTTCGGTAACAGAGGCTCCACCATCTCCGGCCACTCTATAAAACAACGATTCCCGCTATAAAAATATTCCTCGTAACCGAAGTCCATGGCCTCCTCAATATTCTTCACCCGATAGAAATCGAAATGAAAAACCGAGTCTCCCGTGGCCGTCAGATACTCGTTTACGATAGCGAACGTCGGGGAATTCACATCATCCTCTATCCCCAAACACCCGGCTACCGCTTTCACGAAAGTGGTCTTTCCCACTCCCATCGGCCCGTACAGGGCATATATCGTATTATTTCCGGTCCTTTCCAAAAACTCTTTTGCAACCCGATTCAAATCATCAACACCGTCAATTATCCAGCGCATAAACTTTCCTCTATTTTATGAATTGATTAATTACCTTTGTCATATACTCGATTGAAGTATACCACAAAGGTAATTATTAGTAAACGAAAAAACGAAACTAAAAGTTAGAATCTCCCCTACTTCTCAACTTCTTCAACGATCTCATCCTGTTGTCCGGCATCCGTGGTTTTCTCTTCCGTGGCGGCACCTTTCAGGAAAGTCGGTAAATTCAGCCCGGCCATGTTAAACAAATCATTCAATGGGGGAACCGATTTCATCATCCCCGAGATGAAGTTAGCCGTGGAAGTATTCCCGTTCCCGGCATTATTGCCATCCCAAACGGTAACCTTGTCGATCTTGATATTCTTAACAGCCTCCACTTGCGTTCTCACCAGCTCCGGCAACTTATCGGTAATCAACATCATCACCGCCTTGTCGGGATCTCCGGCTGCGGCTTTCACGATTTGGGCATATCCTTCCGCCTGTTTTGTCAGCACCTCGTATAAACCTCGTGCTTCGGCATCCATCTTGGCAAAAATGGCATCAGCCTCTCCTTTCGCCAACCGGCGCAAACGTTCCGCCTCGGCCTCCGCATCAATAATCGCTTTCTCCTTGTCAATCTGTGCGGGAACCACGATATTAGCCGCTTGTGTGGCTTTTTCTCTTTCGGCACGAGCAATCTCGGCCTCTTTCTCTGCCATATACGCCTCTTCCAAAGCCTTTGCAGCCTGCACTTTCTCTGCCGCGATAGCTTTACGGGCAGCCTCGGCCTCTCTCTCCCGACGGATGGCATCCGAATCGGCAATTAAAATCTTGGCATTGTTTTCTCCCTCCACCGCAGTTGCATTAGCCTCGGCCGTCCGGATACGAGTGTCCCGCACGGTTTCCGCGATACGAATATCTTTATCCCGATCTGCCTCAGCTTTACCGATCTCTCCAAATCGATTCTGCTCGGCCACGCTTTTCTTGGCATCATTGATCGCTTTCGCTGCCGCTTCTTTTCCCAAAGCCTCGATATACCCGGACTCATCCCGCAAGTCGGTCACGTTCACGTTGATCAGTTTCAAACCGATCTTCCGTAACTCAGCCTCCACGTTAGCACTCACGTTAGCCAAGAATTTATCCCGGTCGGAATTGATTTCCTCAATATCCATCGTGGCAATCACCAAACGTAACTGCCCGAAAAGAATATCCTTGGCCAAATCCTGAATATTTTCCTGCCGTTGCCCCAACAAACGCTCTGCCGCATTCGTCATGCTATCCGGTTCGGTAGAAATACCCACCGTAAAACGACAAGGCACATCTACTCGTATATTCTGTTTGCTTAAAGCATTCGTCAAATTACACTCGATAGAGATCGGAGTTAAGTCCAGAAATGAAAAACTCTGGAACACCGGCCAGATAAAAGCCGCCCCTCCATGAATACAACGTGCGGAACTCACTCCCCCGGTCGCATTCTTACCGGTCCGCCCGTACACGACAAGAATCTTGTCTGACGGACAACGTTTATAACGGGACAATATCGCCGCAAACGTAACAAACAACACCGCCACGATGGCGACAATCAAATACAAACTACCTTCCATACTTTCCATATATTCCTAAGATTAATAATAAATAGTCATTTAAAAACGCTCCACCAGTAAGGTGTTGTCGTTTATCACTTCCACGACCCGAATCGGTGCTCCCGTCTCCAATTCCTCGCCTACTGTCAGGGCATCAAATTCCCGGATAGCCCCTTGTATCGAGATTTGTACTTTCCCCTCTCCCCGTTTTTCTCCCGGAATTTTCAAATACACGTTCCCTTTACACCCCACGGCATTTGCCATATTAATCGTCCCGCTTTGCTCCATGCGGCTCATGAATCTGAAAATAGCCATCACGGCCATCACTAGCAACACACCGATCACAGCCGACACGAGAATCAACACGAACTGGTTTTCTATCGCTTTTTCAAAAGAGATGATCGACCAACCGAACCCCAGTAGGAAATTGATGAAGTTACGAAAAGTAAATAACTGGAAAGGACCGCTATCCCCATCAGTCGCTGTATCCGCACTCACGTCAACATCCATCCCCCCATCCGTATCCATCCCGATAAAAGTCATGATTGTCTGGATAACAAATACCAAACTAGCAAATAGCGTGATACACCACACCGATTGCATAAATAACCCCAGAGAACTCCACCATTCTTCCATTACATTCAATTTTAATTAGACGATATTCACTAACTTCCCCACAAGCACACTACTACACAAATATAAACATTTTTACAGGACTTCCTACCCTTCATTAAAATTAAATATACATTCTACCGATCCGGATAAAACACAAGATCAAATGTTTAAAAATAAAAGAATAACGAATCAAAACTAGAGTTTAAAGTTTATTAACTATAAAAATTAGTTTATAAACTAAATATTTTAGTTCTTTGTTGCAAAAGAAATAAACCATGAAAGGATTAACTAGCAAAGAAGAAGAAATCATGGGCTTTTTCTGGGAGAAAGGCCCTCTATTCGTGAAACAGATGCTTGCATTTTACGAAGACCCGAAACCGCATTTCAACACGTTATCCACCATCGTGCGCGGGCTGGAAGAAAAAGGTTATCTCGCTCACGAAGTTTACGGGAACACCTATCAATATTATGCGATCATCAGTGAAGAAGAGTTCCGCAAAGGCACCTTGAAGAACGTGATCAGTAAATATTTCAACAACTCGTACCTCAGTGCCGTATCTTCACTCGTGCAGGAAGAGGACATTTCATTGGAAGAATTGAAACAACTCATTTCCGAAGTAGAAAAAGCACACGATAAATAAACTATTTATGGGCACCTTCTTTGTCTATATACTAAAAACATCCATCTGTTTAACAGGATTCTACTTGTTTTACAGATTATTACTCAGCAAAGAGACCTTCCATCGTTTCAACCGGATAGCATTACTGGGTATTCTACTGTTATCCCTGCTTATCCCGTTCTGTGAAATAACCGTTCCCAAAGAATCGGAAGTACAACAAACATTACTAACCATTGAACAGATTCTCACCCTAGCAGACCACGTTCCACAAACAGAAGTACAAGCCCTCCCTTCATCCATCCCGTTGTGGCTTCTCGTCCTGCTGTGTATTTATTTGCTGGGAATTCTTTTCTTCCTCGGACGCAATCTTTATTCACTGTTTCATATGCTCCGGCTATTGCATGGCGGAAGGCAGGAAAAGTTAGAAAAAGGTATTACCCTCATCATCCATGACAAGAATATCGCTCCCTTCAGCTGGATGAAATACGTGGTCATTTCCGAGAAAGATTTGCAGGAAAATAGCAAGGAAATTCTCATCCATGAAATGGCTCACGTACACAATCGACATTCCATCGACCTGTTGATCAGCGATATTTGTATCATTTTCCAGTGGTTCAACCCCGCATCTTGGCTCTTGAAACAGGAATTACAGAATATTCATGAATACGAGGCCGATGAAACGGTTATCCGTCAAGGCATCAACGCGAAACAGTATCAATTATTATTAATAAAAAAAGCTGTCGGCACAAGGCTCTACTCTATGGCCAACAGCTTTAATCACAGTAAACTTAAAAAACGTATCACTATGATGTTAAAAGAAAAATCCAGTCCTTGGGCCCGGATGAAGTACCTCTACGTACTTCCCGTTGCGGCAATCACATTAACCGCTTTCGCCCGTCCCGAAATCTCGAACGAACTAAACGAGATTTCAACTATCAAAGTTAATGATATTACTTCAATTCTCGATGCAAAAGAAGTAAATAATTCCCTTACGGCCGTTGATACGGCTCAAAAAACAGTAATCACAGAATCAACCTTTAGATCCCCCCTGCCCGAGGATTCTATTCAAAGCAAAACGCCACACTTTTTTTTGAAAACGGAAAAAGTAAAAGCAACTTCAGTTCCTCTCAAAATAGGTCAAATAACACTCCAAGATTCATGTATTAGTACAACATCAGAGATTCCCGTCCTATTTATTGTCAATGGAAAAGAAGTTTCTGCCGATTCCGTGAAAATAATTGATCCTAACAAAATTGAAACGATCACGATTCTAAAAGATAAATATGCTATCACCCAGTATGGAGAAAAAGGGAAAGAGGGCGTTGTTTCAATTACTTACACATCCGGGAGTCCGGCCAAAAAAGTAACCTCTTATAAACTGGCAGACGGCACCACGGTCTATTTAAAATCAGAAACGTCAACAACCGGTTCTTACACGATTATCCACTCGAAAGACACGTCCAGCCTTAAAACCGTGAAACTAAAAGGTGAAGCTCGATTCAAGATTGTCGAAAAAGATTCCATCATCGAGTATCAAGTCATCAGTGACACGTTAAAATACGGCATTCAAAAGAAAAAAGAGAAGTAGCATCGCACTTTCTCCTTGCACTGGGGAGCGTGGATTACTAAGCAGTTTTTCATTCAAGGAAAGAAGGAGCTGTCTAACAACAAAATCGTTAGGTAGTCCCTTCTTTTTCGCCATCTGACAAACTATTTCTTCATCTCAAATCCTAAAAGAATCTCATCATACCCATCCATCAGCGAAGTAGTTGTTTTATCTGATTTCTTCAAGGCAGAGGATAATACACTGACAAAGTTCATAAGTTTTTCCGTATTGAAAAGCAACGATACTTGTTCCCCCGATTTTACCAATTGTACTTCCACACTTTTCACCGTGATCGTTTTTGCCAACATATAACGTAATGTCAACACTCGTGTTTTCTCGTCCAAAGAATACGTACCCTTTAATACTTTTTTTCCTATCGTATTAGTAAACGTACTATCACTACTAAACGTGTAGCTGAAATTCCCCGGCACAATCCCCAACTTCGTGTAAATATTCACCATTTTTTTCTCCAACGCCGAAGTCACTAACGAACCACTCGCCTCTTTCAACAAATCCCCACTCGTCATTTTACAAGCAGGCTCCACGTAATTCCAAGTTCCTTGAAGATCCGAAAATTTAATCACGTTACCTGTTACAAGATTCACCACATCCTTTACCTTCGATGAATTTAAAATGTCCTTCAATGATTGGGCTTGTACCAATTGTACTCCCCCAAAGCACATCAATACACAACAAATTACAATAACTCGTTTCATAAAATATAATGTTTAGGTTTAAATACAAAAGCCTGTCTATCAGACAGGCCTCTATTCGAGCCAATTTGGGGACTCGAACCCCAGACCTACGCATTACGAAGGAACCTGTCAAATAAGACATAACCAATTATTTATCAAAATATTAAAAACACTCAAAAAGAAGGCTTATGTAACAATTATGTAACGATGTCAATAAATAAAATCTCGCATAACCACTCTAAGCCCTACCTTAAATCCGCTTATTTTTCAATAAACGGATGCAAATATAAGGTTTAAATTTCGCATTTCAATACCATAAAGCAAACAAGCTATGCAGTAACAAAACTAATAATTCATACCCCCCGATCGTTCCTCTTTTGTTTCCACGTTCACGATCTTTACCCCTAATTCCTGCTTGTTTACCATCCCCATTGTCGTGTCTGTATTCTGTCTATCCGTCTTCTTGCCAATACCCGGATTTCAAGTTTCACAAAATATGGAATGAAGAATATAATTCCTTTACATGAGATTTAGAAACGGGTAATTCCTCCGCTCCAATAATCAATGTTTTCTTATTAAAAGCTTCCACATATCCTTTATTCACGATGCAGGATTCATTAATACGGAGAAATATTTCACCAAGAGATGTCTCTATCTGTTCTAAAGAAATGGGTGTAGTTATTTGAGAATCTTTCATCTGGATTCTAGTGCCGTCACCTTCTGCCTTAAAATAAAGCACTTTATTAAACCAAACTCGGGTAAATTCCTCCCCGTTCTCTACAAAGATCGATGACGTGTTTTTCTGTGTTTCCATAAGCATGGGGTTTTATTAGTGATAAAAGTAAACAATCCTCATTAAAATCATTTATCAACCTCTCCATATAAACAAAATAATGCATCTTTTACCTCCAACGCTTCTTCAAGATAATCACGATACCAATAATTCAATTCATGCTTAACGAAAAATGATTCACACCGGTAATCGGCTTCTACAAATTTCATATTACAACGTTCCTTATCAATTAAATTCCCCAAAAGATACACATCCTCACTTCTTCTACTGTCTTCTTTCAAGTAATAACGATTGATCTCCACTGTTAAAACGGGAAGATTCTCCAAACCCGCCGTATCTAAAACAAGCTTGTTCTTTGACAAAATTTTTTCGGCTTCTTTCTTTTCCATAAGTTTATCTTTTAAATTTCATCAAAATTAAACATTAAAAAAAAGGAATAAAAAAAATATCGTACAATATTTATCTAAATAGATATAATTGTATAAGTTCAAAACTTATACATTACTCCAAAATTTAGTTCTCGCGTAGTCCATTCTGCCCTCAAACCTATATCATGGTAAAAGAACCCTCCCCCTATCGAAAAGGAGTTATGAGTGTAGAAAGAGGCTGAAACAAAAGGCACAAATACCCTTTTCTTTACTATTGTGATTTCCTTGTGTATAGGGGTAAAAGAGTATGATAACCTCTGCAGTTCGTTACATTTTAAGGAAAGAGCGATAGACAATTTACCGTTATCGTCATCGAAAAGTAATTTATTGTATTCTCTCGTCCGGTTCCAATCCCAAACCGTTTCCGCAATACTTTCCTCCCGATCGATCACGGGTACATCGTTATAAATCGTGTCTGTTTTATAAACATACTTGTATTTCAGTTCCCCGGCCAAGTAAACGGTATCCGGAACGAGCTGAGCAATCGTGTCTCGGATTGTTTCCCCTTGTACATATTTAGTCACCTCTTTTTCTTTAACATTAACCATCTGTCTACCGGTAATAAAACCGATAAACAGACAGGTAACTACCAATATAATATATTTTTTCATCGTACTTGAATTACTATCTTTTCCCCTGAAAGCATAGCCTTTTCAATCATCTCCGTCAACTTCAACTCATAACCAGTGGAGTTAATCACTCTTCCCTGTTGCTTGTTTTCCCCAACCAAGATACACCCGCTCGTGTCCTTATCCATATTTCCCCGGTGAATCCGAATACCGGAAAAGTGGGGAACATCCAACAATAACGGTAACTTACGCCTAAACTTCGCTGACACGTTAACGATCACCTCGTAAATCCCTTCCGGGATCGCTGTTCCATTCATTACCTTTTCTTCCTTGTCAAGATCACGACAACGATCTTCCAAGGTGTCGCAGAAATATTTCCCATCCACGAATAACCGCCCGATCGTGTAAAGCGGTTTTTTCGCTATTCTATTTAGTTCCAGCATCATTAATAACCTCCTTTTCTTTCAATATTTCAGCCAAGACTTTAGCGAAATCATCTTTATTTTCAATAATTACTTTCATCGTGTTAGCGGCATCTCGTAACTCCTTTTTCTTCCAGCTCTTTTCTGTCACCGAGCGGAACTCACAGAAGCTGCAATAACAAGCCCAGAGTAAAGTAAACGCCGGAACTGGAATGTAAACTGATGTAATAACATCTACTACAGTAAGACATAGCATCGGCGAAAAATACTTTTGCGCTTTCGTTGCTGTCATTTTAAAACCGGTAGAAGTCCGATCGATTTTCAATTGTTTAGCCTTTTTAACTCCGAAAACAAAGTCGATACCCATCGCGATCAACACCCCTGCATACGCAACTCCGACACCAACAGAAAGTTTGAACAAATGCTCGTTTACAAACTCGTTAAACAACTCTTCCATTTCACACCTCCTTTAAATTATTATTCCAAAATATTCCAATATTTCATTATTAACATTACATTTGTACGACAATCGTGTCCATCGCGATTGATTAAACTAAAGGCGGGGCCGTGACGGTTACCCGCCGTTTTATTATTCACTATTTATTAAACAATCCCCAGTACTTTCCACGCGAAAAGGACATTTCCGTCACCAACACCTATAAACTCAGCAATTTTTCCGGGGGGTACCTCGACAACATCCACTAGCTGGTTACTTGTATTTATAATCTTCACTTCATACGCGTCCATACTCCCGGGTCTGATATATCCACCCCACTCAATTCTCACGGGTAAAGGTGTCATCGTGCTAAAATTACGATTGTACGGGTCAAAATTCATCACGTTAATTCGAACCCCGTTAAACTCTTTTCCAACAGGCAACACGATATACAAGCTCGACGCTGAAAGAATGTAAGAGAATATGTTGTAATGATCCTTTATCACTTCATTCCACATATCTTTATCGTGCGCGTTAAAAAAAGGTGTGGATAATTTACCGCTAAAGCTACCATCCACGGCCACCACCTTACCATCTTTATCAACTGAAAACCTGTCATTTACGTTAATACTTCCTCCATAAAAAGAGTCCCCGTTCTCGTCCACTGAAAAAATAACAACCCCGTCTTTTATCCCGAAGATTCCCGTCTTCTTCACCCCGTCAATCTCGATCACGTCACGACCGACAGCGACTCCAGTCAGCTTTCCATCCGCTCCTCTCGTACCGGAAAATATTTTTGGAGATATAACGTGTTCACCTCCTATCTCCGTCTTGTTGTTGTTCCACTCCTCCACCCAGGGCAACAAGTTAGCGTCTTTCCCCGGGTTGCCTTTATCCCCGGGATCACCCTTATCTCCCTTTAACGCTTCTTTAGCGTCTGCCGGCAAGTTATCCCACGTCAACTTGATCCCGCTACCGAAATGAAAGCCATCTTTGTCCCAGTATATAGACCTGTTAAAGATCGAACCGTTCCCGTCAGCGTCCCACGAAATATTCCCTTTCGCCATCAAGCCGCTACCATCCGGGCGAAGCATGTACATGATCTCGCCGACCTCGTTCACGCTCTTGATCATCCCGTTCTCGCAATAGAACCCTCTACATCCTTCCGCTCCCGGAATACCCCCACCGATTCGAACTTTCGTGCAGCCGTTGAAATTCTTCTCGTGAATCCCGAACAGGACATCTATCGCCGGATCACCTCCCTCGTCAGCGTGAAGGTAGATCGCCGATTGCCGGGCCGTGTCCGTCGTGTTACCGAACTGTACAATCTCGTCACCGATAGCCGGGATGTCCCACCCCTCGAACTCCGATTTTGGGATCACTATCTCGTTGTTTGATATGCTAGAAACGATCACCCAGTAACTCTTCTGACCGGAAGAGAACGTTTGACACCGGATTATATCGTTCGCCACGAAGCTCATCTCGTCCTCGATCTTGATATAGTAATTCACGTCATCTTCCCGTACCTCTTTTATCTTGCCGTTCGCCTGCGTGATCCCCAGCGCCCCTTTCACTGCTCGAATCTTCTGTATCAACAACTCGAACACCGTCATCCGGCCCCGGACAACGAGATCGTCTATTTCCAGAACCCATCGTCCCAGTTTCAAGGCGATTCGCCAGCCGGAACCCAACGCCCCGGTGATAAAATTTTTACTCTGGACGAACCCGTTAATAATCGTGCTTGCTAACTTTGCCATGAATTCAACTTATTTTTTCGATTATTATTGCGTTTAACACTAGCAACGAGTTATTCGTGTCGGTCGTGCTCATCGTGAATGTCACGTTTCCAGTGACGTCCATGATCAATTCTTCCAAACTATTGAAATTATCTAGATAGGATGTCTTCATCGCGAAGTTGTTCGTTACCCCGGCATGTTCAAGAGAGTAACTCGCGCGGGAAGGATTCAACTTGATAATCGTGTTCACGCACAACCCGAACTTGTAAGTCCCGGCAGGTAACTTGAACGTCATCCCGGCTGAAACTGTCGAGTTTCCCTTGTAAACATTGTGCTTTAACACTTCATCCGGGACGATCCCGCTATTATCACCGGTAACGTTGCCGTTATGTATCTTTGTCCCGTCATTGCAACCGTTAACTCCAGTGAACGAGCCGAACTCCACGCCACCGGTATCATAAATCTTGAATTCTATATCCCCGGGAGTCGAGCCAAAGCGACAGATTGTCGCTTTTAACGTTGAATCGTACCTCGTGTTATTAAGCGACACGCCAGAGCTGTAATCCCAACCGAACGACACGATCGCCTTGTTGCCGGGCTCGGGGGGTGCCACTTCCTGCCTGAAATTACAAGTTATAACTTGATCAGACTGCACGTTTGTTAGCGTGGCGGAACCGGAAGTCTTGTCCACTCCCGTCCCGCTTGCACCGCTCCAGCTACCGATAACGTAACCGGCGTTTGCCTCCGCGGCAACGGTAGCTTGTCCCCCTGCGGCAACTTCTTGAGATGCCGGGGTTACCGACCCGTAACCGGGATTGTTGGCCTTCCCCTCTACCGTGTACACCACGTCCGGGCGTTCTTCAAGGCTTATCGTGGATGACTTGATCCCTGATTCCCCGTTTGCGTTCTTGACCTGCACGAAGATTGTTTTCAAGGCGTACCCGGGAGATAACTCGAAAAGGAGCGTCCGGGATGGGCTGGCGATCCATGACACGCCAGCCAGACCTTCCGTTTCCCCGATCTTGTAATGGGTAATTGTCCCGGAAACGTCAAGAGACACGGAAACGGAACGATCGTGAGTCACGCCCGCACCGGAATTGATCGAGATCGAGTTTAACACCGGGGGTCGCTCGTTAACATTCAAACGAGCGATAAACGGGGCCTTCAAATCATCACGAAGCTGGTTGACGAAATAGAGGGCATCATCCTTGTCTTCATCTCGCTGGCTTCCCTCGAACTTGCTCGTGTACTTCTCCGATAACTCCAGGACTGTGTCGTTGAAGTTCACGTTAAGAAGTACCCCCGAACCACGAGTGGCGTGACTGTAACCGAGGACATTACTAGAAAGGGTCAACCCGTTTAACGCTGTCAAGCCCGATAATAGCAGGGACACGTCCTTGAAATAAAAATTTTTAGCGAAAGGAATAATTATTTTGAACGTGATCGTGTTTCCATACACGATTTTCCGGGTAACCGCGGACAGGCGTGCCTGGACGTACTCGTATATCTCGTCCCAGCTTGCCACCCAGATACTGTCATCCCCCGCCTTGCCGTAAAGATTATAAATAGTCTCCAGCATTTGCATCATCTCGACGCTCACCCTGTGAGAGGTTAGCGCTACCCAGTAAGGATTGTCCGATGCTCGTAACGTGGCAAGCTCGTCCAGTTTGACTTGGGTGTCGGACGAGCCGATTCCCCCACGCGTGAATTTTTTCTTCAATGAACCTGCCTCCTTCAAGTAAATCTTCTCGCCTGTCAACGAGCTCCTGTAAAACTCGACGAGCGGGGAACGATCGGCGGCTGTCACGTAAGCGGAATTCCCGTCCGGTAACCCCATGACTTTCATCCGGCGGCCAAGCTTCTGTAACACCTTGTCAAAATCCTCCCGGAATCCCTTCATGACCTCGTCGGGATTCGTCTTGTCATACACTCGCTCGTCCACGTTATGATAGATCACGGATGCCCCGAAGTCAACGCAATCTTCAAGTTCACTCCACGTTATGTAAGGGCTGGTCTTGGATGTCGTGCTATCCTTGATGAAACCGTTTGGCGAATACTCGTTCCCCCAGTTCGGCCACAGGGCCACGCTGAACCCGAAACGGCGATCGTTACCGCAACCATCCGTGTACACGAGGGGAAAGGCCGGGACACTACCCGTCGTGGGTGAAACGCCCTTGTGAAAAAACTCGATGTCATCGATCCATTTTTTATTTACTCGTCGCCAGATTCTAGCCCAGGCCCCGACAACGGAATCATCTGCCGTGTAAGTGAAAGCGAGATGCTTGTCGTACTTTAGCGGGGCGAAACTCAAGTTCACGGTGTCAGCATCAACCCCGGAAGGTAGTTCAAGGCTTAACTCTAAAATCTCCCCTTCTAGTTTCACGTATTCCAGTGTCAATAACAAGATCGAGCCGGGGGGAATTGCCGCTTTACAAGTCACCGTTAACGCCGTTTCGAGGTTACTCGTTACTTCCACCCGTTTCACATCTATCGAACCGGGGTAAAACTTCCCGTCAGCGTCTCTAACCGTGAGATTCCTCGTGGAGAGGTACATGTTGTTCCCAAGCGGGGTATCACTGACCATGTAAGTCTTTTCCGTGCCGGCTACCACCGGGGCATCCTGCAATTCAAGAGAACACGAGTAAATGTCATGTTCTTGCCCGTTCACGTTATAACTCCCGACTCTCGTTTCCACGTCAGAGACCAGAACCCCGGTCATGCCGGACATGGAAGTTTCAAGTTCATCCACCCGGGCCTGTATCTTTGACAAGCCTCGTTTATCAGTGTCAGTGTAATCGTTCGTGCTAAGCCCCTTGCCCGGCATCACGTCTACTTTCTTGTTCACCTCGTCAACGACTTGATTGAATTCCGTTGCCGTCAGCTTGTCGCCTGTTTTCTTGCTTATATTTAACGTCATATATTGTATTTTTAAGATAACATGATAGGGAAAGTGAAAGGGAATCCCGTGGAAACCGGGGGATTCACGCCACCGGAAGGAACCGTGATAAATTGCCATTCTTTTGTCAAGGTATTGAAGACCGGCATGATCAAGTTATCGAGACTCTCCACCCCGGAATAAGTCGGGTACACGGGGAACCACGATTCCAGCCCCTTGATCAACATGCTGCCCTCGGTTGCCGTGTTCGCCTCGTCCGAAACGTTATCCATGTCACCGATGTAACCGCTCCCCGTCTCTTGCAAACGGGTGGAAGCAACGTTATCGTTATCCGGGTTGTCTTCCTCAGTGAATGACCTTGCTGTCACGCTATTGTGTAACACGTTAGAATCTGTCTTGACGGGTTGATCAAGGTAATCTTCAAAAGAATTACCTTTCCACAAGTCGGAATCCCCCGCTTTAATCTTCTCGCCAAGATAGAGAATGTATCCCTCGATAATCTTTAATTCTTCTTTCGTCCAAACGTTCCCGGCATTCAACACAAATTCTAAAACCTTTTGTAACGTCGCTTTGCCGGATTTTGCCACGTTCGCCCGGTCTACCTCGATAACACTATCCGCCTCTAGTTCTACCGGGGAAAGGTCCCGTATTCTCATCGGGACACCCGCCCCGCTTTGATAAACCCGTGTTTCATTTTCCCCGCTACTGCGATACTCGCTAGTGTTATTACCCGGGATTCGAGGGGACTCGGTGGTCGTTCCTGACAATTCTTGATACGGCATGAATTGATCAAGTGTAACGTTCAGCTCGTCCGTTAACAAGTTCAACGAAAATTCTCTCGGGTGAAACAACGAGCCACTATACTTGTCAACAAGTAACATTAACGATTCCAGGTTCTCTCCTTGAATAGTGCCAGAAAGTTGTTTCCGGGGAAAACCAATCCGGCTACATACAGACTTCAATATCGTGTATAAAAATGAATCAGTTTTACCACCGCAGGACCATGCTGACGTGTATTTCCCGGCAATCTTCAATCCATTGTAAAACATCTTGTCTGCATTCTCCACGAAAGGAACATCCGTCAAGCAAATATCAATATCCTCGTGGGAAGTCGAGGCTTTTTCCGCGAGGTTCACGGACACGTCAACACCACCGCTACAATCATTCGTCACGGTTACATGATCCAGGAACAAGGAAGACCGGACCTTGGACGTTCCCGACATCTCCACGTAAATGTTGTATATTGATATTGTCAATTGCCCGGAAACGGGAAAGCCGTCAGCCGTTATCTTGAAATTACCCTCGTAATCATCGACATAATTCGTTGAAAGGTCCCTGTCCCAGAACATATCCTGCAAGCTACCGTGAACAGGGAAACGGTAGTCTTTCGTTCCCCAGCCCTCGTCCGTGAGGTAATAAGTTTGACCACCCCCTGATAATTGTATCTTCAAGGCAAATTCCCGGTCTTCCCCGGCGTAACCGTTCATTGACGCGAACATTTGAGCCAGCGCGAATTTAACCTCCACCATCATCGCTTGCCTGGACTTCTCAACACTAACAGCCTGTTGGATATAACGTTCTTGTTTTCCCGAGTTCCCATGCATTGCCGCAAACCCCGCTCCTTTACGAACTGCTATTATGAACTCGAAACCTGTCCAACCGGAATCGCCACCAGCGAAATCGTGATTTTGAAGGAAGGACGGTCGTAGCTCGTAATCGCTCGTGAATTTAACGCTCTTGTTCGCAGGTTCTATCTCCAGTTCCAGGTTACCGATCGGGTATAACTCGGAATGCACGTTTCCAAGCTCCCGGGCTTCAACCGCTTTTTCCCCTTGCAATTCCCCAGAATTCGAGTATAGAAAACCTTCCTTGTCGAGATCGGTGTAACGGGCGATTACCCATTTCCCGCTTGCCTCCGTGATGAAAGCATCAAGAGATGTCAAGATTGACTCAAGAACCTCGTAACAAGTTTTACCCTGAAAAGTAGACACGTCAAGCGAGGTTTGAACGAGTGCCGAGTTACCCGTGTTCATGGAAGACTCGACGAGAGAAGAGAACACGATAAAATCCAGCGTTATACCCGTTTGATTACAACAAAACCGGATCACGTCAAACAACGTCTTCTCCCCGTTTGACGTGAAAGGGATGTCTTTCAATATCCCCAACCCGTCGCTCGCGGTCACGCTCACGTCGTACGGCTCGGGAATGTAAGGTTCGGAGTATTTCTCGGGGAGAACGTAGCCGGCCCAAATCAACGAGGAATTTTTGTATAACTCCACGAGAAATTTCTTGTTGTCAACCGTGTACAAGGATGTTAGCTCCCCGTCCTCGTCCGCTTGGATAACCATTTCCAGTGACGTTCCAGATATACCCGAGTCGGAATCATCCTTGCGTAGCAACGGTGCTGTCCCGAGAGATTTTTTTTCCGGGGATCCGGAATAACCGTCTTCCTTGATTAAAATTTTATATTCATGCCCGAATTTCTCCGAGTCGAATTGCAATACATACCTTGTCCCGTACATGATCATGTAGTTAAATTCTTTCTTCTATTTTCCTTGTTTATCGCCGCCACTAGAGTGTTTCCTTGTAACTTGAATTCTCCCGATACCTCCACGTTCACGCTTTGTGAGACCCGATCCAGCGATCCGGATTGAGTCCTAACGTCCAAGTTATTAGAGTAAGTATTTGAAGAGAACGTGTTACCACCACCATCTGCGATATTACCTAACGCCCCTTTTACCGCTGTTCCTAGCGCGACCAACGCTACCCCCGCAGCTATCGCCGCCCAAGGGTTCAACGATTTCAAGGCCGCTTTTATTCCCAAAACGGCGGTTCCCGTCTCTATCGCGATCTTTCCAACCTGAATAGCCATGTCCGCAAACGTGGTCCCCACGAGGGAAGCGAAACCGGACAAGTCTCCCCCGCTTGATATTAACTGTCCAACACTTTCCCCTATCCCCGTGGCCATATCGCTAAAAGCCCCGTTTATCACCCCGCTCATGTCAATCATTTCCCGCACTATCGGTTGTAACTCGTCACTAGAAGCCTTCAAGTATTCCGGGAGCTTGATTATCTCCTCGAAACTCGCAAAGTTTGTCGTGTTATCCAGTAAAGCACCCTCCACCCCGATAGAAGATTGAGATGCCATCACCGGGACATCAATTTCTGTTCTCAGTTTAGCGTTCACGAGTTCTTCATTCTTCGCTATTAATGCCTCCATCCGGTTTATTTCCCGGGTGTAAACGATCGCCTGTTTCTCGTCAACCAACCTCACACTTTCTAGCAATTTTGCATAGGCGGCAATCCGAGCCTTTAACGCTTTCACGGAATCTTGCGACATCCGCAATACCCGTTCTTCTTCTGTCAACTCGGCCTTTCCTCCTCCTAAAGAAGACGTATCAACATTAATCGGAGCTTGTTTTTTGAACAATTCATTGCCTTTCTTGATCGCCTTGTCTATATCTTCCTCGAAACGCTGCCTGGCGGGAGAAATATCCAGGATACTCGTGAGAACCTTCGCTCCCACGATCTTCAAACGAAGCAAGGACTCGTTTATACCATCAAACGTTCTTGAAGCCACCGTGTTCAATTCTGTTAAAGCGCTAGCGAGTTCTCCTTGAGCCTGCCCGATTTCAGTAGCCACGACCTTGTGCTGCAAGTCAATATCCTTCAATGTTTTCAAGTAAGACAATCCCGCGTCCTCTCCCGGTCCACCAAAAATATCAGCAATAGCGGTACCCACGACCGCCGCGTTTTCTGGTAACTCGTTCAACCTCTCGCTCACTTGCTTGATAACCTCGAAGATCGTCAAGGAACCGTCAACCAGCCCCCGTTCTACCTCCACGCTGGAAAGCCCTATTCCCTCTAACGCTTCACGAGTTGCTTTCGGCATTTCCCTGATCCTCAACATTGCCTCCTTGATCGCGTCCAACCCTTTATCCGAGAACACGCCATCCTTGACACTCTGTTGTAAGATGGATAACATTTCTCTAGCCGACAACCCGGCAGACCGGAATTGAGGCGCATACTCGGACAGTTGCTCCAGGAAATCCCCGTTCACGTCCAAGCCAGCGGCTAAACCATCCTTGATAATCGACATCGCTTCCTCGAAACCCACGCCCAATTGTTTATGCAGCGTGTTAGCGGTTCTCAAGACACTCGTGTAATCTTTCTCGAAAACGTCTGATAATGCCTTGATTTCCCCGGATAACTTGAAATCGTCAATACCAGTCAATTGTTCCACCTTGTCGTTAACCCTGTCAACCTGCATACCAAGATCAACCAGTTTACGCCCGAGGCTGGCTACACCAACAGCGGCAAACGCCTTGCCAAGAAAACCTTTTAACTTGTTCAAGGAAGATGATAATCCCCCGACATTATCTTTAGATTTTTTTAGACGATCCTCGAATTCTTTCGTATCAGCGGTCAACCAAACCTTTAACCTGGATATTACACTCATAACAACTTGCTCGATTTAATAATATTCGAAATATCAACCTCTTTTCTTACCTGTTCTTCTCTCTCCCACGGGAATCGCCACAAGTTCTCGGGACTCTTGATCTTGTCTTTCCCGGCGAGCTGTATATTCACCAGCGTGAGCGTTTGTAACCTGATTAACTCGGCGGTAGCCTGGTATTTTTGTTGTTTCCGGCTGTTGAAATAATGGAGTTTCAAGAAAAAATCACGAAGTGTCATCTCCCAAAACTCCACGCTTTTCATGTTCAACACTCCCAGGGCTATCCCGAGGAAATCATTCAAGGTCACGCCTTTCACTTTTTTTTTGACTCGCCCGCGTCATTTTGACCGATTCCCGTTGTCGATTGCCCGACGTATATCTTTATGAACACGGTCATGGAAACAGGAGACATAATTTCTCCCAGCTCCTCCTCGGATAGAACGAGTTCCTTTCCCTCCATACGTTCCCCCTCTTTTATACAACAATGGGCCAACGTCAAAATATCCGAGACATCAAATTGCACGATACTATCAAGCTTGGACAAATCCGTCACGCCTTTTCGACCGCAATAGTCCCGGATAGCGTTCCAGTTGGCCGCCACCCGGTACTCTTTCCCGTCTATATTTATAACCTCTTTCATACTACTCCTGCGGGATTATTTCTTCCTCTAATTTTGACACTGCCGAACAACTCAACGAGTAAGTGGCCTCGCCATCGGCATTTGTTGTTTCCGAATAGCTTGTGATAATCATCTTACCCTTTTGAACGGTGTTACCGGGAGCCGGATCACCGTAAATAAAATCCAACACCTCACCCGACTTGGCCATTTTAATGATGTCTTCCCGGTCTACTCTTTTAGCCTTCTGCTCTTCCTCGTTGATCTCCATCACGCCGTCCGTGGAAAATTCCGAATCATACCCGGTAACGACCTTGTTTGTCGTTCCCTTGTCCTCTTTCGTCAAGCTCTCCTTCACCTTCGGGGTGAGAGTGAACGTGTTAGAGGTTGTTCCGGCAAACAGTTTCTCTCCTTGCCGGAACAAAATATTATACCCGTTAATCTGACTCATAATTAATGTATTAAAACTATTACTAATAAACTTTTATCTCGAAATTCATCTCTGTCACCCATGCCCGGTCGTCATCGTCAAACTCCCGGCTCGAATCCAGGAAACTAGCATTCGTCCTCGAATCCTGAAGGGATAACATCGCTTCGCTAATCTTGTTTTCCAGCTTCAAGGATTCGTCATATTCCCCGCAAACTGATAACACGTTCACGGAATACACGCCAGAGCGATTTACCTCCTTCGTTTTACTACCGAAACGTTTTACCTTGTACACCGCGAAAGGGAGCGGTAGATTATCATGGCCCTCGAGGTCAGCGACCTCGGGAAACACGTTCACGATCTCCTTTAAAACATCATTTATCCGAATTTCTATCATCTCACTTCTTGTTTCGTTTATCAAATTTGTCCGCGGCAGCCTTCACCTCCGCCGGGATACGATTAATAACACTACTTCCCGTTGTCTGCCATGCCCTTTCTGTCGCCATGATCGCCTTGATTCCACCCTTCCAGCGTGCCGACCTTCGTCGTCTCGGGGACTTAAACGTGTGTGTTCTTGACCTGTTAGCCAGTGTCCCGTACTCGACCCAAATATTTCTCTGCCATTCGGAAATGTAATCATCCCCTTTTCTCCGGATCGGTGTTCTCCTGGTTTGACCTTTCTTAACCCGTCCCATTGTGTCCTTTCTTACCTTTAAAAGCACCCGCCACGATCACCGGAACGTTACGTTTCTTGTTCATCACCTTCGCTTTATACAAGTGACCGAAGCGCGGGTTTAACGATTTCGCCCTATTCGTGAAAGGTTTCATCGCTTTTCTAATGCCCGCGGCCACGACTCTAGTCGGGTAATCCTTGATCATTCTCGTGAAAACGGCTTGTACCTCTTTCACGCCCTCCACTTTTACCTCGCCTGCCATGATCACGATATTTTAGCGGTTATCACCATGTACCTGCGCTTCACCTCTACCGTGGATAATATCTCGTACTCCTTTCCCTTCACCACGACACGATAAGTGTTATCTACTCCCGTCAAGATGTAAGTCGTTAGCTCGATCACGCTCGTCAACGCCACTTTCGTCTCGTCAACGCCTTCACCGATCGTCTTGTACTCTAGCTTCACGTAAGCCTTTCCCGCGTCCACGAATTTCTTTTCCACGGCTCCCGTGCTGGTTCGAGATTTTTCTGGACGTTTAAACGCCACCATCTCCGTGAACTCGCCGCAATTTATCGCTCCCATCTCCTGTAATGTTTTAATAAGTTAGTAGACGCCTTGGGCAAATTCTCGACGCTATCCGACGGGTTGTCAAATAACTTTCCCGTCATTAGCAAGATGGCAGCCCGGATGGCATGAGGTAACAACAAGTAGCCTGTTCGGACGGTCATTTCCACCGTGCTACCGGGAACAACGGGTAATAACACTTTACTACCGTTAACGACAGCTCCCTCGACCGTTTCCCCGTCCACCTTCACCTCCACGGATCGAATCGGGAGCAACCCGGTAGCGATTTCACGGGAATAGTCACAAATCACGCTATAATTCTCGTCACGCAATTTCAGCCCGGTAAAATTCTCGGCAGCGTCCGTGGCTGCCTCCAGTAACCCGTGCAAGTTCTCATCGAACTCGTCTCCCGTTATTCTCAAGTGTTTTTTCACGTCTTCCAGCGTCACGGGAGAATTTCCCGGCTCCCAACATTCAACCTTCATAACTATCGCAATATTCCATTATTGTTACAGCCATTTTTTTACCGATACCCTTGATTTCCTCCAGGGCTTCCCGGGCATTTTTCACGTCTTCCACGGTTTTGAAACCGTTATCGAACAAAATTTTACGGGAAGGCATCCCATCGGGTAACGTGTTTTCCTCCTCTCCCTGGTACAAGGTCACGAGACCTTTTCCAACCAGGTCGGCAGCCACTTCATCGGGGAGTTCCCCGGTATCCCCTTTGAAGTAAGCGTATCCCTTTACCGGTTTCAAGAACAAGCAACGCATCAGGCGATAATGTCTTTAATCACGGCAAAACTTTCTTTCCTTCTCGCGGCAACATCGTGGAACGCGCGAGCAATCACGCGAACCTCGTCCGTGTCGAGCATCGTGTACGGGTCCGCCTTCACGTCAAGACCTCCCCACCAACCGATCATCAAGTCCGCGAAGTTCCCGAAGATCATCGCTGACAAGGATTCTTTCGCCGTACCTTTAGTCAAGTTATAAGGAACGAGGTTCGAGATCACGGTCTTGTAACCGTTCACGGTAGTTCCTTCCATCAGGTAACGGGCAGTCCCGGCACTTTTCTCCACTGTCTTCATGGCACCACGTACTTTCGTGTTCGTCAAGTAAGCTAGTGAACCGAGATCGGCATTCTTGATGGCGACAGCCGTTTCAAGAGCGACGATCGTGGCCCAGTCAATCGCCTTACCGTTCTCCCCTCCAACGACACTACCGATGCCTTCCATGTTCAACAATCCTAGGGGTTCCGCTCCCGCGCCAGACCCGTTGATAGTGGCCTCGTTCAACCTCTCGGCGTGAGCATCAACAAGCTCGCTCATGACCAACGCCTCCACGTCAATAGAAGATTGGACGAGAAGCTGGTTAGAATAGACTCCTTGTATACTCAAACGCTTGGGTTTCATCGTGGCTGACTCGAACTTCAATTTCTCGAAGTTCGACTTGGCTCCCTCTTCTAACCATTCTCCCTTGTATTTTGAACCGAACACGATCGGCACGTTCCCGGTCAACCCGGTCAACATGGTTGCCCCGACTTGATCCAGGATTAACTTGTTCCGGAGCATCTCCACGTAACTGATCCCCTCGTTCGTCACTAGCAAGCCTCCATCTGCCGGGGTTGTCACGTTCTGCCCGCTACTGGCACGTTTCCCAGCGAGTACCACGTAAGGGATTCCGAAGTCTCCCACGGACACGCCGAACTCTCTCGCCTCTTTTTTAGCCTCGGTAGCCATTTCCGCCTCGAAACCGGACAATTCTTTTCTCGATGCCTCTAGCATGAACTTGCGAAAAGAGAAACGGTTGATCTCTTTTTTCTCTTTTTCACCCATGTTTTTCGCCGCTGCCTCTTTCCGGGCCGCATCCAGTACACGAACCTCGTTCAATTCCCCGGTCAACCCTTGCACTTTTTCGAGAGCCTGCCGGGCTTCCTCTTTTTTCCCTTCCTTCTTGAAATTCTCGTAACTCTCGATAGCCGTTGCCAGCTCTCGCTTGATCTCGTCTTCTTTTTTCATTCTCGTGTTATTTAAAGATTATACATTGCCCTCGCTATCTCCACGACCTCGGCCGCTTCATCATCTTCCACGTCGGGCTTGCTCGTGGTAGAGTCTCCCGGTTGTTCCCCCGGTAAATCGTTCATCAATCGTACAGCCTCCCCGATCGTCATGTTCTCTATCTCCGTGTAAGTTCGTTGACCGTCGAGGGCGTCATGAATAGTCCTCACGATGTCGCCCTCGAAGCCCCGACGGGTGGCGTTCTTGTTGCTCGGGATCGTGACAACGGCTACCTCTAGCAACTCCTGACCCTCAAAATAGAATGTCGGTTTTTCCCCGTCACGAGATTCCTTACCCTCGCCCCAGTGCCCGATCGTTTTGGATGTTGGAGAGAAGGACACGCTCACCCCGTTTAACGTCCCGGCCAACAATTTTCGGAACACCTTCTCCGCCCGGGGATTTAACTCGGCAGGTTCAAAAGTGACACGCACTATCAACTTTTTACCCTCAACTCGTGCTTCCCCTCGCCCGATCACGGAGTCAGGATCGTCACTGTAATATCTATGCTGGTACGTGATCAACCCGTTTTTATTGAACCTGTCAAGGTCCCACTTGTCAACGGGTAAAACCGTACCGTAACTATCACGAGTGTTATCACTCGCCACGAACTCCAACGTGCGGGTCTCCTCCACGTCTGCCGGGATCGCCGCCCGGGTCGCCATTCTATCGTAAATGCCTTGCTTCATGATCTATTGTTTTGTTTTTCCATCGTTTTTACCCATGTTTAGCGGGACGAGGAACTCGTCCAACCCGTCTACACGCCCGTATCCCTCTTCTACCCGGACCTCGTTACGGCTCATCGCCCCGATTTGAATCATCGTGTTATAGTAGTTTGACCGGGCTTGAGAATCTCCACGCATCAAGCCACGTAAATCGAATTTCACCCCGTAATTCTCCCCGTCGAGGAATAATTTACGTTCCAGTTCCGTCTCGTACCGTTTCACGGTAGGCCGCATGGAATACTGGCCGAATAAAATATTTTGCTGCTCCACGGTCGAGTAATTGGCCTTGGAAAGGTCCGCCAGCATGTGCGGGGGAACGTTAAATATCCGGGAGATGTCTTGAATTGAAAATAACTTGGTCTGTAACATCTGGGCGGCCTCGGGAGCGATACCGATGGCCTTGTACTTCACTCCATCCTCCAGGATCACCGTGCCGTGGTTATTCCGGACCTGTTGTTTCAACCTCTCGAACACGTCTTGATCGACGATCTTGTCGGATTCCATCACCGCCTTGATATTGCCCCCGTTCTCGAAAAACTCTTTCCCGAACTTGGTAGCGGAAATTCCCAGGCTTATGGCGTCAGCGTTGTAAGTGATCGGGTTTATACCCGTGATACCGTCGTTAGAAAGGGTAAAGAAATGACAAATCTCTGCATCCTCGTACATCCCGGAAAACCCGGTTGCCGATACTTTAAAGAATTTTTCCCGGTTTTTGTAGATGACACTCACGTCACGGGGATGTACCGGGTGTAACGCTGCCGGGTATCCCCGACCGTCACTCTCGATGATGGCGAAAGCGTTACCCCAGCCGTCAAGACAGGAGTTCAAGTATTCCCAGAACGTGAAAGTGTTCATGTACCCGTTAGGTTTCTCGCGAATCACGATACTGGCCGGGTGCTTCGTGTCCACGACCATCCCGCTACTTGTTTCCATCGATACTCGCTTGGGTAAAGATGCTAGGTTCTCGCTTCTCAAACGGATAGCGGCAAACACCGCGGTGAATTTTAAGGCGGTATCGTTATTCACCCGCACGGAAGGAATAACGGAGGCCGCCGCCTCTTTTGCAGAGCCTTTTTGCTCGACATTCACGCTCCTGGTGTAGCCTATTTTATTCAATGCACGATCGAGTAACTTCATGGCGTTTCTTTTTCCTACAAAGTTCCTCGAATCGTGCAAGGGAATCAACCTGACAGTGTCAGGTTTTTACGACAAAATCTATAAAATCATTAGATAACAATCTATAAATCAACATTAAAACAAACTTCATTTTTCTAGAATTTAACCACGTTTCGAGTCAATGGCTGGTCAAACACTTCTTTCAATATTGATTCCGGGTATGTTTTCACCCTCCCAAAACGGGGATCGGGAATTTTCTCCGTTGGGATTCCTCGCTTTTTACATAAGCTCGCGGCTTTCCTCCCTATTGAACTTGCAAGTTTTATGCTCACGTCTATTCCATTCAACGTGGCGTAACCGACAACAGTAAAATAATTAGGGCTGGTTTGGGTCTTCGCATCGATAACCGCCACTTTCTCCTCGATGATCCTTTGGTTTTCCTCGATCTGCGCCACTCTTCTTTCCTGCTCTACCAGCATTTGACATTGCTGTAATAGCATTTCGGCAGGGGTAAGCGGGGTCCTTGTTTTTGTTTCAAGTTCTTCCCACCTGTCTATGATACGCTCTCTTAGTTTAGCATCATAACCGGATGCAAGGATCAGACATCCTTTCTTGGTAAGATTGAAACAAGGCCTTTTCTCCCCCTTTTTGTCCGTGTATTCAACCAATCCAAAATTGGATTCGTTTATCCCTTGTTCTAGAAGGGCACGAATATCACGCATGATATGCGCATGCTGTTTTCCCGTGAGTTCCGCTATTTCCACGGACGACATTCTATCACTATTTGCAGATAAAATCAAATTTTCCATGTTAGTATTTTTTGTTAGTTAATGAATCAAGATAAAGTTGAGCAAGACACGCCCCATGATAATCAAGGGTTGCGGGATGTTTTTTGCAATACTCGGCAAATCGTTTGAAATTACCAGAACTTAAAATCCAGTAATAAGCCTGATTCTTACAATTTTTCTCAATCTCGAATTTTTGTGTCATTTGATCCAGTTGCTTCTGCAACTCTTTAATCTTGGAAAGTAATTTGCCCTCGTTTCGTTGGGGTACACGTGTTCGGGTGTTACTATACTTCACACCGTTACAAATCTCGTGGGACTTTGGCATATTCGACGAAATTTGATTAATAAAGAAGCCGTTAGCTTCCCAAAACTCGCCAAAGTCCCGACTACAACATATTTCAGTAGCAGCCCGTGAAGGGAAACCAACGGCTATATCTTTTTTATAGATAATAGCAACTATAATGGTACAAAAAATACCACCAACTGAAATCGTTATGTCAAAACTTTGGCGAAGTTTCATTACAAACGTACAACTATTATCCATAATTTCAAATTTCATCCTCAATTTTTTACTTTCTCCGGTACAAAACTCTTTCAAAACTCTCGAAATTCGAGTATCTGCGTTTTCTAAACACACTCTCGTGTTCATGTTCCACTTCCTCGTATGCCTTGCGGTAAGTCATACCGGAAGCAACTTGCACCCAAAAAAGCTCCATGAAGCCTTCTTTTGTCATCAATTTCAGCACTCTATCAGGTATTTTATCCATCTATATTATTTTTATTTCACGTCCCCCGGCGTAAGCCTCTCTCGTGCTAGCCGTCTTCGAGATGTACCCGGCAATAGCGTTCACGGAAGCGGCACAACCGTCAATTTTCTCGGTAGATTTCGCCTTGTTCAAGCGAATATTCATGTTCGGGTCCGTATAAATCGCCACGTTCCGGAACATCCAGCGCAACACCGGGTTGTTCATCAAGTCCACTTCCCGGCGTTGTAATCTTTTCTGCAAATCTTTCGTGGGCTCCGACAAGTACGTTATAGTCTGCGCTATCGGGTCAAGGATATTATAATAACCTACTTTTTCAAGATGTTGGATAACCCCGTTCGTCGACATCCACGGGTCATACGTCAAGTTTTTCACCCGGTAAAGGTGAAATATCCTTTCAATATCCTTGCTAAGATAGTCCGTGTCAACAACATCCCCCTCCGTTGCCGTGATGAAACCTTGTTGCACCCAAAGCCTGTAATCCACCCGGTCTGCCTTCTGCTTTATTTTCGCCTCCGGAACCCAGAAGAACAATCGTAAAACGGGGTGTGGCAACGTGGGGAAGAACAAGGCGAGAGCCGTTAAGTCATCAGTACTAGCCAAGTCCAACCCGGCATAACACTCTTTGCCTGATAAATCCTCGTCCCTCGTCCCGAAATTGTTAGCCTGAATCACCTCGTCCGGTATCCAAACGGTCGGGGCATCCACCCACATGTTCAAGTTTTTCGTTTTAAACTCCAGCTCTTTCGATGGATCATTTAACACGGCCGTGAACTCGCTTTCCATGAACTCGGGTTTCACGGAAATACCAAGGTTGGGGATCGCCTTCCCCCATTTACTCGAGTCCTTCCAGTCATCCCCCTCGTCCATCGAGAATATCATGACGAAACGGTCTACTTGCACTTTCGCCCCTTTCAATATTTCCACGTTTACCTTACGAACCCCGAAGCACGGCAACGAGAGGTTTAACCCGGCCGTCGTGATAATAAAGATAAGCGGCTGCCGTCTCGCCCCCATACCGGAACGGATCACGTCATAGATTTCAAGGGTGGGCCACTTGTGGAACTCGTCGATGATCGCCCCGTGCGGGTTGAAACCATCCTTGTTTTTCGTGTCCTTTGACAAGGGTTTGAAGGTGGATCGAGAACTTTCCACCGCTATCGCTTTCTTGCTTAACATGGTTCGTTTTAACAACGGTGTGGATTGCTCGATCATGGCGACAGCGGCATCCCAACAGACCTTCGCCTGTTCCTTGTCGACAGCGGCACTGAACACTTGTGCCCCTTGCTCATCGTCCAGGTAAAGAAGGTACAAGCCAATTCCCGCCGCGAGTAACGTTTTCCCGTTTTTCCTGCTCACTTCCACGTATGCCGTGTTAAACCGTCTAACACCCCCGGCCTTTTTCCAACCGAAGAGCGACCCGATTATAAAACATTGCCACCCTTCAAGTATCAATTCCTTGCCAGCCCACTCCCCCTGGTAATGCCGCAACAAGGTAAAGAAGGATAACGCTTTCATGGCCGCCTTCTCGTCCCAGTAAATTCCACGCTCTACCGAATATTTCAAATCATCAAGGTGTCGCTGAACGGCTAACCTTTCCAGTTCCCCGGCGTTACGCTCTCCCGATTCAACATCGGCGATATACTTCTGCATTTTCCTGATATACTCTTTCGCTCTTCCCATTTTACATCTCGTTTATCTTGTCAAAATCATCTTTCTCCTCGGAGGGTTTCTCCTTCACCTTGCTCGCTGACGCGGGAGTGACTCCCAGCTCGCACGCCAACCGGATTGCGTTGGAATAGTACTCGCTCGCCATTTTATCTAGAGGATTCCGGTATTTCTTCTCCCCGAATTTCGTGTACTCGGTCAATATTCTTCCCTCCTCCGCCAACTGGTCTTGTGCTTCCATGTATTTCCCCATTTCCCCGGCGTACATGATCACGGCGTTAATATTCACCACGTCCAAAATCCCTTTCTCCGCGAGCTGCTCTGTCGTGATCTTGTAAATTTTTTTAGCGTAGGCGTTAAAGTACCCCGGTGGCTTGGGAATTTTAGTTACTTGCTTGTATCGAACCTCATCCCTCATCCGGCAAGGTTGATCTGTCCCTTTCAAGACTTTCAACTCGTTTGATATTGGTTTTCTCCCGGCCATGTTACCCCCTTTCTCGAAAACTCTCAATTTTGCACGTGTGCGCAGAAGGGTGGAATGGGGTCTTAGCAAATGAACCCAAAAAGTTTTTTACCCCCCTACCCTTTAGCGAGTTAAAAAACTCTTTCTTTTGATAGATTTCATTTATAATTTTTTTCATTTTAACAAATTTTAAATCTACATAAAATTATATCTTTAATAACCATCCGGTATTTTCATCGGGGGAAATACCGTTTTTTTTATCGTTTTCTCCCGTTATCAGAACAATTCATCCAGCCGTCGTATTGCAGCGTTATCCACTCTTTTCTCGGCGTCTATCGCCCTTAAATAGATTCTCGTGGTTTCTATGCTCGTGTGTCCTAACATCTGCTGAACGTCGTAAATGCTCGCCCCGGCTTTCAAGGAAAGAATCGCCGCCGTGTGACGGAGAGAGTGACAGGTGTAACACTTGTCGTCCAGCCCGATAACACGCAGGTACCTCTTGACCATCTTTGAAATCATGAAATCACTGATCCCCTGACTAGCGTACCCGTTCTTGTGCGTGACAAACAAGGGGCTATCTTCTGTCATCTCACCACGACAAACCAGGTAATCGTGAATAGCATCTAGTACCTTGTCAGTAACCCCGATCCTGCAACTCTTGTCAACTTTTCCCTTTCTTTGCAAACTGATCAACGTGTGTTCCCCGCTCGTTATGTCCCCGACCTTCATCCTGCACACCTCCACTCGCCTAACCCCGGTTCGAACCATCAGGGAGATTATGGCGTAATCCCTCTTCCCAACTATCGATTCCCTGTTTATCTTCCCGAGCAACTCCTTGACTTGATCCGTTGACAAGTACCCCTTCCTGTATTCCGTGTCTTTCTTGGGAGACTTCACGCCCAGGGCGATATTATCATCGTAATACCCTTCAAACGAGAGGAACTCGAATAACTTCCGGACCACGGTAAGGTACAACCCGATCGTGTACACGGACATACGCTTTTTCAACATATCCGATTTATACCGGAGTATATCCGATCTTTTCAACTGCCAGAAATCAAGTCCATTCATCACGACCCAACGGGTAAAGTAGTTCACCACGCATTTGTACTCGTTACGACTCAAGGCGTTCACGTCCTGGTAACTCAAAAACTCGCTAATCACCTCGTTGACTGGTTTCATTTTCAACTCTCATGTATTCAACCGTTACAATCTTTCTCAACACTCTCGAACCTTCACACGTGACACATATCTCACGATCATATTCTCGTTCCCGATCATTCCATTTTTCCGTGTAACCTTCACCCCCGCAACGGGGGCAGGTTACTATCTTCGTGTATGTTTCCCGATCTTTCATACTATCTCCCCAAATTACTTAATTAATGATAGACGGGATTCCGAGTTAGATCAATGAATGATTTAGCTTCATCTATTGTTTCAAAGCCGCGCCAAAACGCCACTTGAGTCCAAAAAGGGAAGTACCATCGCCAACATTCTACCGCGTAATTTTTTGTTACTTTATTCGGGACTATTCTATATTTCTTTTTCATGTCATTTCCTCCTCCACTCGTTTCAAATTATAATATTATTCCTTTTTAAGCAACTTACTAATGGCAATCGCAGCAAATGCAAGCTTCATTTGTATTGCTTGATCATCCATGTCTTCATCATCCATTACACACTCCTTACCTTTCATTTGTTCCCAGTGTTCATCAGATAATTTATTACCGATCAAGTGCATCATGGTTGATATATCATCCCGTTCCAATTCTATTTTAACTACTACTTTTTCCATTTTTGCCTCCTTATTTATATTTTAAATCGTTTTCATTATCATTCATTCACAAAGCCCGTGATACATACTCATACAAGAATACCCGCCTTCTGGCTCGAACATATCAAGGGTTGCGTTCTTATCAGATAGATATTTAAATACATCCTCGATAGTGGGATGTGATTTATTCTGGCAAGCCCAATTTGGTATATAACCTGCCGAGAAGAACGTGGGGCCCGAAGGATGGCTTTTTTTTACCAATTCCTCCGCATGGACTAGTCTTTGTTTCATCGATTCATCCTTCATAATCTCCAACATTTCTCGATGTCTACACATGATGCACGGGAAACAACCAACTCGTGAAAAACCTTTTCTGTATAATGGATTCGGTTGTTGGCCCGCATTAAGAATACAATCTATCACTTCTCGTGAAGTCCATGTGAAAATAGGTCTTAAAACAGAAGCATCGTATTGTTTGCACCATTCCCGAACTTCTTTTCCCCTGTAACTTTCTTTTCTCCCGCTTTTATTGACTTGAAAATAAGATCGAAAGTACATACACTCCGGCTCCATAGCGGCACGAGCATGACTTTCACCAGCCCTAATCCCTTGAATGATAATACAACTATCATGTAGCGAAAGCACGTAATCAATCATCGGTTTCATCTTCAATTCATCCGTACAAAAACGTGTTTGAGTTGAAGGGAAACGTTTTTTATAAAGTGCCAATGACACGAAATCATACTTTGATTTAAGTGTTGTCAACTTAACATCCATCTGTTTGCATACATCATGAATATGAGTGTACGTGTCAGGATGCTCCCACCCCGTGTCACAGAACACCGCTTCTATTTTATCATTCCCGTATTCTTGTGCGACCTTAATCAAGCACGCTTGACTATCTTTACCACCACTAAAACTTACCAATATCTTCATGACCTATCGTTTTTAATCTTGTCCTTTTTTTATCGCATCGTTTCACTCCCCGTGAAACCATTTTTATCAAATTCACATTCTCCTCTACCAACTTAATGATCTCGTTATGACGCGCTGTGTTAGAGTTACATACCCCACGAGATTGTATAACTTTAAACGTGGACAAGCTAAACTCAACGGTTTCAAGTCTACTTCCGTTCCTATCCCTAGCCGATAAAATAAGGCTATCTTTTTTACGGTAATATCCCGCATCGTAAACGCAATGATGCATCTTTTCTCCCTCTTCCGCCATTTCAGCAACGGACCGGATGACAGTGATAACAACATTTTCGTTACCGAAACAGACACCGAAATATTTCCCCTTATTCTCCCGGTACTCTTTTTCCCACTTCTCCGCTTCCGCCATTTTTTTCTTGATCGCGACACGTTCCTCTACACGCCGTTTCCGGGAAAGAAGTCGATCGTGTTCAGCCTTCAAGTTTACCGGGCAAACATAACGAGCGTTACGGGTGTCAAGATGCAAATACACTAGCAAATCCATGTAATCGAACCACAACGAGGCGTCTTCAATAACATACCCGTTACGATGACAGATGTTCAACGCATGTTGGTAAGGTAATTGATAATTGCCCTTCCTAAGCATGTATTTAAACACGTCCATTTGCCCTTGCTTGACGATAGTTTCCGCCACCGGGTTTACAAGCAATTGCTTGATAATCTTCTCCACGGGAAGATTCATCTTGATAAATTCATTCCTCCATCCATTGCGTGACACTCGTTGAGTTGTCCTACAAATCGGGTAGAAATAGTTCCCTGACGTGTCAAACATATCATCCATCACGTAAGCACCCGTCACGCTGCCATTATGCCTTCCAATTTGCATACGTTCTCCCATGCGCCACGAAAGATTATACACCGAACGGGAGTAGGGGCGACAAGCGATCGCTTCTTTACCCCTGTCATCAATCCAATTTTGATAAATCTCGTTCATCTCGTAAATCGTTGACCTCCCTTTCCCCTCGTTCACCCGCGAAACTTCAAACGTGCGAATCACGTTAATCCCGAAGAACGTTTGCAGGAAAGACACGTGCCGGCTCTCACTCCTGCACGCCCATCCGCGCTGATGTTCCAACGCGACACGTTTCCCGCAATTAGGGCACGTGTGACTTTCCAGCTCCAAACTAACTGCTAACATCGGCTTAGAGACGTGATCCACGTGCCCGCAGCACTGGCACCAAACCTCTCCTTTCTTCAAATAAAAACCGTTGACCGGGAACAAGCTAAACGCCCAACGCCTTTTAGCATCGCTAATTTCGGGTATCTTGTTACTTAACTCCACGATTTTTTTCTCCAGTTTCGTTCTCGGTTTCATAGCTCGTCAAAAGAAAATAGAGTTGGTACATTAATCCCGGCTGCCTTTTCAGCCTCTCTTCTCGCTTTCGCTTTTTCCACACGTTGTTTTTTCCTCTCCGCCTCGGCCGCTTTCTCTTTAGCGATACACTCTAACTTGTATCTCTCGATAGCATCCTCCCGGGCCCTCGCCTTCTCCTCGTCAGATAACTCCACTACTGTCCGCACCCCCGCCCTCGCTGGTAATTTATCCACCTTTATACCATCCTCGTCATAGTAGTGTACTGCCCAGCCGTATACCGTGTCATCATCCACTACCACGGTAGAACCTCCCAGCTTGTACGCCTGCCCGGTAATGTAGTCACAGCATTCTTTTATGCTTTTCCCCGGTTTCTTGTAGGACTCGGCAAAAAGCGGATCTTCCTCGGCCCTCTTGTCGAGATAGCCCTTTATTGTATTTTCCAAGTTACTCATGTTAGAATAATTTTAGTGGTTCATTCTCGGCTTTATCATGTTTATCGTGTACCCGCTTTCTCTCAAGAACATCTCGACCGCGGACCCGCTCACCTTCATCTCTCCCCCTAGCTTGATCATCCCGGCGATGTTCCGGCGATCACTCCACGCCTTGAAAGATTTCGTTGTCACGTATTTATTCAACAATTCCACGTACTCTGCCGGGGTCATGACCTTCATCTCTCTCGACGGGTTTGTCAATTCAATCATTGCCATAAGCCGTGTCGTTTATAGTTCTCGATCTCTTGACCTTTCCAGTCTCCACTATGCCATCAAGGCATCTCGTGATCCTTTCTTGCAATTCCGGCAGCAAATCCCGGTAAAAAAGAACGTGATCCGGCTTCTCGTTAGCCAGTCTTTTCCTCGCCTGTATGTCAGCGATCGTTTCTAGTAGAACCTCTTCCATTGATCAATTTTTTATCCCGGTTACCTTTCTCGATATTGCACTCGTTACACAAGGGTTGCCAGTTCTTCTCGTCCCAGAAATCCTCGCAAAGAGGGTATGGGATGACGTGATCCACCACCTTCGCCTCTTTCACTATCCCCTTGCTCTCGCAAATCCTGCAAAGCGGGTGAGCCGCCCGGAATGCCCGGCTGGCTTTCGTCCACCGTGACGTGTGATATTCAGGGGCACTTCTCGCTCTACGTTGCATCTTGTCGTTCTGTACCCTCTCCGGGACCCACGGCCGTTTCATTGGTTTAGGCTTCGTTGGCATACTCTATTCTTTTACTAGCCTGTAAACAACACTGGTATTATCAACTCTCTGGCAAGCGAAACACGACGGGACGAACCTGTGACAATTACGGGGAGTCGTTTTCCCGTTCCTCGTTTTTATCAAGTCTCGCAGGTCACAGGAATCACAAGGGGAAAAGAAAACCGATCCCACTTTTTTTGACACGACAAGCATTTTCTTCCCGTTTATCACGACCTCGAAAGGCAACCCTATTTTATTTCTATTTTTTATCATCATTCTAAATTTTATCGTTTTTAGCCGTTTTAAGACATCGTTTATTTTAATTGATACTTTTATCATCCCAACACACGAACCATCGTCAAAACTCACCGTTGGCATTCAAAACGGCCTTTGATCGCCCCTGAACGGGTAGAACCTTGTCATCGCCTTGTTATGCCGGAAAAACACGTACCCCGTTTTCCCGTCCCTCTGTTTCGCCACGATCAACACCCCGATACCCGCCGAGGGGATAGACTTGTTATCGTACTCGATCTCGTTTATCTTGTAATATTCCGGCCTATACAATAGGCAAATGATGTCAGCATCCTGCTCGATCGAACCCGATTCACGGAGGTCGGCGAGCATCGGTTTCTTGTCAGCTCTCTTTTCCGCCTCTCGGTTCAGTTGCGAGAGCATGATGAAGGGAACGTTCAACTCCTTGGCGATGATCTTCGCCGTGCGACTGATGTTAGAAACTTCCTGTTCCCGGTTCCGGATGTTATCGACCTGGCTCCCCGTGAGCTGCAAGTAATCCACCACGATTAACCCGCATTTCCCACGCTTGTGCATGAGCCGGGCGTGATTACGAATGTAGTTTATCGTCACGGAGGGCTTGTCGTCAATGTAAACGGGTAACTTCTCGATAACCCCGGCGGCCCGGTGCATCTTCAACACCTCGTCCTCGCTTAACTCCCCGCCCCGGAATCGCTCGACAGAAATATCACACTCTGACAACAACAACCTGTTAGCCAGTGAAACGTCGGACATTTCAAGGGAATACATGCAGGCGGAAACCCCGTGTTTCGCCGCGGTCTTCAACATCTGCAACGCCACCGCAGTTTTCCCCATCGATGGGCGTGCCCCGATAACGATAAACTGCCCGCCTTGCCACCCGTTCGTCAGCTCGTCAAGCTCCACGAATCCAGACGGGACCCCGGTGAATATTCCCTTTTTCCTGTTTTCCTCCCGGGTCTCGTAGGCCCGCAAGGCTCCCGCCACGATAAAACCAACGTGTTTCATGCCTCCCTCTCCCGCCACGATGGCGTTTACCCGGTCCAGCTCGCAGTTAAACCTGTCCACGACCTCCGCCACGTCTATCGTCGTGTCCCGTGCCACCTGTTTCAACCTCTCGCAAGCCGTTATCACCTCTCTCGCCAGGTAACGCTGTTTCACGATCCGGGCGTGTTCAACGATGTTGGTGACTCCCGCCACGAGGTTCGTCAACCCGGCAAGGTAATGCACACCACCGTTATTGTTCAACACCTCGTTCCCCGTCATCCCCTCCGCTACCGTGAGTAAATCAACGGGCTTGCTTGACGAGTACAACCGTGTGATCTCGTTGTAAATCTCCCGGTTCACTGGCACGTAAAAACAATCGGGATTCAAGATAGAGGAAACACGGGCCAAGGCATCAGGTTCCACCATGATCGCCCCCAGTATCGCTTTCTCTAGCTCTACCGCACGTGGCAAAACTTGTTCCTCAATCGAATTTAACGCTTGTCTTGTGTTCATCGTCTATCGTGTTTAAAGATTCTACCGAGTATTCAGTCTCCCACCTGCGCTGGTTGATCCACGTTTTCAAGTTGGCGAACGAGGGAACGAACTCGCCACGTTTGGCCGCTTGCTCCCGCCATCTCATCAAGTTTTCCAGGGCGGGGAGTAACAACGGGACGATCTCGGTCACGTGCCCGCTGTATTTTTTCACGAACTCGTTAAATTCCGTGTCAAGTCCCCTCTTCGTCCCGGGGTAACGCTTCCGGAATATTTCAAATTGATCTTTCAAGGAAACTAGATCAACTTCCCCTTTAGGGGATCGAGGGGATTTTTCTTTTATTATTTTCTTATTTATATTTACTTTATTTTCTTTTACTGGGAGGCATTCGGATCCGTTTAATAATCCGATCGGATTCCGATCGGATTCTAATTGTTTTCCCCACCTTACCTCATTAGCTTTTCTTGCTGCAAGTGAACGCCTTAACTTTACATCATTCCATTCATTCATTCTCCGGACCAAGGCCTCGCTTATAAACACGACCCCACCCTCGATAACAAATAATTGGTACCCCCTAATTACCGCCTCAATTTTTTGAGGGGTGGTATTATATTTTCTCGCCAAGGAGGGTAATAATGCCAGTGGATATTTGTAATCTGGCTGGTCTCTCAAAACCTCTATTAGCATCCAGTATATGCCATAGCCTTCCATTCCCAATTGATCAATCAACAGGGCACATTTCGGGTCATCCTTGGCGTTACTGTCATGCGTGAAATAATACGCGTCTTTACTCATGTTAATTATTCTGTATTTGTTTGCACGTTTTGATTTTACATCGAATTGGTATATTTTTGTCGTCAAAACAATCATCCATGATAAGGCCATACACTACCAAATTCAAACCTATTCTAGACAATCCTAACGATCGAAAAATTTTATTTCTATTATCCCACAAAAAAGAATTGACATACTCCGAAAAAAGAAAGTTAAAAAAACTCTCTAATATCTACCAAGACAACCACTTCTTTAACAGGGAACTCACCAGTGAACTAGCAGCACTTCACTTTATTGAAAGTGAAGACCTCGAACCTCATAAGCCCAAACATTCCGAGACAGGGTCTGTGATACATCATTTACTCCGGTGGCATACCACGAATAGTGGAATCGAAGCGCTGCGAAACAACAGGTTTCTTTCCGAGAGAGAACAAGTAACCAAAAAAGCCCGTTTTCTTATCCTCCAATGGGCCAGTATCATCATTGGTACCGTTGGTGGAGCTCTCGGGATTCTGTCCTTTTTCTTCAAGGATTTTATAGACATCATGAATAGCATCTTCCACTGACATCTTTTGATACCCGGAAACGGGAAGCTTTCCTGTCTTCACGAAAACGACAAGCATTGATGCGGCGACAATCGAGTCGCATATATCGTAACTCTCTCCGGAAACGCTTAACAATTCCAAGCATTTCATTCTCAAATTTTCATCATCTAACATAATCCTTGTTATTTACCTCCATTACGTTAATCACATTTTTAATATTCACACTCGCACCAAGAACGAACCTCTGGGCTCACCTGTATAACGTGAACCTCATGGGAACCCGGTGTTATTTTAGCATCAAGCGTTCCCGTCAGATGATTATATCCTTTTATTGGCTTCTCGTTATAATACTTTTGACGAAACATTTCCTCTCGTAAATCTCGTTTCACGTTCTTTCCTTTTTCCATAAGCTTGGTTTTAAATTTCAGATTCTCGCTCGTGCTGGTAAAACTCGCACCTGTTCATTCTCTCTGATAAAGCGATAAGCCGGGCAACTTCCAACCGGATCATGTAATTCCGATCACCATCCTTGACCTCGGGAAGAAGACCCCATTTTATCCAATTATCAATAATATCCCTCCCGTATATTTTGTAAGCTTTAGCTTTAGAAATAAACGGGGCAGCATCACCTCTTTGGACAAGGGTTTCATGGACGGAAAGTTTCACGTCTGCCACCCTTTTGTCTAGAGCAGCTTTAATTTCTTTAAGCTGTCGTGCGGTGTATTCAGATTGGGTCATGATAACATTATCTAGTCATTACCGGCTTCTTGGTCATCACGCAACCATAATATTTCAAGGCCGCATTCCTAATTGCATCCGGTTGTTCCCCCTCTGTCACGAAACGCAAAGCGTTGCGTACCGTGTGATCTGACACGCTAAAATGTTTCGCCAGTTTTTGAATAACCCCTTTGTCGTATAAAATTCTTGCTTTATAAATTGTCATAGCTTAAAAATATTAGTACATTTGAAAATTATTGTTTCAGTTTCCGTTTTGGAAGCCGTTTTGTGATTAATCATGATGCAATATTACGGATTGAAATCCGTGAAACAAAATTATAACACGACTTTAGTACGTAAAATAGAATATTTAGAATGATTTTAGATAGTAATTGCGAGAAATAAAACTTTTTACTAAATAAATATTAAGTAGGAAGATATTGTATAAAAAGGATATAGTTGAATGAATTCTTAAAAGCAACATTTTTTCAAATGACTATAATCCGTAACAATGAGAATTTATGAATGCAAAAGAACGACTTTTGAAATTTTTAGACCATCTTAATTTGGGGCAAACAGCTTTTGAAGAGAATGTTGGCATTTCAAGATCTTATATTAGTCATAATAAAGGTTCTATTGGATCGGCGATAGTAACAAAAATTGCAACGAAATACCCAGAATTAAATATAACCTGGTTGCAAACAGGAGAAGGCGAAATGCTGAAAGAAGACCACAGCATTCCTCATGCTGAAAATACAAGTTCTGGCATTCCTCACATTGAATCAGTTGAGGCATTTTGTGGACCGGGACAAGGGTTTGATATTGCAGTGATGAGAAAAGAGTGTCCCGTTTATAATATCCCAAGCATGGAAGGCGCAGACTTCACGATTCGAGCCAAGGGACGAAGTATGATCAACCGTGACTACCCGGATCGAAGTGTCAAGGAAGGTGATTACATTGGATGCGTGAAATGCCGCTCTGGTGTAGTTCGGTACGGTGAAGTTTATGCTTTAGCAACCTCCGAGGGCGTTATGGTCAAGATCGTGCAGGAGTCTGATCGAGAAGGCTACGTGTTATTAGAATCATTCAATAAAGAAGAAGGCTTTAAACCGTTTTATTACCCAATATTAGATATTCACGATTGGGCGTTAGTCGTGGCCGTGGCAAGTATTAACAGATGGGCATAAACAATAACTAGATATTTATCAATAACAAATTAAAACTGGGGGATCATGAAAAAATTATTTATTCTATTAATCGTGTCTTTGTGTATAAACGTGTGCCATGCACAAAAAAACAATTCAGACCCGCTATACTCTAACGGAAAGACAAAAACAAGTTTAAAAAAGGAAAACAAAGAAAAACGGAAAAAGGAAAACCCCGTGTACATCGATCAAAGATTTCTTGTCGCCGGTTCCGTTACAATCGGTATTGGCCTTGGAGTTATTGGAATTGGTAATGCGGCAATATTAGATAAAATTAATGACGAAAAAGATGCTGACAAAATAGAAAAGTTACGTAAAAATCAACGACTAATAAACTATATTGGAGGAGGTATAGGTGTCCTTGGGTGCATACTTTGCTTAACTAGCGTAAAAAGAGATTTTTCGGGAGGATACGCCATAACCAAAAGACTATCATTTAAAGATAAAAAGAGAGGCTTAGCTTTGGTATACCGATTCTAACAATTAATAATCAAAATAAATCATGATTCTCATTATTAATTCTTGTAATACGATAAAAGCAACATCTGACAAAACAAACACTTAATACAAATTAAAATCAAGGAGATCATGAAATACTTCATTGTTATATCACTTGCATTATTGTTCATTAGCAGTACAAAAATTACCAATGAAAAAAAATACACCATAAATGAATTTTATAAAGCTACAAATTTAGAGTTCGGCTGCAAGGTTATTTCAAGCAAAGATTATATTATTGATGACATTAAAACTCTTTTAACGCCAGCAAAATACGAATACGGAACTTTTGAAGTTCAACTAACAAGTAAGTGGTCTGACTATTATTTAATAGAAGGAACCAATTGGTATTTAAGAATACCTAACTGCGTCGAATCAGGATATGCTCTAAAAGCGAAAATGAACATTACTATAGGTAGCTATAATGCGGGGACTGTGTTTTTTCAATAAATATTAAAACAAAATAAATCTCTAAATCCTTACAATCATGGAAAGAATTTTAACCTTAAAAGAGTTTTACATATATCCTAAAAGGAAAAAGGATTATTTCATTTTAAATAATGTCAATGGCATAGATTGTTTCACATTATTAGAAGAGAACTTAAAGAGTTATATTAATTCTTACACAAAAAAGAAAGAAGAAAAGATACAAGAAGAGATAAAAATTAGAGAGGCAATGACTAA